>Ga0302134_10001699_pt1 | contig 10399 bp, 4 predicted proteins | sample CB9_SCM_MG_FD_203123 | JGI IMG/M metagenome (GOLD analysis project Ga0302134, IMG submission 203123) | Marine microbial communities from Western Arctic Ocean, Canada - CB9_SCM | ecosystem: Environmental > Aquatic > Marine > Oceanic | place: Canada: Western Arctic Ocean | collected 2017-09-19
AGATATTATGAAAAAACTCCTTTTTTTACTTTCTTAACGGCTGTTATTTGCTCATCGACTTTAGGGCAGGAGTTGAAGCCGGGTGATGAAATTTGGTCATTTAGATTCGGAGGTAGCGATGTTTATTCCTCCCCAGCGGTAGGGAGCGATGGCGCCATCTACGTTGGGTCTGACGACCACAACCTCTACGCGATCAACCCGGACGGCTCCAAGAAATGGGAATATGATACGGGAGAATGGGTAATGTCTTCTCCAACTATAGGGAGCGATGGCACCATCTACGTCGGGTCTTTCAGCGGTCACCTCCACGCAATCAGCCCGGACGGCTCCAGAAAATGGAGATTTAATGCGAGTGACGTTGTGTGGTCCACCCCAGCGATAGGGAGTGATGGCCCCATCTACATCGGGTGTTGGAACAATGCGTTCTACGCAATCAAACCGGACGGCACTAGAAAATGGGCATATGGAACAGGAGGGTGGATTCTGTCTTCTCCAACTATAGGGAGCGATGGAACGGTGTACGTCGCGTCTCGAGACAGTAAGCTCTACGCATTCAACCCGGACAGCGCCCGTAGAAAGAAATGGTCATTTGAAACGGGTTCTGATGTGATGTCCTCCCCAGCAATAGGGAGCGATGGTACAATCTACATCGCGTCTGATGACACTGATCTATATGCAATCAACCCGGACGGCTCCAAGGAGTGGTCGTTTAATACGCGTGGTTGGGTGCGTGCTTCCCCATCGGTAGGTAGCGATGGGACCATCTACATTGGGTCTGATGACAGTAGACTCTACGCAATCAACCCGGACGGTTCTAAGAAATGGGTGTTCAAAACACGAGGTTCAGTGCCGTCCTCTCCAACGATAGGGAGCGATGGGACAATCTACGTTGCTTCTGAGGACGGCTACCTCTACGCAATAAAAACATCAACCGATGATCCTGCGGAGGGGAAGCCGGCAGAGATTGCGATCGATACATAGGCAGGTGTGATGATTGAGGGAACTGTTGGTTCGAAATATCGAGTGGAATTCAAAAACAAGCTTGATGATGCCGCAAAGTGGATCGTAGGAGATGTGATTGACCTGCCTGAAAGTCCTTACCTTTGGGTAGACAGATTCAAACCAATACGAGAAACCCGATACTACAGGGTAGTACTGGTTGAATAACGAAAGGTCAATCTGAGCTTGGCGAAGTCCAAGGCCCCGGAAGCTCTGTTAAGTTTCCTGATCCCCGCTTACCTTTTGTTCCTTTTAAAAGGAATTACTTTCGGGTGAAGTTGGTGGAGTAATCGGCGTTCCCACAAACTGCTGAATTAAATCGCTTGTTCCCAAAGGCAAATTGTAGAGAATGCCCGTCCTACGTTCGGCATTCGGCCGACACATATCCACGGATGGGCGAATGGCGCAGTGGTAGCGCAGCGGTTTTACACACCGTTGGTCGGGGGTTCGAATCCCTCTTCGCCCACCATTTTTTCTTTGTTTTTAGGCTTTTTATTGCGCCGAACAGATTCCGAACAAAGCTTCGGTGCATGAGAAAATCTGAGACCGTTTCCTACTACAAACATTCCGCTAAAATCTAGGAGTTGGCATAGTTGAGGGCTGCTGTGATGTGAATTTCACCCAATCTTTTAGATGGTTTTTGCGGTTTCCTCCATTGAAGTGCCATTCACGCTCCTTCAAATACCAGTAATAACTCTCGGGTTTGGTCCCATTAAACACGTCAAATGGCGACCCTCCCAATAGGACTCGAGAAGGTTCAAACACCTCTGCCAACCTTCGCCTAAATGCCCCCATCACAACGCTGTAATTGATAAAATAAAAAAAACTTAAACTGAGGGCATCGCATAGTTGTCACTGAAGCGACTGATAAATCTCCAGCACACGCCCGAGATCGACGCCGGTTGGCTTGGCTTGCAGCAACCATTCGAGATCTTTCTTTGCCGCACCGAATTGTCGGTTTTGGATGAGCAGCACCGCGCGGCTCCAGCGATCGAATGCGGAGTCAGGCTGCAACGCCAGCACTGTCTCCACATAGCGCAGCAACTCCGCGGGCGGATTGCTCTCCTGCGCTGCGCCCATCAGGTTTCGTAGCATCCGTAGTACGATATCGCGCTCGTTTGACTTAGCCAGGTACTCCGGCACGAAGGAACGACCGGTGTTGGCACGTACCAGATCCTCCATATCAGCTTGACTCAAGTATTTGCCACCATCGAACGGATCAATGAACTGTTCCTTCTCATCGATGACGTGCTTGATAATGAAATGCCCGGGCGCACCGACGCCGACCACGCCGTCGATCCCGCACCCGGCTGCCAACTCCATCACCAGTACCGATAATGTGATCGGCAGCCCTTCGCGATCATCAAGCACACGGTTCATGTAGCTGTTGGCCTTGTTGTAGTAGTCCTGCCGGCTGCCGTGATAGCCGTTCTCCTCGAACAAATAAGAGATCAGCGTTTTTAGCTTTGCTGCGTCGTCATCGTCATTGGTGAACTTGCCCTTTACTTCCGCAGTCATGTTTTTTAACTGCTGTTCGTAGTAGTCGACATCCACATCGGGATCGTCGATTTTGGCGATCAACAGCGAGGCGCGAAACAGGTCGACCCCTTCGTCGTCGTTCTCAAACAACGCAGCCAACTGGTCGCGAATCAAGCGCCCATGTAGCCGTACAGAGGCGAGACGCAGGCGTGCAGCCTGCTCCTCCATCCGTTTGGCTTCCTGATCCAAATGCCGCAGTGCCTGACCCGGCTGTTTGCGTGCGTCGGCCAGCGTCCTTTCCTTAAATTGCCCGCCGTTGGTTTGCGCCTCGGCGATCAGCGCCTGGCCAAGCGATTCGACAATTGGTGTCGTTTCGTCGTTGACCTGTTTGCCCAGCCGAAAGTTGCGGAAGGTCGCCACCGTGTTGCGGAACTTGGCCAAGCCGACTTTCCCGCCTTGGAGCCCACGGTCGCTCGACTCGAAAATCAGGTGCCCATTCACGTGGCAGTAAAAGCGATTCCCTTCATGCCGCAGCTTGAGCGTGTTCCAATCCCCCGGCAAATAGTGGCGGGTGAGTTGCTCATCAAGAATGGTCCATGAAAACACATTCGCCCCGTCGAAACGTGTCAGCCGCATCTGCCCGGCGGTGGGGTAAAAGCCGTAATGCTTGTTCTCGCCATCGGATGCCCACACCAAGCCGGCAGCGCCGGCTTCGTTCTCAAGCTTAACCTGTACCGACAACTCGAACGGCGTCTCTGGCACGGCGCTCGTCGAGAGACACAATGAGCGGCCACCGAAACTTTCCCCCGCATGACTGACGTGAATACTCCCGCCTTTTCTCCGCCAGTGGCCGCCGAACACCGGCGTCCACTCCTTCGGGTTGAGCATGCCGATGGTCATCCAGCGCTCGATCGGCACCGGGTTGGGTTTTTCCAGCAGCGGCTTGAGTAAATTTGTCGGCACGGCAAAACCGAGATTTTCGGTGACGAGCGACTTCATGGTGATCACACCGTGCACGCGGCCGTGAAGGTCGAGCATCGGCCCGCCACTGTTACCGGGCTCAATTGGCACGGCCAGTTGAATCATCTCCACGCCGTCGAGTGTGCGCCGCGCCGAAACCACTCCTTGCACAAAACTGAAATCGAGACCGTGCGGCGTGCCCATCGCCACCACTGACGAGCCTTGGCCAAGCGCTGACGAGTCGCCAAGCGGCAGCGCCGGCAGGCCGGTTTTGTCGACACGTAACACAGCCAGATCGAGCGTACGATCCCACGCATGAACAGACGTCACCTTCACTTCCTCGCCGTTGGCCAGGCGCACATGTAAAGGCCGCCCTTCACCGACAACATGCAGACTCGTGGCAATTAGTCCATCACTGGAAACCACGAAACCGGTGCCGACGCCTGCCTCCTCGTCGTCGCGGCCGATCTGCGTCAGCACCACGATTGATTTGCGGATGCGCTTGGCCAGACTCTTGGCATCCAACGGCTCCGCGGAGGGCAACTCCTGCGCAACCGACGAAGACACTGAGACAAACAGGCCAAGCGCGGCACAAAGAAGAGTCGCTTGGCCAAGTGCGGCCCGGAGTTCAGCAAAGTGCATGGCGGACTTTAGCCAAACGCCCCACTGGTCGCACGGCTTTTCCTGCCTCGACAGTCGGGAGAACATTAGTTATGATTTTCTATATCCATTAAGCAACGTAAGAGAGCAACCTGTTTTCACATTTATCGATTGATGGTTGACCATAATCTCTAACCACGACTGCGTTAGACCTCAAGCAACCCACAACATTATAATTATTGCTGCAAGAGGTATGGGCCGGAGCGGAATCGGCTGCCACGGCGACTGAATTGAAAGCTGAAGGTAAAAATGAAACACATCTTACTAACAACAATCGCAGCCGTGCTACTGATGGGGTGTGGGCCGAGTGGCGATCCACCGCCTCTGGCTCATTCAACTGAAGACGACAGGCAAGACCTCACCCTACAAACGGACATAGAGCCTGTGTTGTTTTTCGCAGATGGACTTAATGCCGACGACTCGCTGGTTAAAAATTATCTGCGAGGTCTCAAGTATGCCATCGACTATTTCGGGAACTATGGACCGTATTACATCTATTTGCTTGGACCTGACAATGAGCAAAGTATCAGGGACATCTATTTGAAAAGAGCCGAAAGTAGAGCCAACCCGAGTTCGCTGACTGCGGTAGAGGATCAAATAGAAGGGTTTCTCAAACGACCTAATATTGTTGCGGAAATAGACGCTGTCTTGGCTGGAAAGGCGGAAGGTGGGCTGACCTGGAGTGAACCTCCACGACGTGTATACGAGGATGTCACCACAAACGCCAAGGGACGAGAGAACGATCCCATCGAAAACACATGGGGAGCACTTCATGAATACCACCATGTTTTTCAAATCGCCCATTGCAATTCGTATCAGGAGCGGACTTCCGACCGCAATCTAAACTCGTGGATGGCCGAAGGAATGGCAACGTATAGTTCCGCGAGGTTTATGGAGAACCTAAACTTAATCGATTTCAAAAGCTACATGCTGGAGTTGAGAAAGACGGGAGGCAATATTGGAGAGCTGGGCATAAACGACTTTATATCGGGGGGGGGAACTTGGCGCTTGGATAACGAAACCTATTGGGAGACAGGAGGGGCCGCACAAGTCTACTACATGCTGGGAGCCTGGGCGACAGCCTATCTCATTCACGTTCAGGGCGTCACTGAAGTTATCGTCCTGAAGAGTTGGTATTTTGATATCCCTCGAATTGGAAAATCTGCGGCTTTTGAAAAGCACATGGGTTTGTCCCTGGAAGAGTTTTATACAGAGTTTAATGCATTTATCAATAGATCAAACGATGAAGTAATGAAAATTTTTGTTAAAAATCAATAATCTCTTACACCGTTGCCGCTCATAAAACACCTACTACTGACAACAATCGCAGCCGTGTTTTTTATGGGGTAGGGGAATCCGGGTTTTTGGCAAGCTGCATCTATTTCGCAAAACATCGAAGCTGTCAAAACACACTTGGCTGCTGGTGTGGATGTTGATGGCAAAACACCGGTAGATAGGGCCATGTCTGAAGGCCTGAAAGAAACCGCCGATCTCTTCCGCAAACATGGCGGCAAAACGGCTGAAGAGTTTAAAGCTGGAGAAAAATGAAAGCCGAATCAAGATATGCATTCACGCTCGTTGAACTACTGGTGGTGATAGCTATCATCGCCATCCTTGCCGCCCTACTGCTACCGGCTCTGGCTAAGGCCAAGGAACAGGCCAAATTGGCGAAATGTACTAGCAACGAAAAACAGATTGCAATTGCGTATATGCTTTATGCTGATGATCACGACGGCTTTTTGCCCGTATCAGGAACGGAGGTTCCGGTGGGATCAGGATGGGTGACACCAAGTAGCTGGTTTCTGGAAATCTCGCGCTACATCGACAAAAATAGTCATCATTATACCGATCTAGTGAGTGGCAATAAAGTAGTTGCCTGCCCATCAGCGAGGCTAGGTACCGATGTCATTCCAGAATCGGTTCCCGGCTATCAAGGCTATGGTAGTTATGGACATAACTATGCTTACCTTGGTTACACTCAAGCGGATCACCAGAAATTAAGCCGTATTTCTAAACCTGTCGAAACTTGTATGAATGGAGATGGGCTTGATCCCAACAATCGGCTTAATTGGTGGAACTACGGCTATCTATATCCGCCCAGTTCGTTACCGACGCGTGGCTCGGGTTACGAATATGTTCGCCATGGTAAAGGTGGGAACTACGCTTGGGCTGATAGACATGTCAACATGACTACTTGGGAAGTTATGTTGACCGGGAAAAATGGGAAAGTTGACTGGTATTATATGCCTACACCTTCATCGACTCCTCGATCCAAATAAAACTCAATGAAACACCTCCTACTTATAACAATGGCAGCCGTACTGTCGGTGGACTCGGCGACATGATGGATTCGGTCACCCTAGATTTGGTCGTGCATCAGTTGCCGCGCAGCCGGACAAAGTTCTGGCTTTGCCCTTGGCCAATTGGACGAGCAAAGCGGAAGGTGACCGTTGCGGTGCCATCGCCGTTGTCGGCTTTCGACACGGATTCGATCATCGCGGGGTTCGGGGACCAGGCGATGAGATCACTGGAAACCTCGACTGTCAGCGACGCAGCGACGCCGAGGTTTTTGCGGAACGTAAGGAACAGATAGTCGTCGACCACTCCATCGATGTCGATGCTCCGAACAGTGATGCCGAATGCAGGGGCGTCGGAGGCTAGATCCGGTCTAGATCCGAAGAGAAACTCCCAATAGTTGCTGACCCCGTCTCTGTCGTCGTCGTCGTTTGACTCTCCTCTTACTCCTTTCGAAACTGCCCAGGCAGCGTAGGTGATACCTGCCGGATCGACTGTGCCGGGCGACCCGCCGAGATGACGGCTCGCCGTCCAATTGGCTGGTTCGCCGTGCGGAGGTCCGTCAGCTGGGTTGGCAAGAATCAGGCTCGACCCGTTGCCGTCGGCCTCTGTCGGCCACGGAAGCTGGTCGTCATAAGTGAAGTCGTAGACCGGACTGAGACCGTTTCCGGTGATGAGCAACTGCTCCCCGTCATTGTTGAACCGACCGGTATACTCGAACGACTGGATGCCCTCGATGGGGCCATATCTGGCTTCGAAAGCTGCGCGGTTTCGGATGAGAAGTAGGTGTTTGCCGGCCTTCAGGACAGTATTGTCAGGGAACGCGAAAGTAATCCCAGCCTCAAAACGGATACCGCTCAGGTCGAGAGTGGCCTTGCCGATGTTTAGAAATTCGATGAACTCGAAATCGTCGCGGTCGCTACTTTCGGCCAGTTCAAATGGTGTGGTTGGATTCGCGGGGTGGTAATGCAGTTCTGAGACGACCAGGTTGGAGGCGTCAACCGTGGCTCCCTTAATGGTAAAGAATGCCTCGGTCAAAGCGCTCCATTCTTTGTTTCCAGTGTTGTATGATCGGGTCCGTAGGATTGCCGGCTCTGTGAAAAAGAGCGGTTCTGAAACATTGTCACCACCACCTCGGCTGGTCTCTCCGCGGAGCATCATGTCAAAGCGAATGTCGGAACTGCTGCCGCTGGCTTGGTGAATCTCTACCGCAATGGTGTTGGTGCCGGCTGTCAGTGCGTCGGTCATAAGGGCGCTTCCGCTCCCACCATTATAAATAATGGCGACCTCCTCCGGGGTAATGGCCCGGGAAAAAATTCCGAAATCATCAACAATAGCAGCGGCGTAGGCGTCGATACCACTGGAACCGATGGCAAGATATGTCCAGTCGTCAAACAGCGTGCCGTTGTTTTCTCCTTCATGCCAGAGTTCACCATCAACCCAGATCTCCTTGTGACCCTCATCCTTGATGAACACAAAGTGATGCCATTCAAGGAAGTCAATGTCCGCTGCCCCCTTGTTGATGCGTTGAGTGCCACCACAGCAACCGGATGTATCAAAGTAAATATTGTTGCCCCATGGAATGTGGGCCTGGAAATTGCGCGCATTGCTGCCCGCGGCTTCCGCCCTGAACCAAAAGGTGGAGGAGTTCCTAACCACGTTGAGTTTCTGCCAGAGAGAAACGCTCATCGCGTTGTTATCCGATGCCGGCGCCAGCCATCCGGTGGCTTCAGCATCAACCTTAATCCAATTGGTTCCTTCACCCAAATTAACGGCACTGCCAATGACACCTTCGGTATCTACCACGGTCCCATATACCTCGCCCGGGATTCCTGCAACCTTGTCTACAATATCAGCAGCACTATCCAACGGCCAGTAGGCTATCAATCCAGGCACAAGCTCGAAGCTTGGCAAGGTGAAATCTTTCCAGTTGGCTTCATCACCGATGGAGCCATTGGCAAAGCTGCTAAACGTCGCGACGTCGGAGAGGTTTTGGCGAAGTATTTCTAAGCCGTTGATATAGACGGCGATTCCGTCATCATATTTGATCTGCAACAGAAATTTCAAGAATTCTGAAGGATTCGGGATGTTGACGGTAGTGCGGAAATAGGTCGTCAGGTGTTTCGCGGAGGGATCCGGGCCAAAGCCAACAATTTGCCCTGCCCCTTCCCCGTTGCCGCCGTATCCAAGTTCAGACGGGCCAGATTTCCAGCCCAAATCATCAAAGCCTGACGACCGCCAGTCGGTGCCTTGATCGGAGCCATCGTCAAGGTATTTCCAGGTGTGCCCGGTGGAGAGGAAGGTAACCGGATCGGGGCTGCTGACATCAAAGGAAGCGGTCAGGGCATCCGGGTTCGGCGTACCGCCGGGCAGGCGGGGGTCTCTGCCGTCAAGTGTGTAATAGATGGTGTTGGCATCGGTGGCCATCGTCACCGGAGTGTCTTGGGACACCGAACCGCCATGCTGGCTGTAGACCGGCGCAATGATGTTGGGATACATGCCCGCAGACTTGAAACGACCGATCATGGTCTTTGTCAGGCCGGGGAAATGATTGTTAAGTAGGTTGTTTTGGTACGACTCCCACGACGTTGGTTCGCGGAACAGATTACCCCAACGCGCAGCTTCAGAGATGAATCCGAGTCGAGCTTCATCGACTCGCCTTTCCAAACGCTGAATGTTTTTCGAGGGGGTCAACGCCCCGTTGTTGAAGAAGTGTTTGTGAATCCGGTCAGCGAGCATGATGGAGTATTCGTCAGAATCCACACCGGAGCGCATTCTGGACATGACACTATAGGGTCCAGCGTGGTTGGCCGAGTGCCCAGGGCTACGCAGGAAGCCATCGGCATCCTTGATCATGAACTTGAACGGAATTCCACGGGGCTCCGAGCCGAATGCCCGGAACTCACTTTCCGAATTGCCACTGACCCACAACAGCATGAAGTCGACAATGTTGGCGATATCGATGTGATCAGCCGCGTTGGTGAAAGGATTTTGCCTGGACAGAAGGCGCTTGGTTTCACTCCAGAACTGTCCGCTGCCATCGTACACATTCTCGTCGTTCCGGAAATTATCGTTGGCGTTGACCGCCTCGTAGTCATCTTCCGGTCCGCCGAAGTAGCTCGAGGCCATATCTGCGCTCCAGCGCTCGCGCAGGTGATACTGCCCCCAGTAGTTGCCATTTAGGTAGAGGTGCACGAAGCGGCCGTGGGGGGCGATGTTGCCCATGTCCAACATCGAGTCGTCGGTAAAGCGATTCGACATGTAGGCACCGCGGCTCGACATGTCGTGCGAACCGCTGCGCAGGTTGATCACGTCAAAATCTTCGGCCGGGGGGTAGTGGCTGTATTCAAAGCCGTCGAAGATGGGGTATCTCAGTTTGGCCACCCCAAACTTAGGGCGGAAGGCAATACGAAAGCTCTTCTTTCGAAAGTTCGTATAGCGCCCGCCGTAGTTGCTTAGTCCCCCGTTTTCTTGGAAACCAGGAGTCCCGTCGGGGAAGATCATCTCGATCGAGGTCTGGTATTCCTCTCTGATGTTACTCCCTCCCTCGTTCAAGAATGCGGCGTTAGGGGTGACCAACGAGATAGTTGGCACCGCTTTTAACGAATCGACCATCTGCGGGCTGTAGACTCTCGATCGGGTGATGGTGGTGCGCATTTTCGGCTGGGTCATTACGTCCGCTGGGAACAGGTAGGTGTGGGTGTCAATGTTGGTCGGCATGAACCCCGGCCGGTAAGCCATGGCGCGGACGATGGTTGTGCTATTAATCTTAATAGGGCCGGAGTGAATTTTCCCTCGGGTCCTGCTGGGTGCTGTGCCGTCCAAGGTATATCGGATCTCGGCATCCGCGGTGTCCGTGATGATCTTCATATCAAAAGGGATCTTGAAAAAACCGCGATCGACGCTGAATTTTGTGTCACTGACAAAGCCGTCGAAAGTGTCGCCGTTGAAAGTCCCTGGCGAGGGGGTTCCTAAATAACCGGGACCTCCGATTGTAGGGTCAGTG
>Ga0302134_10001708_pt1 | contig 10372 bp, 9 predicted proteins | sample CB9_SCM_MG_FD_203123 | JGI IMG/M metagenome (GOLD analysis project Ga0302134, IMG submission 203123) | Marine microbial communities from Western Arctic Ocean, Canada - CB9_SCM | ecosystem: Environmental > Aquatic > Marine > Oceanic | place: Canada: Western Arctic Ocean | collected 2017-09-19
TCGTGATGTTTTTCTGTTGCTTCTCCCACCACAGGAGTTCGGGTCATATCTGCATGATAGCCGCCATATTTTGCTGCAGCATCAATCACAATGAAATCGCCTTTTTGAAATTCCCGATCGGTGGGAACTGCATGAGGCAATGCACCATTTGGACCTGTTGCAACAATTGGAGAGTAGGATTCTCCTTCTGCATATTCTCGGTATTTAGACACCATGGTATTGGCGACTTGTTTTTCTGTAAACCCTGGACGTAACATGGGTAAAATTTCTTCATACACTATATCAGTTACTTCAACGGCTGTCCGCAAACAAGATAATTCATGTTCATCTTTCACGGCGGCTAAATCTTCAACAATCATGGATGAATTTTCCCAGTTCGTATTCGGGAATACTTTCACCATATTTTGATATTGAGCAAAACTCATATGGTCGCCTTCAAAGCATAATTTAAGTCCATTTGGATTCAGATTATTTTTTTGGATTTGTGCAAAGTGTGAACTCATATCTATGAATCGTTCAAAGCCTTTTACTTGATCCTTGGATTGTTCAATATAACGACCATCTGTGATAAAATATTGTCCTTCTGGTGTTATAAGGCATGATGCGGCTGAACCGGTAAAACCTGAGATGTACCGAATATTTGTTAAGTTGGTAATTAAAATTCCGTCTAAGCCTTTTTCGCCTAGAGAATTTTTAAGATTTTCCTGACGTTTAGTATAAATTGAATTGCTCATAAATAGTGTTAATCCTTTTGATATTTAGAAATTAATGCTTGAATAATTCCCCTTTCCAGGGTAATCGATTGACTATTTTCACCCTTCTCTTCTAAAGCGTCTAATACGTCCATTGCTTGATGAAATAATCCCTGATTTTTTAGGACAGCTACCAAAGTAAAAGTGGCTAAACGAGAACTGACCTTTAAGGGTTCTACTGGACCATCTATTATCAGGTCTGGTGTCTTTTTCTTCTGTGGATTTAGCGGTTTACTCTCAGGTTTTATTTTAAGCGTGATGGGTTCTTTTTTAAAAGTAACTACTTTTTTCTTAACCCGTTTGTCTCCACTTGATTCCACTTTTTTAATAAAGTTTTTAGCTGTCTTATTCTCTGGGTCTAGCACTAAAACATGTTTCCACGATTTTAATAATCGACTCGATGCGCGACCCAACACGGTTTGGATTTCACATAACATTTCTGCGGCGGCTAAATGGTCATTAGAATACAAAATTGCATGTTCCAAAGCGATTTCTGCTTCTTTTAGATTTCCATCAGCTTTTTCGATTTGGGCCAATGTGAATAATCCCGCTGAATCATTTTGATGGTGAGTCAAACCAATTTTACATACTTTTCGAGCGCGCTTTAAATCATGTTGATTGAAATATAAATCCGCCAAAACAGGAAATAATATTGTGTCAAAATGGTCAGCAAAATAAAGCTCTAATTCAATCTGATTTTGGAGATTCATATTACCGTCGGTTGGTATTAACCCAATCTATGATATAATCAATCGTATCCTGAACCGGTGTTCCAGGACCAAATAATTTGCCTACACCTTCACCTTCTAAGTCAGTCACATCCTTTTTAGGTATAATCCCGCCTCCCACCAAAAGTACGTCGTTGAGTCCTTTCTCTTTCATAAGATCCAAGACTGTACGAAAAATGGTATTGTGCGCATTATTTAAACTGGAGAGTGCGATGACGTCCGCATCTTCTTGCTGAGCTGCGGATACGATCATTTCAGGCGTTTGACGCAATCCAAGATAGATTACTTCCATTCCAGCATCTCGATATGCGGCTGCTAATACTTTAATTCCCCGGTCATGTCCATCCAGTCCCGGCTTTGCCATAATGATTCTAATTTTACGTTCCATAGACGCGAAAATTAATCACCTTTGTCGAGAGTTCATAACCAAGAATCTTATGGAAACTTCGCTCATTTTGATTCTTCACATTTTTGTGTAATTTATAATCTCGGATGAAGATGTATTAAACCAAAAGGAGGATTACTGACGAAACTACACAAATTAACAAGCTACATATTTTTTAACCCTTTTAATGGCTCAGACAATCGAAAATGAGCCTATGCCGGGCCGCGTAATTACCAAACTCAATATTGACCCAATAGTTGGAATTGACACATTTATACAATCATCGAAATATCTTCTTCTAAAAAACGAATATGGGATTCAATGGAATGCATCCAAACGTTCCAGCGGTTTGTATTTTGTGGAATTGATGACTGGAGATAAACGGGATGTACAGAAATTGATTTTTCTAAAATGAAAAAACTAATCTTTACTATTTAAAACGAAAGTAACGGGGCCATCATTCACCAATTCCACGGCCATCATCGCGCCGAATTCACCGGACTGAACCGACACACCGGTTTTTCCCAATTCGGATAAAAAGTATTCATATAGTCGATTTCCGACTTCTGGTGGAGCAGCATTGATAAAACTGGGTCGGCGTCCTTTTTTTGTGTCACCACATAAGGTGAACTGACTAATAACTAATGCAGAACCAGTTACATCTTTAATGGATAAATTCATTTTATCATTTTCATCCTTAAATATCCGGAGTCCCGAAATTTTATTCACAAGAAAATCCGCATCTATTTCAGAATCATCTTTTTGAACACCCAAAAGGATGACCAATCCATGATCAATTTTTCCAATAATTTTTTGAGAAACAGTCACTTTTCCTCGGGAACATCTTTGGATAACAGCGATCATAAAAAAATGTGTTAAAGTGGGAACGTTTTCATGTGTTTAAAACCGTGAGCATGAACAGGTAAACACCTGAAAACTTTAACATTTCGATTACTCCACCCAAACATTCTCTTTCCCATATTTTGCCCGAAGTGACCTGACAAATTCTCGATTCGTGGAAGTTTTTATATTATGAGCCATAACTTTCATGGGACGGGGTGAGCCATTGTTCGGCAAATGAAAAACCAGATGGCATTCTCCCGGATATCGCTTGGCCATGGACATGAGTTCATCCACATCTTCGGGCTTGGTTTCGCCGGGTGGGAATTTGATATTAAGCCGCTGCGATAACCGATCCCGCACCCGATCCACAGGAATGATTTCATCACCCATTATTTTTAAATCAGAAAAATCAGTCCCATCCGAGGGTTTCCCTTTTACAAAAACCACATTGCCTTCTTTAATCAAATGTCCATAAGACTTGAAACAATCACTAAAAGCAATCACCTCTGCATGGCCGCCTAAACAATCCATATCAAAAAAAGCCATTTTACGATTCCGGCGGTCAAACCTTTCTACAATTCGAGTAATCATTCCACCAACAATTAAAGAATCTTTTTTAGAAAATTCCTGTCCTTCTTCAAAGGTTACAGATGTGAATTCTTCCAGATCTTCCGCGTGTTCCAAAAGCGGATGTCCGGAAACATAAGACCCAAGCACTTCTTTTTCCTTTTCCAATGAATCTTTTTCTGACCACTCTCCCATTTGTTTCAATTCCGGCGTTTTGATCAAATCATCATCTTGGTCGCCACCACCAAAAAGGTCGACTTGATTTCGATCCTTTTCGCTCTGCATCATTTGCCCATATTTCACTGCGTCATCCACAGCGGCAAACTTTTGGGCGCGATTTCCTTCAATAGAATCCATGGCGCCGGCCATGACCATACTTTCTAAAACTCGTTTGTTTACTTTTTGCTGATCTACACGCGCACATAGGTCAAAAATGGATTCATATTTTCCATGATCCATCCGTTCTTCAATGATGGTTTCCAAGGCTTTGGTTCCCACATTTTTAATGGCATTTAATCCATAAGAAATTGTAGCTTTATCCACGGGGCGGAAATCTTCGAATGACACATTGATATCCGGAGGCGTTACCTCCATTCCCAGTTTTTTACATTCATTATTTAAAATCACAACACGATCAATGACACCCATTTCGCTGGTAAGGTTTGCACTCATAAATTCCGCAGGGTAATGTGTTTTTAACCAAGCTGTTTGGTAAGCAACATAGGCGTAAGCCGCTGAGTGACTTTTATTAAATCCGTATTGTGCAAACTTTTCAATTAATGCAAAAATATCTTCTGCCTTCTTTTTCTTGATCCCTTTTTCTTCAGCACCGGCTACAAATTTGATCGCCAATTCATCCATAAGCGATTTAATCTTCTTGCCCATGGCCCGGCGCATAATGTCCGCTTCAGCCAAGGTAAATCCTGCAATTTCATGAGCAATTTGCATCACCTGTTCCTGATAGACAATAATACCATAAGTCTCTTTCAGGATGGGCTCCATGAGAGGATGAGGATAAACACTCTTTGTCTTGCCATGCTTTCTGGAAATAAAATCGTCAATATTTTCCATGGGACCGGGACGATACAATGCATTCATGGCAATTAAATCTTCGATCACGGTTGGCTTGAGCTTTTTCAAAAATTCTCGCATCCCCGATGATTCAAATTGGAAGACCCCAATTGTTAATCCTTTTGAAAAAAGTTCATAGACTTTTTCATCATCCATGGGCAATTTTTCAATAACAACTTTGGTTCCTTTTTTCGCAATCAATTTCACGGCTTTATCAATCACCGTGAGAGTTCGGAGTCCAAGAAAATCCATTTTCAACAGACCCAATTCTTCCAGGCCTTTCATATCATACTGACTGGTTACATCATCGCTAGAAGATTTATAAAGAGGGACATAATCAGTGAGGTCGCCGGGAGCAATCACTACGCCAGCCGCATGGATAGACGCATGGCGATTCATTCCTTCTAACACTTTCGCATGGGTCATTAATTCTTCATATTCACCCTCCGCCATTGCCAATAAATCAGGGTTTTTTTCCAAAGCCGATTCCAGAGTAATGTTCAATTCATTGGGAATGGCTTTGGCAATTTTATCCACTTCTCCGAATGAATATCCCATAACCCGTCCTACATCTCGCACAACCTGTTTTGCTCTCATTTTTCCAAACGTAATTATTTGGGTGACCGAATTATCGCCATATTGATTTTTGATATAATCAATGACTTCACCTCGACGCTCGATACAAAAATCGATATCAATATCAGGCATGCTTACCCGATTCGGATTCAGAAATCTTTCAAAAAGTAAGTCATGTTTTAAGGGATCAATACTGGTAATCCCCAAGGCATAAGAGACAATACTTCCAGCTGCAGATCCACGACCGGGACCCACAGGTATAGCCATATCTTTCGAATATTTTACAAAATCTGCAGTAATTAAAAAGTAACCCGCAAAACCCATGTTTCGAATTACCAATAATTCATGATCAATCCGTTTTTGAATAATGGGTGTTATTTCACCATAGAGTAATTCTGCACCAGACTGAGTTAACATTTTTAGATATTCGTCTGAATCTTGTGTCGGCGAGTCACTTGGAATCGGGAAATTTGGCAAATGATATTCGCCCATTTTCAATTCTACATTAATGCTATCAGAAATTTTCCGTGTATTCTCAATTGCCTGTGGAAATTCCTTAAATAAGGTATGCATCTCATCTTGTGTTTTGAAATAAAATTCCGGAGTTGCATAGCGTAAACGATTGGGGTCGCTGCGTTCTTTTCCTGTTCCCAAACAAATATGTATATCATGCGCTTCCCAGTGACTTTTTTTGGCGTAATGCGCATCATTGGTACACACCAAAGGCAAATCCAAATCAGCTGCCAGTCTTTTCATATTAATAATATTGGCTTCCTCTTCGGGAATGCCATGATTCTGAATCTCAAGATAATAGCGATCGGGGAAAATTTCGGCAAATCGAAGTGCCGCTTCTTTCGCCCCTTCATAATCACCTTTGAGCATTTTTTCTGGCACTTCGCCCTTTAAGCAAGCAGACATACAAATAAGCCCCTCACTGTATTGACGGAGCAATTCAATATCAATCCGAGGACGATAATAAAACCCCTCCAAATAGCCGGCAGTGACCAACTTCATGAGATTTTTATAACCCGTATAATTTTGGGCTAATAAGATAAGATGATTATTCCCCCAGCCGCCTTCTACTGTGGTCTTTTTCACAAAACGAGAGCCCGTAGCCACATAAATTTCACACCCAATAATGGGTTTAATTCCAGCCTTTTTGGCTTCTTTATAATATGGAAGAACGCTGAACATATTCCCGTGCTCCGTTAAAGCAACGGAATCCATGTTCAAATCATCAATGGTATTCACCAATTGATCGATGCGCTGGGCACCATCGAGCAAACTGTAGTCAGAATGGTTATGTAAGTGGACGAATTCAGATGTCATTAAAGTATTCCTACATATATGGCAATCAGCCCCATTAAAGTGCTGAATTTTAAAACCCGGGCTCCCTGCGTTGCAGACGAAATTCCCGGATTATTCAGCAGTGAAACTACAACAACTCCCAAGGGAATCTCAACGCCGAGAATCAATAAAATACCATACCAAATTCCATAAGTGCCATTGATAAATGGGATGAAAGATCCAATCCCGATACAGGCAGATAAAAAGACTGTGAGTTGAATTGCTTTATCAATCCCTGCTGAAATTGGAAACGTACGGAGTCCCACAGATACGTCGCCTTCCATATCTGCAATATCTTTGACCAATTCACGAACAAAAGTGAGCCCAAAAGCCAAAACCATGGGAATCCACATGGGCGCCATATTATTGAATGCGGCGCCACAAAAAAGAAATGATAGTCCGAGAATAAAGGCGATGGCAATATTGCCCAACAAAGGTATCCCTTTTAAATATTTACTATAAATAACCATCAGTGGCATGGCAATTACAATTCCGATTATTTTAGCTGGTTCTGATAATTCCAGACAAAGGAGTGTTCCCGTTCCAAAAAGAAGAATGGAAATAAATAGTGCTGTGTGTTTTTCCACGCTCCCCGATGGTAGGGGTCGCATGGGTCGATTGATTTTATCAATCTCAAAATCTACCACATCATTCAGAGCATTAGCTGCTGCGGTATAGCACATAACAACCGTCATGACCAAAATTACCGTATCAATTTCATGGAGCATCCCCAGAATGGCCGAAGCAATAATCATGGCGAGTCCACTGGTAAAAACATTGAGCGGACGAAGAAGATTAATATGGGAGTAAAGGGTGTTCATTATTGCTTAGAAATTAATGCTATTGCGAGGGAGTTTGCGACCATGGCAATCTCATTATTTTAATTCGTTTTTTAAGCAAACGGGATTGCCACGTCTTCGAAAACGCTCATCCTCGCAATAACAATCAAATTGAAATAAGCAAAACTCGGTCATCATCATTGTAATCTTTGAGTAATTCTGTGTTCGGATATCCGGATTCAATAAAAATATTTTTTACCGCATTTGGATGTTCTCCCAAGCCAACTTCAAGAATCATTAATCCTTCACTCTTCACTAAGTCTTTCCCTATTTCAGCGAATCGCTTATAGAATGTAAGTCCATCTTTTTGATCTGTTAATGCAACAAAAGGCTCAAATGCTTGGACGTCTTTCATGAGACCTTCCATCTCACCTTTTGGTATATAAGGTGGATTCGACACCAAAAGATCAAATTGTCTTTCTGGCACTTGCTTCAAAATATTCATTTCTTCGAAGAATACATTTTCAGCATTTAGGTTTTCTTTATTTTTATTGGCAATGCCAAGTGCATCCGCTGAAATATCAATTCCAAGAATAGTTGAATTTGGAATTTCCAATCCTAACGTTGTGGCAATACAGCCAGAACCGGTTCCAATATCTAAAATATTCGGTGAGTCGATTCCTCTCAATTTGTCCAATGCAGTGTCAATGAGCCGTTCTGTTTCCGGGCGGGGAATTAAGACATGCTTATTCACCGAGAATTCCCGACCATAAAAATCACAGGAACCAGTAATGTATTGGAGTGGTTCTCGTTCAAGACGCCGCTTAACCATAGCGCGGAGTGTGGCCAGTTGAGTTTTTGATAAGGGTTCTTCAAAACGGAGATACACATCCATCCTGCTACAATCTAAAACGGAACGGAGTAACCATTCAATCTCACTTCTCGGATTCTCAAATCCTTTTTCTTTAAAATAGGATTCTGTCCAATTAATGAGATCTATAATACGCCAGGTTTTTAAGGTCATGAGAATAAAACAAATTTGGGGATGGATTGCAACACCCCATAAAACTCTAGTAAGATTGCGAAAACTTTAATGCTTTTTTAAATAGCGAACAATCAATCCATTTCTGCAGCAAGAAGTTCCTGCTGTTCCGCAATCTTGAGTTGCTCAATGATTTCCGTAATGTCACCATCTAATATTTCATTTAAGCGATAGCTTGTAAAATTAATGCGGTGATCTGTAACGCGACCTTGGGAAAAATTATAAGTGCGAATCTTGGCAGAACGGTCTCCGGTAGATACTAAACTTCGTCGTTCAGCAGCACGTTTGGCGGCGACTTTTTCTTGCTCGGCTGCCAACATTCGAGATTTCAAAACTTTCATTGCAGCGGCTCGATTCTTATGCTGGGATGATTCATCCTGACACGTTACCACCAACCCTGTAGGCATATGGGTAATACGAATAGCCGATTCTGTTTTATTCACATGTTGCCCACCAGCGCCACTGGCCCGGTAGGTATCAATTTTTAAATCAGCATCCAGAATTTCAATATCCACATCTTCTGCTTCCGGCATGACAGCCACGGTGGCTGCGGATGTATGTACCCTTCCACTGGTTTCAGTTTTTGGCACACGCTGAACACGGTGAACTCCACTTTCATATTTTAGCATCCCGAAAGCACCTTTCCCTTGCATAGAAACGATAGCTTCCTTCATGCCGCCAATCCCTGTAACAGACGAATTCATTATTTTGAATGTCCAATTATTTCGCTCAGCATATCGGGTGTAAACACGAAAAAGATCTGCTGCAAAAAGGGCCGCTTCATCCCCACCAGTACCAGCGCGAATCTCTAAAATAAGATTCTTATTATCCATTGGGTCTTTTGGGAGAAGCAACTTTTTGATTTTATCTTCAAAATTACTTTTTTGTTCTTCCAATTCACCTAATTCTTCCTGGGCAATTTCCTTCAATTCTTTGTCGTCCCCAGCCAACATTTCTTTATCATCCGCAATTTGGTCTAAAACAGAAATGTATTCTTTCCCAACCGTCACAATCTCTTCCATGGCGCTATGTTCTATGGCGATGGGTGTCAGTTTTTCCTGGTTTCCATAAATTTCAGGGTCGGCCATTAGTTTCGCCAAATTAGCGTGCTTTTCAATAATGGCTTGGAGTTTATCTCTCAACCAATCGCCTCGGCGGTGTATTCTTTACCAACCATCTCATCATAACGATCTCCAAAGGCTTCTTTTAGCGCAGTGATGGATACGTCCACCATCTCATTTTCCGGTTGTTTAGTTGTAATGTTTTGAAGCCAAAGTCCTGGTTTTTTTAAAATAGAAAAAAAGAGAGAATCACTTTTTGCTGAAAGTTTGATAATTTCATATCCCACACCAGAAACAAATGGAATCATAGGTAAATGAAATAAAAGTCGAATGGGTAATGAAATTGTTCCAAGAAAATAAATAACAATTGTATCCACCAACGCAAAAACCAAAATGGCTGACAAAAGTACGATAAACAAAAAGCTCGTTCCACATCTGGGATGTTGGGTTGGGAATGATTGGGCATTTTCTACATTCACATCTTTTCCAGATTCAAAATTATAAACCACACGATGTTCTGCACCATGATATTGAAACAAACGTCGAACATCTTTCAATAAGGATATTGCCAACAAATAGACTACAAAAAATGCAATCCGAAATCCACCAGAAGCCAAATTAAACCAAAGAGCTTCTTTTTCAATATTCATGAGTTTGGTGGTAATCCACATGGGTGCTATCATAAATAAAGAAATTGCCAAAACAATGGCAAATGCAGTAGAAAAGAAATCGGCCAATTTGCTAGGCTCTTCTTCATCTGGCATAGCAATATCCACGGAATACTGTAAGGTGGCCATACCCATTTTCATGGCTTCAAACAAAGATGCCATTCCCCGAAAGATCGGTTTATTCCAAAGATTTGACTTTTCAGTAATGGATGTAAATTCCTTTTTTTGGATATGGATTTTTCCTTCCGGATCTCGTACTGCCGTGGCATAAGCGCCAGGTACCCGCATCATAACACCTTCTATAACAGCTTGTCCACCAACAAGGATTGATGGCTTCATTGTAAGTATCAGTAAATTTCGTTTTATATTAAACCTGAAAACTTTATTAACGAAACGACGCAAAGATACAAACCATTTTATTTGAACCGGACTATCCTGCATGCTAGATTTTTCTGCTAAAATTGAACTAAAATACTTTAACATTATTTTTGTAATTAATTATTAGCTTACCTGTTTTTTACTTTCGAGATCTCATAAGAAGACATTGCATTAA
>Ga0302134_10001713_pt1 | contig 10366 bp, 7 predicted proteins | sample CB9_SCM_MG_FD_203123 | JGI IMG/M metagenome (GOLD analysis project Ga0302134, IMG submission 203123) | Marine microbial communities from Western Arctic Ocean, Canada - CB9_SCM | ecosystem: Environmental > Aquatic > Marine > Oceanic | place: Canada: Western Arctic Ocean | collected 2017-09-19
GTGAGGATTAAATCCGGTCGAATCACCCGCGGCATGGCATTGCGCAGGGCAGGGGATCGCTGGGCATCGATCATCCAGTGAGGTTTCCCGGCATCAAGAAGCTGGTGAATCCAGGTGGGGAGCTTGCCTTTGACGCTACGCTGATAGAGTGAGTCGGAGGCCTTTTGAAACTGTGCCAACGGATGCCCAAGATGGGTGAGGGCTTTGGCCGTTTTTTTATCGAGCGAAAGTGGCTTGGGTGAAAACAACCAACCTCCTTCATGCCGGAGCTTTGACTCGGGAAGGGCGGATTTTATAGCTTCAAGGTTGAGGGGGGGCAGATTTTTACTCATGAGGTCTACTAGTCTTGAACTTTGAAAGGGTTGATGAATCGCACGCCGGTGTTTGGGATGTTGGGGGTGTTCCGGGTGCTGAGCAGGTTAGCGTTCAGGATTCCCTATCGGTGGGCAAGGCCTAGCGTGACAGGAAGTATTCTATCTGCGAAGCGTGTTTCCAAAGTTTTTTTAGAGGGTGACTCTTCTTCGGATACAATTTTAATATTGCCTACACTTTGGTGTTTCGCCATTATGTTGCACTATTATAAGGCGATTAGCTTTTGATTATTAACTACATATCCATTCAATAAAAAAACCATTCACCACGCTGAGCATCGTGCTGCTTCTTTCGTTAGCCCTTTTCAGCTGTAAAGATAAGGCAAAAGAGGCTGCAGACATGGCCACTAAAATCGCAGCAGCTCAAGAACAAGCGAGAACCGAGGCCAAACAGGCAGCAAGAAGTAGAGAGTTTCTCTGATTGATACAAATACGATGCTTTGCGTTTTCCACCAAGCCATAGTTGATCCGTTCTACATGTGGAAAGAGAAAGAATACGATGCGTAGAATCGTATTGCCTTAATCAAAATATTGCTAATATCATGATTAACCGAAGGAAATCCCTACAAATACTCGCATCTGGTGCAGGTGCCGCCTTTGGGTCATCGATGTTTCCCGGAATCGCCCGGGCCTCATCTACTGAAAGTATTGGTAACATTGGGTCTGGAGGCCCAAAACGAGTGATCTTTTTCATGCAAAACCAGGGGTTTGATCCCGCAACGTGTATCCCCGCTGGAATGAGAAATAGCGGTTCTCTGGCGGGAGCCAAGTTGCCCGAGCCGATCAGCGCGCTAGAGCCATTCAAGGACCGTCTTCACATTATCAACGGATTACACGGCATTCACACCAGCCCCTCGCACAGCGCCTTTTTCGGTGCGCTAGGAGGTTACCGTGGTAGCGACGGAGTGCAACCTAGCGGCCCTACGATCGACTATGAACTGAGCAAGGTTCTCCCTGAAACACTCCTGCCGCATCTCTGCATTGGCATGGATTCCATGGAAAACATGGTCGGCAAGCCAACGGTTGCCAACCTGTCGGCGCGCGGTGCGGGTCGGCCTATCTTCATGCACTCAAACCCGAATCATCTCTATCAGATGCTCTACGGTGGCATTTCCCAGGGTGATATCCGCAACCATCACGAAGCCAGATCAAGCATGCTCGACCGTATCGAGCAGCTGGCCGCGGCCAAGGGACAAACTTTACCAGTGGCTGATAAGCAGCGCTACGGCGAGTTCGTTCGAGGGTTCAATGATATCAACGGTCTGCGCTTACGCCTTGATAAAGTCTCCGATCACCTCCGCAAGTATGCTCCCAGGGTCGACGATGGTTACACCAGTCCTGAATTTGAAACTGATTGGCATGACCGCCTTCTCGATTTAGGTATTTCGGCCCTGAAATCTGGGATCACCAACGTGCTCACGATTGGCTCTGGTCGGGGTGAAATTTTCGGCGCGTGGAAAGGACTGGGCGTCGAGAAGCAAGGCCACAATCTCGGGCATATGGTGCAAAAAGATAATCCGATTTGGGTCAAAATCCGCCAATACAACAGTCGGATGCTGGTGAAGCTGATGGAGGAACTGGAAAGCGTTCCCGAAGGTAGTGGCACCATGATGGACAACACACTCATTGTTTACACGAGCAACAATGCCGACAAACAACACACCAACGGAGCGAACTGGCCTGTGATGCTCCTAGGTAACTGCAACGGGGCTTTTAAGACCGGCTGTTTCACACAACTGCAGGGCAAGCGTCCGATTAATGCGCTCTATACATCCATCCTACGTGCTTCTGGGGTGGAGGTTGACCGCTTCAATATGACCGACAAGATGGCCGCCAAGTATGACTCTGGAACAGGTCCACTCAGGGAGATTTTGACATGATAAACAGGCTGAACCATTTGATTATGGTTACGGTGGCAGCTTTTATCATACTTGGAACTGCAGCCTACGCCGCCGAGGCCTACACGCCCGGCGTAGCCGTTCGTGGGAGCTACGATAATTACGCGGCAGACTTCCTCGATAATTATTGCATCGATTGCCATGACGATGAGACGACCAAGGGAGATCTTAAATTGCACGAAATTGGACCGGTGGACGAGACCAACGCGGCAATCTGGAAGGCCGTTTGGGCACAGGTGACACTTCAGCAGATGCCACCCAAAAAGAAGAAGTCGCAGCCGGCGCTTATCGAGCGGCTCCAGTTTTCAGATTGGATCGTCGCTGAGCTGCAGCGTGTCATGAAGGATAAGGGCGGCTTTCAAGCGCACCTTGATCCCAAGAAGGGCAACTTCCTCAACCATGATTTACTCTTCGGGAAATTGCCTGATGGCATCCAACTCATACCAACATCATCGCCGGCACGCATTTGGCGGGTGACACCCCAAGAACATATCACGAGGTTGAATGAGTTGATTAATACCGAGGCTAAGTATGATCCCGCGAAGCCTGGTCTCCGCACGCACGGCGACGTCGTTCCCACCAACCATGGCGGCGAACTTAAACTCTACTTTGGCACGGATCGGATCACTAACCACCAAGGGGGCACTGTGGCCTACGCCACCGCGGTCAAGAGTGTGCCCGTGGTGCTCTCATCGAATCACAAGCATGGCTTCGAAAATTACGCTGATTTTCATTCCGTCAACAGCGCCGAAGCAACTCAGATTCTAGGCAAGGCAGAAAATATTCTTCGCTACATGGCCTACGGTCCGCTGAGTATTGCCAATCCCGAGCAGATCACCGACGACCGCAAGAGCTATAAGATGGAGGGCGACATCCGTGGTTTACCTAGTTCCCTAGTCTACAGCACAAAAGTCGTTCGCCCTCTGACCCCAGTTTATGACTTGATGAAGGATCCGAATGTCACGGACGGGCGCTTACGTGATGCGGTGGACTATCTCTTCGAGGTTCTAACGTTCCGCCCGCCCACGGTAGAAGAGTCAGACGACTACCTAACGATCGTCAAGGATTCCATCGCGAAGGTAGGAAGAGAGGACGGTGTCTTTATGGGGCTATCCGCCATTTTCCTTCATCGTGACGCGCTGTTCCGGCCGGAGTTGGCTGAAGGTGGGAAACCTGACAAACACGGGCGTATCATGCTGCAGGGCTGGGAGCTCGGTCTGGCGGTAAACCACTCATTGCGCTACATCAAGCCAGACACTGAACTTAGACAGTCCATCGCCGATGGCCGCATGCGAACACGCAAAGACGTTGAACGTGAAGTCACACGAATGCTTGCCGACGAGAGTATTCGAAAGCCGCGCATACTGAGGTTTTTCCGCGACTACTTCGACCACGATCTAGCAGGTTACATTTGTAAAGATAGTAAAGCGCTGGCCGCCACAGGAGCTCAAGGTGGTAATGGAAATAGGCATTACATCTCTATGTTTGGCGCCACGGCAAGCACCGACCGCTTAATCGAGCTGATTCTCGAGAAAGACAAAAACGTTCTCAAACAGCTGTTGACCACACAGAAAGTTGTGGCCGAGAGGGCTGACAACACCTACTTCGGAATGAAGCGCACAAAGAGTGAGATTGCCGAGGCACGGAAGGTTGCAGCAGAAGCGGTTCCCAAAAAAGACTTAGCTAAAATTAAACAGCTGGAGAAAAAAGTGGCTGAACTTGAGGCTAGGCTGAAAGATGACCCAAAGGAAAAGAAGACACGGAAGGAGTTGTCTAAACAACAGAAGCAACTGGCTACCGCTAAGAGGGGCCCCCAAGGAAAAAAGAAAAAAGGCGCTGGTGGTAGTAGTGTTGCTGAAGCCGATCTGAAAGGGCCAAAAATCTATGCTCGAGTTAGTCGCCGTTCTTTTGGTAATGGCAGCATGAGACCTGACCGGACCCTGGCAAAAGCTCCCGAGGGGCAGCGTCTGGGAATACTAACACACCCAGCGTGGCTGGTCTCACATTCTGATGCGATGGACAACCATGCCATTCACCGTGGCATCTGGATTCGCGAACGACTTTTAGGGGGTGGCATTCCGGATGTGCCTATTACCGTAGATGCCCAGTTACCCGATGAACCTGATCAAACGCTTCGCGAGCGAATGCGCGTCACACGGGAGAAATCCTGTATCGTCTGTCACGAAAAAATGGACCCGTTAGGGCTGCCTTTCGAGATGTATAATCACGCGGGTATCTTTCGAACGACCGAACTGAACAAGCCAGTGGACACCAGTGGCGAGATTATTGATTCTGGCGATCCTAACTTGGATGGCCCTGTGGTAAACGCCATTGAAATGATCCAGAAACTAGCCGAGAGCGAACGGGTCGAGCAGGTCTTCGTCCGTCACGCGTTTCGCTTCTGGATGGGCCGTAACGAGACCATTCATGACGGCCCTGTCCTGCAAGCCGCCCATAAGGCCTATCGAGATAACGGAGGCAGCATGAAAGCCTTAATCACATCTCTGGTGACATCCGATGCCTTTCTATACCGAAACAAAAAACAAAACAAATAACATGACCATGAAATCAACGACGAAAAATAGAATTATGAAGTATTGCGCGGTTTCCACCTTGATTGGATCCACAGTCGCAACGGCTGAGAACACTTTACCTCAGAATAAGCCGGGTTACGACAAGGCCAAGGATCTAGGGGTCAAGGCGCCGAAGGATGCCGACACGCCCTTTGACGGAACGATAAAATCGATCGAAGCAAATTGGGAAATGTGGCCCAAAAAAGAGATGCCGATCACGTGGTCCATCGTTAAAAGCCCCACGGACGACACCAAGGTTCTTATGACCAATGGCGGTAAGAAATGGGGAACGCACGATCTGATCACGAAAAAGAAATATAAGGATTTTGAAGGGCACGTTGAGTTTGTCCTCATGGGAAACCGTGGCGATGACAAGGCCGAGGGCTACGCCAATAGTGGTGTGTATATGCAAAACCGTCACGAACTTCAGATTGAGTCGCCTAAAGGCAAAAAAAACATAGCTGCCCCATTCGATTGGAAGATCGGCCCACACGGCATTGGCGCAGTTTGCATGGAGCATGTTCCCAAACAAAATGCCTGGCGACCCAATGGCACGTGGCATTCTTTTCACTTCATCTTCACGGCTGCTCGTTGGGAAGGGGCAAAGCTCTCGGAGCCTGCACGTCTAACTCTGTGGTGGAATGGCCTAAAAGTTCACGACAACGTCACCGTCAAACACGCCAACGGAGGAGCCAAGAACGGACCCACCGCCGAAGGACTTAAGCTACAAGAGCACGGACAGGATGTACGCTTCCGCAATATCTGGATCAAAGATCTCTCGGCCAAGAAAGAGTAATACGACTCCCACTCTAGCAGCTATTCGCTTTAAGGGGCTTTAAGGAAATTCTCCAGCATCTTCATCCCGTCTTCGGTGAGGATGCTTTCGGGGTGGAACTGGACACCGTGAATGGGGAGTTCCTTATGCATTAGCCCCATGATGGTGCCGTTTTCTGTCTCTGCGGTGATCTCCAAGCAGTCGGGGAGGGTATCGCGTTTCACAATCAGCGAGTGATAGCGGGTAGCCGTGAATGGGCTAGCAAGGCCGGCGAAGACGCTTTTGCCGGTGTGGAAAACCGGGGAGGTTTTGCCGTGCATGAGCTTTTCAGCTCGGACAACTTCTCCTCCGAAAACTTGACCGATGGATTGGTGGCCGAGGCAGACTCCAAGGATGGGTGTGGTTTTCCCAAACTCACGGATGACGTCACAGCTGATGCCGGCTTCGTTAGGTGTGCAGGGGCCGGGGGAGATACAGATCTTATCCGGAGCGAGGTCGCGGATTTCATCGAGGCTCATGGCGTCGTTGCGCACCACCTTCATCTCAGCGCCAAGCTCGCCGAAGTACTGGACGAGGTTGTAGGTGAAGGAATCGTAGTTATCGATGACTAGAAGCATTTTTTTCAGGGGACGGGAGTCAGGAATCAGGTGTCAGAAGGGATTGTCTTGGCCAGACCTATGGTTTTCGCTAACCCGATGGCGCGGATGATGGCCATGGATTTGTTGACGGTTTCTTCGTATTCGTAGGTGGGATTACTATCAGCTACGACGCCAGCCCCGGCTTGCACGTAGGCTTTGCCATCCTTGAGTAAACAGGTGCGTAGGGTGATACAGGAATCGTGCCCACCGTCCCAGCCGAAGTAGCCGACGGCTCCTGCGTAGGAGCAGCGTTTACTATTTTCAAGTTCGTTGATGATCTGCATGGCGCGGATCTTGGGCGCTCCACTGACGGTTCCTGCGGGGAAGGTGGCGCGCAGCACATCATAGGCGCTGTGGGCATCATCGAGGTCGCCGTGGACGTTAGAGACGATGTGCATGACGTGACTGTAACGCTCGACGCTCATGAAGTCATCGACGGTGACACTGCCGTGTTTGGAAATACGTCCGACATCATTGCGGGCGAGATCGACGAGCATGAGGTGCTCCGCGCATTCTTTTTGATCGGCTAACAGGTCGGCGGCTAGAGCATCGTCTTCCTCGGGAGTTTTTCCCCTCCAGCGAGTGCCGGCGATGGGGCGGATGTCGATGCGACCTTTAATCGCCCTCACATGCACCTCGGGTGAGCTACCCACCAGCGCGAATCCATCGAGCTGGAGAATAAACATGTAGGGGGACGGGTTGATGTGACGTAGCGCGCGGTAGAGGTCGACCGGGCTGCCTGCGAAATCAGTTTCAAATCGTTGGCTCGGCACGATCTGGAAGGCGTCACCCGCGGCGATGTATTCCTTGGCCTTAACGACCATGCCTTCGTATTCCTCCTGCGTGGTGTTGCTGGTGGCTTGCGGTGTTTCGTAGGGGGCCAGACCGTTGAGAGGGGGGATGTGCAGCGGAGTATCGAGTCTCTCGATCATGCCGCCGATCCTGGAGATGGCGTCCTGACGGGCGTCTTCCGCATTCTCGTGTTCGTCCAAGAAGGCGTTGGCGACTACGATGAGGCGGCGCAGGCGGTGGTCGAAAATGAGCAGCGTGTCTGCCATGATAAACAAGGCATCGGGAAGGCCGAGCTCATCTTTGGGCGCGGGGCCGATGCTGGGCTCGAACTGGCGCACGGCATCGTAGGAGAGGTAGCCGACGGCACCACCATAAAACGGCGGCGCATTGCCGTGGGTGACGGGTTGATACTTCGCCATGAGCTGTTCTAGCTCGGCGAGGACGTCCTTTTTCGCGGTCCACTTTTTGGTCTGCCCATTTTCACAAAAGGTAATTTCATGCCCGTGCGCCTTGATGACGGCACGTGGGTGGCTGCCGAGGATGGAGTAGCGGCCGTTTTCGTTGTGGCTATTGGGGCTCTCGGCACTTTCAAAAAGGAAGGCTTCGCCGTCACCGCTGATCTTAATGTAGGCGGAGAGAGGGGTTTCGAAATCGGCTGCGAGCTGCGCATAAACAGGCACGACGTTGCCTTTTTCCGCAAGGCTACGGAAATCTTCGATGGACGGACTGACGGATGGATTGCTCAACGCGGCAAAGCATGGCGAGAAATTCATAGGGCGCAATGGAAAATCGTGGCAGAATGACTCAAAGTCAGGATAAGTCGGCATAAATGGAAATGCTCACTCGACGTTTGGGGGAGATCGACTATGAACGCCGCGAAACGATGTCCGAATCACGTATATAGTGGGCGATGCGTATCTCAGAAAAGATGCGTATCCGATTTGATGATCGGCAACGCTTTCTGATGGCCTGTGTGATTTGTGGATTGCTCTGTGGATTGCTAGCGGTGGTTTTCCACCTTTCCATTCACTACACCTTCCAGCAGGTATGGAAGTTTGCGACCATTCAGGTGGAAACCTGGCAGTTTGTGGCGGTGATGTTGACCGCTCCCACGGTGGGTGGATTGATTTGTGGTCTGGCGATCTGTTACTGGGTTCCGGGCGCGGTGGGTAGTGGTATTCCTCAGACGAAGGAGGCCTACTATAATAAAGGGGGACGTATCCAGACCCACACCGGATTCTGGCGAGTGATTCTGGGCACCTTGTATGTGGGTTTGGGTAATGCCCTCGGTCGTGAGGGGCCGATGGTACACGCCTCGTCAGCGATAGCCTCGCGGATTGGTCGGTTTATTTTCAAAGATCCCGAGCGGGTGAGGGCGATGATTCCTGTGGGAATGGCCGCAGGAATTGGAGCGGCATTCAATGCCCCACTCTCCGCGATCACCTTTGTTTTTGAAGAACTACTCGATAACTTCTCCACCAAAGCGATCGACGGTATGGTTGTCGCTGTGGTGATTGCGGCAGCGGTTTCGAGATCGATACTTAGTGAAGATCCGGTAATCTCGACCCATCGCTCCCTCCATTTTGAAACCGCAGTGTGGATGTTAGTGGCGATCCCACTGGGTGCGATAGCGGGATGTATGGGGCACTTTTTTGTAGGTTCGGTGATCGGAGTTCGCCGATGGGTTAAATCTAAACCCTGGCTCTGCAGATGGTATGCTCCTTGAGGACGGGGTTTCCCTGAAGCGGATGCCGTCCTACCGAGGTGCCCAAGATTACCGAAGCCTCCCTGTGGGCGCGATCATGACCCATGACGTGATGTCGGCGCACTCTTGGGAAAGTGCGGCTGAGAATCTTTCCCGTCTTGGACAGATTGGAACCTATCACCATGCCTAGACGGTTGTGGGTGAAGAGGGGGAGTTTAGTGGAGTCATCACCTTGCACGAAATGAAGGAGTGTGATCGGTCTGCTCTACTCTCCAGCGTTATTGCCGATCAAAAAACCATCCACGTTCACCCTGAGATCTCGATCCGGGCCGCTTCGCGGTTGATGATTGAGCACGATATCCAGCAGCTTCCCGTCGTAAGTGCCTCGGATCAACAACGCCTTCTAGGTATCCTCACTCTCAACGACATCGCGAGGCAACAGAATGCATCTGAGATCTAATGGGGTGAAACTCCAAGTTTCAAACTCCAAATACCAAGTAAGAAAGACAGGCTTCGCCAATAGAATAGTGAATGGTGAATTAGCAGCCCAAGAAGGATTCGTATAATTCGTAAGATCCGTGGTTCCCAAAAAATTCATTCCATTTTTCTTTTCCTGAGTCGCGAATCAGGCAAACTCCCGCCGCCCCGAAAAGTGGGCAATTTTTATCATATGAGTATCGATTCCTCCCACGTTTTTGTCTCTCGCATTTCCAGCGAACTTTCTCTCAACACCACCCAAGTCGCAGCTACGGCCAAATTATTTGCCGAAGGCGCCACGGTTCCCTTCATCGCCCGATACCGGAAAGAAGCCACCGGCGGTATGGACGAAGTCCAGATCATGAACGTGCGCGATCGCTTGGTGCAACTCGCCGATCTTGAAAAACGCCGCGATGCCATCGTCAAGAGCCTCGATGAACGCAAACTTCTCTCAGCCGAGCTAAAAAAGAAAATCGCCGACGCCGAGACCATCACCCGTCTTGAGGACATCTTTGCTCCCTATCGACCGAAACGCCGCACCCGAGCCACCATGGCGAAAGATCGAGGTCTCGAGCCCCTGGCCGACTTCATCTGGGAGAATAAAGAAAACTCCACAGCCGACGCCGTTGCAGAAGCAGAAAAATTCATCGTCGAGGACGAAGACAAAGATAAGGCTGTGCCACTCGGAGTCGATGCCCTTGCCGGTGCTCGCGATATCATTGCCGAACGATTCAGCGATGACGCCGATGCCCGCTCCGAGTTGCGTGAACTCATTCTCAGGGATGGAGTCGTCAAGTCCAAGGTCATGTATGGCAAGGACGAGGAGAAGGACGCCCAGAAGTTTAAAGACTACTTCGACTGGAACGAACCTTTTGCCACCGTGCCATCTCACCGCATGCTCGCCATGCGCCGGGGTGAAAAGGAAGGGTTCCTCTTTATGCGAATCCAAGCCGATGAAGAACGCGCCCTCACGATCCTGCGTGGGCGCTTCGGAGTCTCAAACTCTGGTTCATGCGCCGAACAACTCGACCTCGCCATCATCGATACCTATAAACGCCTACTCGGGCTTTCCTTGGAAACCGAATGCCGGATGAAAGCGAAAAAAGAAGCTGACATCGAAGCCGTGCGCGTCTTTGC
>Ga0302134_10001716_pt1 | contig 10358 bp, 8 predicted proteins | sample CB9_SCM_MG_FD_203123 | JGI IMG/M metagenome (GOLD analysis project Ga0302134, IMG submission 203123) | Marine microbial communities from Western Arctic Ocean, Canada - CB9_SCM | ecosystem: Environmental > Aquatic > Marine > Oceanic | place: Canada: Western Arctic Ocean | collected 2017-09-19
TTCGGGAAGTTCGTCCAAACAAGTATTACGGAGCCATCCACCATGCGACAATCTATTTTTGCCACCATCCTCATTGTAACACTCTTTACAGCATCTCAAGCGAACGCAGGAAATGTCATTATTGACCCTTGTTGTCCACGAGTAGTTGTCTGCTGTGGGCCTACCGTCATTTATCATCGCCCAATTCTGCGTAATGCCATTTACGAAACACGGCTAGCTGTGTATTACCACGCAAACTATCGCTATTATCGTGCACCATTGTTTGGCACCTTACTAGCTCCACGAATTTTTTCGCGTGGTTACTACAGCTCACCGGTTATCGTTTCCGCAGGTAAACCCACAGTTGCAAAATCGACGGTAAAACCCGCTCCCAACAAATACATTGACCAACCCAAAGTAGGCGGTGAATCAAGACTTGTACCGATTCAACCCGCGGCACCAGCTCCCGTCGCTCCGCCTGTCGACGACGCACCAAAACTAGAACAACCTGGCAATGATGGTGGAGGCGATGATTCTAAACTTCCACAACCAGAAGTCAAAGTAAACCCAACGTCCACCACGCTACACCTCCAAGTACCACACGATGCTCAAGTGACCATCAATGGCTTTCGTACTAGTACAACGGGGACTCGTCGAGAGTACGTCTCAAGCAACCTTGATCCTGCCAAATACTATCAATACGACATTGAAATCACTTGGAACACTGCAACTGGAATTGAACACCAACACCAGTCCATTCAAATGATGCCAGGCAACGTAAGTTCCCTCAACGTCTTACTCGCAGCACCTTCTCAACTCGTAAAAAAATAGCATTCCATTAGCCGTTGCTCAAACGGCAATGCTCGAACATACTAAAAAGCTCTTCAAGTAATCCACCAATTGCTTGAAGAGCTTTTGATTTACTTGGTGGGTCGATCAAGTAAAACTAAGGAATTGTTGTGGTGTTTGAAAATATTGCCCTCGTGGGTGCTACCGGAGCCGTTGGAACGATCGTTCGTCAATTACTAGAAGAACGTAACTTCCCCTATAAGAACATTCGCTTTATCGCTTCAGCTCGCTCTGCTGGCACGACCATCTCTTTTAACGGCACTGACCATACGGTTGTCGAACTCAACCCCACAGCGTTCGTAGGAATTGACCTCGTTATCGCGAGTACGCCAGACGAAGTGGCCGCGGAATTAGTTCCTTGGGCTAAACAAGCTGGCGCTGTCGTAGTCGACGAAAGCGGTTATCACCGTATGCATGACGATGTACCGTTGATCGTACCGGAAGTGAATTCAGCAGCGATTGCAAACCACAATGGCGTTATCGCCAGTCCCAATTGTTCGACCACTCAGATGGTCGTTGCCATGCAGCCTTTACACGCTGCCGCTCGAATTAAACGAGTGATCGTCAGTACCTATCAAGCCACGAGTGGCGCTGGCGCTGCAGGACAACGAGAATTAGAGCAGGGGACTCAGGCCGCAATTTCTGGTCTGCCGTTCGAACCGCAGACTTTCTCGCACCCAATCGCGTTCAACCTAATTCCTCAAATCGGTTCAGAAGAACACATGGGATACACCTCCGAAGAGATGAAAATGGTTTGGGAGACTCAAAAAATATTTCAAGATGAATCGATTGTGGTTTGTCCGACAGCGGTCAGAGTACCAGTCGCCAACTGTCACAGCGAAAGCATTTTAGTCGAGACCGAAAAGAAACTAACTGCCGCGGAAGCACGTGAGTTATTTGAAGCTCAGGACGGAATCACTGTTATCGACAATTTAGATCAGCATCAATACCCGATGCCGCTTACCAACTCAAACCACGACGACGTCTTTGTCGGACGTATTCGTGAAGACATTTCGAGTCCCAATGGAATTGCCTTCTGGTGCGTTAGTGATAACCTCCGTAAAGGTGCAGCCACCAATGCGGTTCAGATTGCCGAGTTGCTCGTTCAATCCGCAAACACCTAGAACTCACTCAAATCCTGATTCGACGTTGACTAACGCTTCATGACTACTTCTACCCATTTCCACTGCGTACATTTTCTTGATGGCGTCCTATGAGAAACTTCAAGGGCATTATAGCTTACGACGGTTCGAAGTATTCTGGCTGGCAACTGCAAGTGGAGCAACCAACGATTCAAGGGAAGCTAGAACAAGCACTGCTGAAGATCACGAGGGAGAAAATTCGCGTGCTTTCCAGCGGCAGAACTGACTCGGGGGTCCACGCTCATGGACAAGTCATCGCCTTTCGAACCGAAAGTAATTTAACGGAAAAAGTATTGTGCCGAGCGATCAATGCCACAACGCCGTTCGACATGTTTTTGCGAAATTTAGAAGTGGCTGCTGAGGATTTCCATCCCATACGTGATGCAACATCAAAGCACTATCGATATCTCATCCAACCTGGACCGGTACAAAATCCACTCGCTCTAAAGTTCGCTTGGCTCTTCCCCACAGCGTTAGACTTTCCAGCTATGCAACAAGCGGCACAACACTTTGTGGGCAAGCATGACTTTACCAGTTTTGAGTCTGCTGGGAGTGACCGCAAGACGAGCGTGCGCCACATAACGGAACTCACCCTAAGTAGTTCTTTCCAGCATCAAGCAACCACCATCCAAGTCGATATACGCGCCGATGGATTTTTATACAAGATGGTAAGGAACATTGTCGGGTCGTTGGTTGAAGTTGGAGCAGGAAAGCATACATCCGATTGGATTGGCGAGGTGCTGACTGCTTTGGATCGACGCCAAGCCGGAATGACGGCGCCAGCTCAGGGACTGTACCTGATGCACGTTAAATATGCCGCTGATGAATAATGGGCTAACTACCAAGACTGGTTCTAGAGTAATCTATTATTGATGAAGATCGTACATATCATTACGCGCATGATCGTCGGCGGTGCACAAGAAAACACGCTGTATAATTGCACGGACTTGATTAACGACCACGGTGACGATATCACGCTAATCACCGGCCCGTCGCTTGGCCCAGAAGGGGAGCTGCTCACGGGAAATACCCACCCGAAACTCAACATGTCCGTTGCTCCTTCATTGCGGCGCAACATTCACCCTTGGCATGATTGGCAAGCGTACCGCCAGATCAAACGACTACTGCGCGAATTGCAACCCGACATAGTACACACTCACAGTGCCAAAGCAGGGTTGCTCGGCCGCTGGGCCGCTCATCGTCTCAGAATTAAAGGAATTGTGCATACGGTGCATGGCGCTCCCTTTCACCCATATCAAAATCTAGTGCCACGCAATCTGTTTCGCTACTGTGAAAAATTGGCTGCGCGCCGCTGCCACAAGTTAATCAGCGTCTGCGACGCGATGACTAACCAACTGGTGGCTGCGAAAGTTGCTCCGCTAGAGAAATTCACGACCATTTATAGTGGCATGGAGATCTCTGACTTCATAAACGCCGATTCTCATCGATCCTCGGTACGACAAGAATTTGGTTTCGACGACGACGATATCGTCGTCGGAAAAATCGCTCGCTTGTTTGACCTAAAGGGACACGAGTACTTAGTTACAGCCGCTAGCGAGATCGTAAAAACAAATCCAGCGGTACATTTTTTATTAGTCGGTGATGGTATCCTTCGTGAGAAAATTGAAATGCAAATCGAACGAGCAGGGTTGTCCGAACATTTTCACTTTGCTGGTCTAGTACCTCCATCTCAAATCCCACGATACCTTGGTGCTATGGATATTCTCGCACATACAAGTTTGCGCGAGGGATTGGCGAGAGCACTACCACAAGCGTTATTAGCAGGTCGTCCAGTCGTCAGTTTTGACATCGATGGCGCCAAAGAAGTTTGCATTTCCGAAGAAACTGGATATCTCATTGAACCTCGAGATGTCGCTGGTTTGGAAACTGCAATTTTGAAATTGGCCGAATCCAAAGCATTACGAGATGCATTGGGGAATCGTGGGCAGCAAATTTGCGCGGCCATGTACCCGCATCAAATCATGACCAACCAGATTCGCACACTCTACGAACAACTGCTCGCTTAAAATAACAACGTAACGAACTTCTTTTTCTTATACCTTTCGCAGACAGATTGTTTTGATGTAAAATCAGCGAAGAAGAAAATACTGGACGATTAGTAAACAGATTGTTAACATTTTTAAGTTAAAGCGAGATCCGTGGCACGAGGACATGATTACATAGCGAGTTTCCGGGTGATTCGAATGATTCGTTCGGGTTCAACTTGTCAAATCTACGAGGCTATCAATGACAATACAGGGCAGAAAGTCGCGCTTAAGACTCTTGTTGCGGAACGTCGCAAAGATAAAACCGAACTGAGATATCTACAGCACGAATTCGACGTCGCTAAGGAATTCGACAATGAGTTTGTCAATGATGTTTACGAAGTCGATTCCCTACACAGTGTCCCATACTTGTCGGTCGAATTCAGCCCTTTCCAGAACCTAAAACAACGGTTACGAAGTGAATATGACCTAATGAATTACCACGCTTCAACCGTGATTAATACAGCACTTGCTGGGCTTAAGTACTTGCATGATCAGGGTTGGGTACATTGTGATGTAAAACCAGACAACTTTCTCGTTGACGATGAAGGAAAATGTAAGCTGATTGACTTTGCGTTGGCAGTCAGAATACCCACCAAGCTCGGGCGACTATTCGGAGCAGGGACGTCCAAGACGATCGCTGGAACTCGAAGTTATATGTCGCCCGAGCAAATCCGCCATAAATCGCTGGACCACCGTAGCGACATTTATAGCTTGGGGTGTCTGTTGACAGAAATTACTACTGGCAAAGTGCCGTTTACAGGTAATTCACCGGAAAACCTGCTTACGCGCCATCTGCACATGAAGGCACCACCTATCTGCAGTGTCAACACAAACATCACTCAAAAATTCAGTGATCTCGTTGATGAGATGCTAAGTAAAAAGCAAGTTGATCGTCCAGAATCCATCGCCCTCATACTGGGACGTCTCAATTCCATGCGAATCTACAAAGCCCAGCCAATTCACCCATCAAACATGGTGTCTGATGATGATGCGGAGTTTTAGGAATTGGCCGAAATAGGTGTTTCGAGAGACATCAATTAGGTTTACTATTATGTTCACAATCAGGGTGGCAATTTGACCGCAAACAGACGAGTTTTTTTTATTTGACAGCGACGGGTAACAACCATGAATAATTCTGGGCCGGCTTTGGCCTTTGAAAAACCGATCTTTGATTTAGAGCAGGAACTTACTGCACTAAATGACGATGACAATGTGGGTACGGACTCAAATAAAGTTCGTAAACTACAGAACCAAATTGCGGCAGTGACACGTGATTTGTATAGCGACTTGAGCCCATGGGAAACGGTCCAAGTTGCTCGACATCAAAATCGTCCGTATACCCGTGATTATTTATCATTGGTATTTGACGAATTCGTAGAATTGCATGGCGATCGCAAGTTCGGCGACGACCGCGCGATGCTTACTGGCTTTGCAAAACTCGACGATCAAAAAGTGATGGTGATTGGTCACCAAAAAGGCCGTACCGTCAAAGAACGAACGGCTTGTTCCTTTGGTTGTGCGCATCCCGAGGGATATCGCAAAGCGATGCTAAAGATGAACTTAGCGGCCAAACACAATTTGCCGGTGATTTGTTTTATTGACACACCAGGTGCCTATCCCGGTATTGGTGCCGAAGAACGTGGTCAAGCTTGGGTCATCGCGGAAAACATGTACGAGATGTCACGATTAGAAACACCCATTATTTGCGTCGTCATCGGGGAGGGCGGTAGTGGCGGAGCATTAGGGATTGGTGTTGGCGACAAAGTTGCCATGCTACAGCACAGCTACTATAGTGTTATCAGCCCCGAAGGCTGTGCTGGGATTCTCTGGAAGAGCCATGAATTTGCTCCCAACGCAGCAGCCGCTTTACGCTTTACCTCTAAAGATCTTCCGGGGCTCGATGTTGTTGACGATGTAATCCCGGAACCTCTTGGCGGCGCCCATCGCGACCACCAACAAATGGCGATCCAGATCAAACAGTATTTGGTCAGCAGCTTACGCGAACTACAAGCGAAATCCATGGAAGATCTGGTTGCGGACCGCTACCAGAAATTCCGCAAGATTGGTCGATATCTCGAAACGTAGTCGTCGAAGTGCACCCGTACCGAGTCAAATGGCCTTCATTGAGTGCTAATTGGGGGTCCCAGCAACGTCCGATAATGTTTGTTATGTTCGGTTTGTGGGTGCCGGATTTTAAATAGAGTTAGGCGGCTATAGCTGTACTAAATAACCGCAGCGCCGCTACTGACTACGCCTACGCTCTGACGTAAACACTTTTGCACGGAAGTTGATACAATACTCTACACAATTCGTCCAGCAACAAAAACACAGCACGGTAACCAATCATTTCCCAGACCGTGATAAATATCATATTGCTAATATTCAACGAAATGATCAGCCTCCTCCGAAAAAAGCTCTCGCTGAGTTGCTGCCTTGTCCTATTTAGCACGCTGACTGGCTGTGATAATCAAACTGCCCATGAGCTACCCTCGCACCCTGAAAAAACTGCCACCCCCCCTGCCCAGCATTCACAACAACCCACCCAAATACCGACTCAGAAACCAGCACCTGCCACCGCCCAAATACCCACCAGTAATAATGAACCCAACAGCAATATCCGCTTTGAACAACTCCAACAAAATCCCACATCACAGTATCAAAATCACCAACAAGCAAACCACCATACCATGCTCGAAACAATCGGAGGTGGAGCCGCTCTTTTTGATTATGATAACGACGGCCTGATAGATATGCTCTTCACAGGCGGTGGACACTTCAGCACTAATGGAGATAGCGTTGATACGGCAGATGTAAATAAGCCGCCCCAACCAACGACCATCAACGGACACCCTCTCGTTCTCTACCGTAACAACGGCGATGCTACTTTCACCGACGTGACCGCCAACGCCGGACTAAACGTGCCGACCTTCTATAGCCACGGAGTATTCACTGCCGATTACGATAATGACGGCTGCCCCGACATCCTCATCACCGGCTTCGGCGGCCTACTCCTGTTTCATAACAACGGCGATGGTACCTTTGATGAAGTTGCTAGCGATCTGAATCTAAACGACCCAGCCTGGAGCGTCGGCGCTGCTTGGGGCGACATCAATAACGACGGTGTCCTCGAACTCTATGTCGCGCACTATATCGATTGGTCCTTCGACAATCACCCATTCTGCTCTGATAAAAACACTTCGTTCTTGTCTAACCAAAACGATACCAACCGCCGCGACACCTGCTCGCCGCGCATCTTTGCCCCCCTGCCCGATCAACTATTCCAGTTCGATGACAACGGCCGCTTTGTCGACATCTCACCACAAGCTGGTATCCGCAACACCACCAACAAACATCATGGCAAAGGACTTGGGGTCCTCATGGCTGACCTCGATCTCGACGGCGACCTCGACGTCTATGTCACCAACGATACCGTGGCAAATTTCTTTTGGCGCAATCGCGGCGACGGAACCTTTGAAGAAGTCGCCGCGCTCACCGGTGTCGGCTTCGACAATTCCGGCAACGCCGATGGCAGTATGGGTGTTGACCTCGGTGATTACAATCTCGACGGACTACCCGATCTGTTTGTCACTAATTTTCAGTCCGAACAATTTGCCCTTTATAAAAACCTCGGTAACGCTCTGTTTCAACATGTCAGCAGCGCCACTGGCATGCTCAGTTTTCCCAGTTCTTACGTTGGCTGGGGTACCGCCTTTGTCGACGCTGATAACGACGGCGATGAAGATATTTTTGTTGCCAACGGCCACGTACAACGCTATCCCGTCGACAGCTCTATCACTCAACTACCAATCGCACTGGAAAACAACAATGGCCGCTTCGTCAAAGTCAATCGTAGCCTCGGCCCCTACTTCACCTTGGAACACAACGGCCGCGGAATCGCGACCGGCGACCTTAATAACGACGGTTATGTCGACCTCGCTTATACACACATCAATCAAAACTGTAGCGTCCTTATCAATCATACCGATAACAATAACCACTGGATCACGCTACGATTGATCGGTACCAAATGTAATCGCTCCGCAGTCGGAACTCGCGTGACCCTCACAACAACCACCGGCAAACAAGTACGTCAAATCAAAGGGGGCTCAAGCTTTGCATCCTCCAACGATTCTCGCATATTCTTTGGCATTGCCGAGAATGCACAAATAACACAATTGGAAATCCACTGGCCTGGTGGTAAAACACAAATCGTCAACTCCCCCGCCCCCAATCAACAACTTACTATTATTGAACCGTAACGTTATCATCATTTCCCCCATCATGCGTAATTCCAAATCACCAAAGAGCCAATCCCCCGCCGCAAACAGTCCCCTGCTCTGTCTGGCAATACTCTGTTGCCTCTCATCTTTGATGACACTCGGCTGCAACGCACCGCCAGACCCCATTGTCTTGTTCACCCAAGGCCGCGCGGCCGTTGAAAAAGAGGAATGGGATGAAGTTCGCCAAATCAAGAACCAACTGAAAGTGCTACCAAATGCAGATGTCGAGACAAAATTCTTCGAGGCTGTGCTGTATCTCAACGTCCTCAACTATCCAGCGTCAATGCAACGCATCAATAAAATTGCCGGGGACGAACGCATCCGCGAAGATTGTATGATCATGGCCAGTCGCATCTTCCTCGCTACCGGTAACATCCCCGGCGCCATGCGAACCTTGAGTGAAATGATCGTCGAGTTTCCTGACAACGTCGACGCACATCGGTTACTCTGTGCCAAATATTACGACTTTGGTTCGCTGCAACTTGCCATGAAACACTGTCAACGAATATCCGAACTCGCTCCACAAGATCCACGCCCCGATCGTTTGATGGGATTGATTAGTAAAGATTATGATAAAAATGAATTAGCCGTTACACACTATACAGAATCGCTCAAACGCACACCTGGTGACTCGACATTTAAACAAGCCTCGGAAATCTACGTCGAATTGGCAGAGGTCCAAATCCGACTCCGAAACTACGCCGCTGCTCTGGCCTCATTAGCAAACCTTCCCGCCAATGACATGTCACCATACCTCGTCGCCAACGCTCGGTCCTATCAAGCCGAATGTCACGTGGCCTTAGGGGAATTCGATGAAGCACAGAAATACATCCAACAAGCACTAAGTATCGACGCACAACATGAACATGCGTTGGAAATGCACGGAACGCTAGCCATGCAATCTGGCCAAACAGAGCTAGCGTTGTCAATCCTCTTACAAGCTGCGACACGACATCCCGGAAATGATCGCATCCTCTTCAAACTGTCCAACGTTCATCGCCAGCTCGGCAACGCCGACGAAGCGGCAACGGTACTGGCACAGCACCAACAAGTCAAAAAACTCAAAATCCAATACATCGAGAAAAACGTGATCGCAGCTCAAGTTCCCACTGACGCTAACATCCGCTTCGAGCTAGGAAAGATCGCCGAACAGCTTTACGACGTGCAAGCGGCTGGGAGTTGGTATCGAGCGGCATTATCACTCGATCCAAACCATCTAGCAGCTACCGCGGCGTTGAACAACCTCCCTGCCCGCCAACCATCTAACTAAGTAGAAGCATTCCTATGCGAGTTGTTGTTCAAAGAGTAACTCATGCTAGTGTCGCAGTAACCCGCAGTATTGTTGGGCAGATCGAGGGTGGTATGCTGGTGTTCATCGGAATCGGCCCAGACGATACGGACAAAGAAATAACACAGATGGTCGATAAACTTGTCGGCCTCAGAATCTTTAGCGATGACCAAGGAAAAATGAATCGCTCACTGCTCGATAACAAAGGAGAAATGTTAGTCGTCAGTCAATTCACGCTTTGGGGCAATTGCCGGAAAGGACGCCGGCCCAGTTTTGTAGACGCCGCTCCCCCGGAAATAGCTGAACCTCTATACGAGCAATTTGTGATTGAAGCTGCAAAATATGGTATCCGAGTCGCCGCGGGACTTTTTGGGGCTGACATGCAAGTGACAATAGTGAATGATGGGCCGGTGACTTTGGTACTGGAATCTTGGTAATTCAACCGTCTTAATCGCGGAAATGTCGTCTTAATGGCGAAAGTGTCCCTCCTATGCAAACCTACGACATCATCATGCTCGCCGTATTAGGGTTCTCCGCAATCATCGGAGCCGTAAAAGGTATGGCTTGGCAGATTGCAATGGTATCGGCGATAATCATTAGTTTCTTCGTCGCTCGAGAGTTTCATCCAGAGTTGGCCGAAGCACTTAGCGGAGTGGATGAACCGTGGAACAACTTCATCGCCATGGCATCGCTGTATCTGCTGACCTCACTTGCCATTTGGATGCTATTTGCCTTCTGCGCCAAAAAAATCGACAAGTATGAAATGAGGACT
>Ga0302134_10001717_pt1 | contig 10357 bp, 9 predicted proteins | sample CB9_SCM_MG_FD_203123 | JGI IMG/M metagenome (GOLD analysis project Ga0302134, IMG submission 203123) | Marine microbial communities from Western Arctic Ocean, Canada - CB9_SCM | ecosystem: Environmental > Aquatic > Marine > Oceanic | place: Canada: Western Arctic Ocean | collected 2017-09-19
CGCCAAAAAAGACATCTATCCCAATGCCCTCTTCGTCCACTTTTTTTGCAGCCGCGTATTTGCCGTTGAGGATTTTTCGAATCTCGGATGTTCCTCCTGGTGTCAGCCAGTTTACATAAACCGTTTCGTCATTTTTTTCTTTCCACCATGCCTGAAATGCCTCGCCGAACTCACGACGGATCGTTTCGTTGTGTGGAGTAATGATATTGATCCTTCGGTCGGCATTGGCCACCGTGACGTTGCCACCCTCCTCTTTTTTACTGAGAAGAATGGGCGTAGCTACACACGCGACGAGCGCGAGTGCGACTAAAGACTTACTGTTGACCCACTTCATACTTTCAGAATAATCACGTCAGCTGGATCCGCTGTTAGTATCATCGAGTCACCAACGTCTCTCATCAACTGGGGATTGGCTTCGGTGACATGCCATTCCTGGTCACCCGCTCCCTTAATCTTATACTGGACACTACTGCCGAGATACATTCGATCGATTACTTTGCCCATCACCCGGTTGATAGGTACGCCAGAGTTATCGACATAGAGAGCTTCTGGACGGATCGAAACAAGCACCTCAGAACCCTCCTGAGGTCGCCAGTTTCCACGTGTGACATGACCGTGAAATTGCCCGGCCTTAGAGGAAACGCGGACACCGAGTTTACCGTCGTCGCTGACAATCCGATCAACGCTCGCCTCGACAAGGTTAGTTTCACCAATGAATCCAGCCACGTGGGCACTGAGTGGATTTCTATAAATCTCCTCCGGCGTTCCGGTTTGCACGATTCGACCCGCGTCTAGAACGGCCATTCTATCTGCCATCGATAGAGCTTCTTCCTGATCGTGGGTGACGTAGACACCTGTTAGATTGTTCTCTTTCACAATCCGGCGGATCTCTGAGCGCATCTCGAGCCGGAGTTTCGCGTCCAAGTTTGAGAGTGGTTCGTCTAATAAAAGGCATTTAGGTTTTACAATGAGAGCGCGTGCTAGGGCGACGCGTTGTTGTTGGCCACCGGACATATGGTCGATTCTACGATCTTCGTAGCCTTCCAAGTGAACCATAGCGAGAGCCTCCTCGACCCGCTCCTCGATTTCCTTTTTAGGGACCTTCCGTTCTTCAAGACCAAAGGCGATGTTCTGCCCTACAGACATGTGTGGCCACAGGGCGTAACTTTGAAACACCATCGCTGCCTCCCGCTTGTGAGTGGGAAGCTTGGTCACATCCTTGTCACCGTAATAAATCCTACCTGAATTGGGTGTTTCCAGTCCGGCAATACAACGCAATAACGTCGTCTTACCACAGCCACTGGAACCCAATAAAAAGAAGAGTTCACCCTTCTCGATAGTGATACTGGCGTGGTCCAGTGCCTTTACATCGCCATATTCCTTGACGATCGAATCTGCTCGTATTGCATCCATGTTCTTTTTGATCCTCTGTAACTCGGGATACCTTGGCAAGGATTAAGGAAATCATCTTTGCAACTTTTTCTTCAAAATCTCCGCATAGGTCAGAAATCGGCACGTTATGGTCGCGCTCTCTGTCGTCATTTCCGGCATCGTCGGCTTCGCACTGCCCAAAATGGGAACTCTGCTCTCCCTTGTCAGCTGGGCCTATTTGCTATTCCGAGATTGTATCCCCTTCTTAGACGGCAAGAGTGTTGGTAAAAAACTGCTCGGACTCCGCGCTGTCACCACCGATGGCAAAAGCCTGTCAGCAAACTGGAGCCCCGGCCTGATCCGCAACGCGGTTCTGTTCATTCCCTTTTTCCCAATCGTCGAATTCATTATTCTCTGCACCAAACAAACTGCCCCTGCAGGTATGTTACGCCTCGGTGATCAATGGGCTGGAACCAAAGTGATCGACGATAAGTAAGAAAAACATCTTGGAAGTTTTTTTGAGTCCCCAAAAAGTCCTGCCTTTCAGGAAAACGCAAAGTACAGGAAACAAACAGGAAAGAGCTCTCAGGTTAGGAATGGCCTGGGGGCTTTTTTGTTTAGTGAATAACGACTGATCCAGTCTTCGATGATGAAGCATCAAGTTTAGCAAAGCTTGGACTAAAATTATCAGGCCCGCCCCCAACCAACCACTAACCAACAAAATCTACCATCCGATCCCCGAGGGAAACATGTGTGCGCGTCATCTTTTCTCCACCCCGTTCTCGAATCTAACTTTGCTAATTTTCTTGCCGTTATCATCCCACTCAATTCGGACACCATGCGGTTCCCCGTCTTTACAGTTCACCTCTGACCCCTTCTGACCCCTTCTGACCGTTCTCACACCAATAAGTTACTACACCATGATACACCCCGTCCTTGTAGTTCTTCTCTGAATCCTTCTGGCCGTTTGGATACATCTCCTGCGCTAACCCCGTAAAGGGAATCGCCTGATCAACTTCATAATAAATATCATTTCTTCCCTCTAGTTTATCGGGCGTTACCACCCTTGTTTCTGGTGTCTCAACTGTCTCAACCTTTTCCTTTTCAGAGCATCCGCTGGAAATGATTGTAGCCGAAATCAAGGCTAGAAGGATAGATCTGGCTGAAAGGTTCATAATACTAATAGGATATCAAAAAAAATCAGCTCGCAGCAAGACTCATTTTGGTCGTCGCTTCGTTAGAAATGGTGAGTTTGATTTACGATTCCGCCAATAATCAGAGCCCCCACTCATCGCAATCGAGTCTTCAACAAAAAGCCCTCAGGCATTCACCTGAGAGCTTTGAAATCAGTTAGATTCTATCCGATCCTAAAACTTGTAATCCAGATAGAACTGGAATTGGCCACCTTGGTCGGCACCTTTGTCGCCTGATGGAGTTCCGAGAGGAATCGCGTAGTCGATGGCGAGGGGACCGAATGGCAGGTTCAGGCGGAGACCAAAACCAGCATCGTGGTAGATACCATCGCCGAATTCCCAGGAGTCAACACTCACTGTGCCGATATCGTAGAAGACGGCACCACGGACACGCTCGATCAGCGGGAAGGTGTATTCCACTGAAGCAAAGGCTGAGGTGTTACCTCCGAAGACTTCGCCAGTAGCCGCGTCACGTGGACCGGCATCACGGTTTTCAAATCCGCGTAGTGAGTGAGGCCCACCGAGCATTTCACGATCGAAGATCGGAACCATGTTACCGCTGCCATGTGTGTCAGCCACGGTGACGGCACCTTTAACAGAAAGGATGCTATCGCCCCAGAGGTTCCAGAATTTAGAACCACTTGCACTGAGGATAAAGACGTCAACATCGCCAGCAAGAAGACCCCCAGCGTAGGTGACACCAAGGTCAACCTTGTGACCCTTGCGTGGAAGCTGGTTACTATCGCGGCTATCGTAAACGTAGTTCAGGCTGACTGCGCTGCGTAAGAAGTCGCCATCTTCCGCTGCAAATACGGGAGAGGTTCCAGGCTCAGAATCGATGGTGATGTCCTCGATACGGTATTCCGCACGAAGGTAAGAGCGTTTGCCGAGTGGCTTACGTAGCGAGAGGGCGAAACCATACTGGCTCTGCTCATACTCGGAGCTGTAATAAAGGGCATTGCGGTAGAATACCTCTGTGCCAAGCGCAAGGCGCTGGCCAAGGAACCATGGTTCTACCCATGACATACGGAAGTCGGTGCGCTCACTACCCAGCTGGAGTTTGGTGCTGAAGCGCTGACCGGCTCCGGTAAAGCTACCCCAGTTAGAAATATCGAAGTTCGTTTGCTCGAGGTTGATGTAACCCACGATGCTATCGACCGAACTGAATCCTATACCAAAGCTGATCGACCCGGTCTTTTTCTCGCTCACCAGGATATTGATATCGCGGTATCCGGTCTGAGCGGATGGAGAAGCGCTGACCTGAACATCGTTGAAGTAGTTCATGTTCTTCAGGCGACGACGTGTGGTGTCCATCTCAACTGAGTTTACGTGGTCACCAGGCTGCATCGGAAGTTCACGGCGGATCACCCTGTCCTGAGTCTTGTCGTTACCTTCGATGGTGACTCGACCGACACGAGAACGGCGACCTTCGACAACACGGTAAGTAATCTGCACACTGTTACCGGTGACGTTACGGATGTCTGGGCTTACGGCTGCATCAGCATAACCACGTGAGCCATAGTAGCTGCGGATCATACGTATGTCGGCGCGCATTTTAGTAACAGAATATCCGTCACCAGAATTAAGAGTCAGCGCGGGAGCAAGTTCCGAGGAATTAAATACGGTGAGTTTACCAAAGCCGATACGGGCGACGGTGTAACGGGCTCCTTCTCGAATGGTAATCACCAGATCAACCCGGTCATCCTTAACAGGGGCACGGCCTACGGTGGCGGTAACGCGGAGGTAACCACGGTCGCGGTAATAATCGAGCACGCGGTCAACGTCTTCGTCCAGCTTGACGTTATCAATACGGCCGGACTTGGTGAAGAATGAGAACCAACCTTTTTGCTTGGTCTTCATTTCGTTACGGAGCACGTGTGACTGGACAGAAGTGTTTCCTTGGAAACGAATCTTGCGAACCGCGGCGCGGGCACCTTCATTGACAACAAGAACCAGCTCGGCAGTTCCCGCAGCCGCTCTGGCCTGAATCCGATGGGAAACTGTGACGTCTGCATAACCGAAGCCACGGTAGTGGTCCTGAACATTGCGACGGGCTTTGAGAATAGACTCGTCACTCATGACGCCACCAGCTTTCAGCTTGGTAACGCTGGCAAGTTTTTTATCAGAGAAGATCGTGTTTCCTACAAAACCGATGGTGACAATCTTACCGCGGGTCTTGACCTCTGCGATCACCTTGACTCCACCGCCTACGGATTCAGCAAAAAAGCGGATATCATCCACCAGTCCACTTTCGTAGAGAGAACGCACATCGTCATCAAGACGGGCTGCGCTGTAGCGCAGACCTGCACGTGTATCCATAAAGCCTCGAATACGGGCTTCATCGACAGTGGGTGGACCATTATAACGGATGCTTACGGAGGTAATCTTCTTACCTTCAAAATCTTGGGCGTGACTGGTCGAGACACTGCCTAACATCAATACAAAGCCCGCTAGCATTAAAAGTTGCTGCGGGATACGGTTAATTATACATTTAAACATGCGTATAGTAATATGGGTGTGGATGCGCCTATAACACTACCTAACAGCTAAATAGTCAAGGTGAATCCCTAGCTAAGCGAGAGCAAGTAGAGAGCTGCTCATGCTCGATTCTTAGAGGGTTTCAGCCCATTCACGGGGATTATCCACAGCCCCTCTAACGACGACGGCCTTCTCGACTCCCTTGACCCCCTCGACTTCTCGCGCCGTTTGCTGCAGTGCTCGCTGTGTTGCGTTCACCTCGATTATAACCAGATCGATGAGATTCCTTATTATTTGAGGAATGGTTGCGAGTTGAAACTGCCTGGGGAGATCTTACAACTGTTGGAACTGAAAGACGGGGAACGATGGAAGGTCCAACTTGCTCAACGGTGCGAACAAACCCCTGATTAGGAGCTCGGTGGTGACCACGATGGCTAGCCCCATAGTGAGTCGTGTATCCTGACGATATATAATGAGTCTCCGGTCTGGTTGTTTTCTGTTTGCTCGATGCTACTTCAGCTGGCTGAGCGCTTCTTGCGGGCTTAGATCTTGGTGAGTATGTTGTTATCCGATCCATCGAAGGCCCATATTTCCAATGCGTTATACCATCGGCTGGTCGGTGGGGCCGTTGTGATACTCGGGGGGCCGTATCAAGCCACGCATCACTGACGGCATTTTGATCAGTTAGCTCGTTTAGATTAGAGGTACAGGAAATGGTCAACACGCTCATGACGAGCGAGCTCAGGAGAAAAAGAAACTTCATAACGGAGGGGGGAGGTTATGGGATAAAAGAAAGAGGCAAAAAGAGGCCTCTGTCCGACGCATCCTATGGGTGTTCTATTCAAGAAATTCACCTATTTTCTGAAAAACGCCCTGCAAAATTACGACAACCTTTACCATCAACCCTTTTACCATTAACCCTTTCGCAGCAGCGGATGCCCGGACTTTGCTTTGGATGTAAATGGTGCTCTTAAGTAGGTGGGAGATAATGGCCGATTCGCCAAAACCTGCTGCCTCTCCGGATCGAGACTCATCCAGACATCGATCAATAACCGAGCTTCAGGCCGCGTTCGCTGCACCCTATTTTCCAAATCTTCCTCAAGGCCTAGGCCGCTGGGATCATCTAAGGTGAACAGCGCGGCATCTGGAACCGCATTCATCCGAGACGCAAAGGCCTCCGCGTCCATCAACTCGACATCCATGGCTTCCCCTGTGGCTGAGATTGGGGAAATAAAATACAACCCCCTGCGAGCATCGCCGACGGCTAAGGCCCCGCCCGAGTTTTTGGGGCTATTAGAGCTATTGGGATCCATGGAATCACGGGCTACAGGAGTTGCAGCCATCGATCCTAGGCCAATGGCGGGGCATCCGCGGGCAATCGCTACGCCCTGCGCGGCGGCAATGCCAACGCGGGTTCCGCTATAGCTTCCTGGGCCGGTCCCGACCACGACAGAGGTTAATTCCCGTCCTTCCAGAGCTTCTAAAGCCTCCAGCGCCTCAGCCAAGGGATTAAACACCATCGAGTTATGATGCCGGTCACTGACAAACTCTGCTTTAAAAAGGCATTCCCCATCGCTCCACAAGGCAACACTCGCCTCGGGTACGCTGGTCTCGATCGCAAGAATTGTCTGCACGAGCGCGATCTTAATGGCACAAAAAAAAATACCAATCATGTATTCCTACAAAATATGCGCCTATAATCACATAATTCTGACGCTATTCATTCTTGCATCCCATTGGGTTTGCGGTTTATCTCCCCCCGCTGTCGTGCCTTTTGCTTAAGGACTACCAGCTTTCCTGCACACCCTATGTGTGCAACTTTTCTCAGCCAACAGCGCTGAAAACATACCAACTACATTAAAAAAGGACCATCTATCATGAGTGACTACGCCAAAGGACTCGAAGGAGTCATCGCCAATGAATCAGCCCTCAGTGACGTCAAAGGAGCCGAGGGGAAACTCGCCTACCTCGGCTACGACATCGACGACCTCGTCGAAAATTGCACTTTTGAAGAAGTAACCTACCTCCTTCAGAACGGGCAACTACCGACTCAAAGCGAACTCGACGCCTTCGCTCAAGGCCTCCGTAGCCGACGTGAACTGCCGCAAGGCGTGATTGATTTTCTCAAAACCGCCCCCAAGGACGCCTCGCCCATGGATGTTATCCGCACAGGTGTCTCCATGCTCGGCCTCACCGACCACCGCGCCAAGATCGGCGAGCCAGATCATGCGTCAAACCGTGAAGTTGCTCTCTCCATCGTGGCTCAAATCCCCATCATTGTCGCCTACTACCATCGCGCACGCCAAGGCCTCGATTTCCCAGCCATCCGCACTGACCTCGCTGAAGCGGCTCACTTCCTCTACCTCATTAACGGCGAAGAGCCAGGCAAAGCGGCGGCACGCACATTGGACATCGCCTACATCATTCACGCCGATCACGGCATGAATGCCTCCACATTCTCTGCACGGGTAACCGTCGCGACACTCAGCGATATGTATTCCGCTGTGACTTCAGCCATTGGCACACTCAAAGGACCACTGCACGGTGGTGCTAATGAAGGTGTTATCCACATGCTCGAGGAAATCGGCAGCGAAGATAAAGTAGACGCATTTGTCGAAGACTGCCTTGCTAACAAAAAGAAGATCATGGGAATCGGTCACCGGGTCTACAAGGTGCTCGACCCACGCGCACCTCACTTGCGCAAAATGGCTGTCAAGCTAACCGAGGAACTCGGCGAAGCAAAATGGATCAACATGTCCAACCGCATTGCTGAAATCATGAAGGAACGCAAAGGACTCAATGCCAATGTGGACTTCTACTCCGCCACGGTTTACTACTCACTCGGCATTCCTACCGATCTATTCACACCGATCTTCGCCATCGCACGTGCTGCCGGCTGGACCGCCCAAGTGCTTGAGCAGCTTCAGGATAGCCGTCTCTACCGCCCACTTACCAAGTATGTAGGACCACAGGAAACAATGCCTGTGCCTCCAATGAACGAGCGCTAGGATCGAGGTTCAATCCAACTTACAACTTACAAAACCCGGCTGGTTTCATACCGCCGGGTTTTTTGTGTAAGGAGTGCGGGTTTGCAACCCGCACTCCATGAACCGGCTCAGCCATAAACATGGACACCAAAGCGCAAAAACATCCAATCCAAACACTCGAAATCGGTGCCAGTAGACGCTTAACCGTCTCCCAGCACCCATGCCCAATCACATCTCCAGGGTCCAGTGGAAACCTCATACTTGATATCTACCACATTGCATCCTTGCCACTGAAGAAAATTACGCTGAAATAGGCAACCTCGCGTTGTCGTAACAAGGCAGCGCATATCACACAGATCAAAGTAATGAGCACCACACCCAACAACAACCTCACTCGCCTCTCCATCATGATGTTCCTCCAGTTCTTTGCTTGGGGAGCATGGTTTGCCACACTCGCCCTCGCCATGGGAAACAATGGCCTGGGAGACTTCATTGGCGGTGCTTACGAGAGTGCACCATTCGCGGCAATTATAGCGCCTCTCTTTCTAGGGCTGATTGCCGATCGCCTTTTCCCATCGGAAAAAGTCATGGCCGTGCTCATGCTCATCGGTGGAGGCATCATGTGTGTGATTGCTACAATCGCACCCCAGGGAGCTGAAAAAGGCCCTCTCATCGTAAATCTGATGATTGCCTACATGTTCTGTTACATGCCGACCCTCGGCCTAGGTAACACCATCACCTTCACCCACCTTAAACAGGAACAGTTTCCCAAGGCACGCGTCTGGGGAACTATCGGCTGGATCGTCGCCGGTCTTGTTCTCGGTGGATTTGGCTGGTCGGCTTCGTTAAATATTTTCTGGCTCGGTGCCGTCTCCAGTATCGTACTGGGTGCCTATTGCTTCACGCTACCCAGCACCCCACCACCCGCCAAAGGCAAACCTATCGACATTGGCTCACTGCTAATGCTGGATGCTTTCAAGCTGTTAAAAAACCCGCCCTTCCTCGTCTTTGCCATTTGCTCCACATTGATCTGTGTCCCATTGGCCTATTACTACGGACAAACATCCGCCTATCTGGGAGCCGCCGGCTTCGATCAACCAGCATCGACCATGACGCTCGGCCAAATGTCCGAAATCATCTTCATGATTCTAATCCCCTTCTTCTTCCGTAAGCTTGGGGTAAAGAAGATGCTCCTCATCGGTATGGCCTGTTGGGTAGCTCGCTATGCACTGTTCGCCTTCGGTGCCCCTAATCAGATCACCTGGATGCTCCTTCTCGGCGTTGCCCTTCACGGAATTTGCTACGACTTCTTCTTTGTCACCGGATTTATCTATACCGATAAAAAGGCTCCTGCCGAGATCCGTGGCCAAGCACAGTCGCTTCTCGTTTTCCTCACTCAAGGTGTGGGAATGTTCTTCGGCTTCCGTATGGCATTCGGAGGAAATATCCCATTTACCGACAAAGCGCTTCCTAACACCTATGGCGACTATGGCGCAGCCCCCGCTGACCACCAACCTCTGATGGAAAACATCAAGACCACAGCAGGCGAGCAGGTCGTGCCAAGCTTCTGGGACAGCCTCGTAGGAATGTTTGGAAAAGGCTACCCCGAAGGAGTCGATAGCTCACTTGTATCTTCTGCCATGACCGGCTGGAAAAATTACTGGATGTTCCCTGCTGGTATGGCTGCCGTCATTTTTGTCATCTTCGCCCTCTTCTTCTGGGACAAGGTGGATACCGACGACGAAGCAGATGCCACAAAAGACGAAACAAACGACTAACTCGCAACGTAACTAATCCTCAACGTAACTAATCTCATGACACAGAATGACATAAACACAAACAACCAACCACTGCATACCCGCCGGACAACCCTCAAGGGACTGGCCGCAATGGCCACCATTCAAATTCTGCCCGCCCATATCGCTTTGGGTGGTCCGAAAGCACCTAGTAACCAACTGACCAAAGGCATCATCGGCTGTGGCGGCATTTCCCGTTCACACCTCAGAATGCCGGGTAAACTGCTCGCTCTCTGTGACGTCGATAGCAAACACCTCTCTGACCGTCAGGCTGAGGCCAAGAAACAAGGCGCTGGTGACGTCGATGGCTACTCAGATTTCCGCGAACTCATCGCCCGTAAGGACATCGATATCGTTCACGTTGCCACCCCACCCCATTGGCATGCCCTGCAAGCCATCGCTGCAGTCAACGCAGGTAAGGACGTTTGGTGTGAAAAGCCCATGTCCCGCACCATTGGTGAAGGACAAGCCATGGTCAAAGCCATCACAGAAAAAGAACGCATCTTCCGGATCAACACCTGGTTCCGTTTCA
>Ga0302134_10001718_pt1 | contig 10357 bp, 8 predicted proteins | sample CB9_SCM_MG_FD_203123 | JGI IMG/M metagenome (GOLD analysis project Ga0302134, IMG submission 203123) | Marine microbial communities from Western Arctic Ocean, Canada - CB9_SCM | ecosystem: Environmental > Aquatic > Marine > Oceanic | place: Canada: Western Arctic Ocean | collected 2017-09-19
AATGTCCAAGTCCCATACCCCCCCATACTCAGACCCGTGCAGTAGATTCGTGACCGATCAATTTTTTGAGTTTTCGCTACATGCTCAACCAACGCATGTAAATGAGCCGGATTCCAAAATGTACCTTTTGGACATTGTGGAGAGACGACAACAAAGGGAAAATCTTTTTCCTGGTCTACACGTTTTGCAGGCCCCCACTTTTTAACCAATTCCAGATTATCACCACGTTCCCCAGCCCCATGCAAGAACAGCATTAAGGGCCATGCTTTGGTCTTTTCATATGATTCGGGAAGAAAAAGACAATAATGGATGCTCGCTTCTGTGTCGTTTTGTTTTACGTCCAGATGCTGGAACACTTGCTTGCCTGGTTTTGGTTCTTCCTGGGCAACCGTAAGCGATCCGTAACAAACGAACTGTGCCGTTAGCACAGCAGTAAGCGTTGTTTTAGATATCCACCCGTGTTTATTCATGATCATGTTTTTAACACTCAAATTAATAGAACTGTTATTGATTCGCAAATTATGTCACTAAGCCAGCTTCAAAATTCCCGTGCTATGGGGCAACCAGATGAACAAGATGTTACTGAAAAAACGACTGGTATCCGTTCAGTAATATTGGCTGTCTGTAGTATAATACAATACGGAAATTATGAATGCAACAATCCAACAAATCACAGTTTACCCAATCAAATCGTTTGATGGTGTGGATGTCGAACAAGTGACCATCCTTCCCTCCGGTGGTATTCAAAACGATCGGCGATTCGCTTTCACCGACACAGATGGCAATTACTTTAACGGTAAGAACTATACCCAAATCCACCGCTTTGAAACACATTTCATCAATACTTGGCACAATATCGTATTAATAGATAAGCATGACGACCAGCGCGAGTATTTTGACTTACTAACAGATCAACAATCTATGCTGAAATGGATTCAACAGATAGAATCCGCGATACACGACATTGAAGAATCCACCGATTACGGAATAACTGACGATCATGATGCACCGGGCCCAACAATTATCTCCACTGCCACTCTAGCAACCGTCGCCTCATGGTTCGACGACATCACTGTCGACAGCGTCCGTCGCCGCTTGCGTTGTAACATTGAAATCGATGGCGTCCCGGCATTTTGGGAAGACCGGTTTCTCAACGGAAAACAAGTATTGTGTATTGGTGATACACAATTTCTGGGCACCACTTCTTCCCAGCGATGCGTGGTTCCAACACGCGACCCCGATAGCGGTAACCCCACCACGAATTTTTCAAAAACCGTACGGACACTCCGCGAACAAACCCTACCCGCTTGGTCGGATCGCTCACAGTTTGATCATTTCTTTCGCCTCGCCACCAATACGGTACTCGCCACCGACTGCCACGGTGGAACGATCAATGTCGGCGACCAGGTTACATAAAAGCAGGTTCAAAACAAGAATGTCCCGAACACCTACCAGGGCAGTTCCATTTGCGAAACGATTTGTGAGGCCAGTTTGCGGATAACTTCTTGTTGAGCAGTCACTAGAGATTGACCACCTTCAGGTACAAAATTCGCCGCTTGGCTAATGTAAATACCCTCGTCCATCGCAACCTCACTCCGCTGAATCAATTGCTGCCCTCGCCGGTCTATCCAAGAAACCTCAACAACCATTTGCACCTCTATATCGCGTGCCTCATCAAATGTATTCTCGGTAATCACGCGTTTGCCTTCATCGACAATCTGAGCACGAAACACACTGTCCGCCTTTTCCCGTGAAACCACTTTGTACGGAGTGCGAATTTCGATCTCTTTGACCACCGCCTCGGTCAAACGCTCCCCTAACCCTTGACGGAAACTCTCGGATTCGATGATCGGTACATGCACCGTGCGTACATCTGGCCGGAATAGATTCTGATTGCCAAGCTTATATCCTGCACAACCACATAACCACAAACAAATACCAGTCAGTAAACTGTGGCGGCAAACGGAAGTCATTTGTGCTAATGTCATCACATACTCTAGAACTAACGAATCACACTATCGGAACTCGTTGCAATCAATGGTTTAACCGGATCGTCCTCCGGAAACAAATCAACAAGCCACTGAATCGGTTGAGTTGGTTTCGCTGGGCGAGACTTGAGTTCATTAAGCCGAGCGAACGCTCGATCGGCAAATGGCGTGTCGTAATAATTCTGAGCGATCTCCTGATAATATACTCGAGCGGCGCCTATCTCGGATTTGCGTTCATAGAATTTCGCCACCCACCATTCGCGTTCTGCTTTTAAATAGCGAATCTCTTTGGCGAACTTATCCCAGTTATCTGACTCTTGAGTTGCCTTGTCCGGAAATTGCCGGCGCATCGCACGTATCAACTTTTCGCCTTCGTCCAAATACACACCAGAAAATTCAGGGCCGCGATACAAAATCATCTTTGTCTGTAGTAACAACATATGCGCTATGAATTGATGCTCACTGCTGGGAAATAACTTAACCAAATCCGTTAACGCTTCGTGAGCCTTTTCCGGTTTATTAATCTGCCGATAAGAATGTGCCATTAACATCGTCGCATCATCAGCAAGGTCACTCGTGGGATCATCATCACGAATACTACGCAGAATCGCCATCGCCTTGTCAAAACGATTGTTAAACGGCATCGAATCATCCATTAAATTGAACGACCAAAATCCCTGTTCTCGCTGCTTGTCTGCTTGCAACCACATCTGGGCTATCGCAAATCGATTACGCTGGATCGTGACTAGATGCCGAGTATGCTCGTGTTTCTTGAGCAACTCTCGATACAACTCGGAAACTCGAGCATAATACTTAACAGCATAATACCCTTCCGATGCCATAAACAACGCATCTTCCTCGAGTGCCGAATCTTCCCAATCGCCTGCCGCTTCTAAATACCGTTTGCTCGCTTTCACAAACAAGTTTCCCGCCCGTCGTAGTTCCTTTTCATCGTGTCCAGCTGCCGCTCGTACACCTCGAGCGTCTTGGTACATTTGCTCTGCGGCAGCAAATGTCTTACGTGCCTCGTCTGTCTGCTCACCCAAACCAATCGCTCGTGCAATCACAGTCTCGACATTCTCTGCTGACTGTTCCGGCGGCGATTCCGAAGCTACGTTATCTGGTTGCAGATGTCGAACTTGAGCGTATTGTGCTATGGGAGATTCCCACGTCGCTCCGTATTCGCTGCTCGGAACCAATAATGAATTCGCATTCCGCGTCAGCAGAGAACTGCAACCTGCACCGCTGCACATAACGATTGCTACGCATAAACCCAAACGCCCCGAATAAGGCGTTAACGTAGTCAATCTATTCCACAATCGTTCGTTGGTCATTTTGGACTTCCTTGTCCAGCAACTGTCGGCATCAATTGATACATACAAGTCATACGTAAAATGTAAGTTATTTATGTTTTACGAGCATACACTCGGTTGAACTAACATGCTCAAAAAGGGAACCATCCGCGGACGCTTACTCAGTAAATATGACATGTAGTTATTCATCAACCCTCGCAACTCACCGTTAACCGATGTTGAAATCTCTGGTAAATCAGTACTCAAGTCAACGTCAGCTGCCGCCAATTGTCGCATAACAACAATCACGGGCCACGCCACACTAACGACCTGTGCCTGACCTCGGCGACAACCTTGACAAAGTATGCCACCAGTTACCTGTCCAAACGGTATTCGTCGATTCTCTGACACCTCTAATCCACAACGGCTGCAGCGATCCAGCGTTGGCAATAATCCAAGAAAACGCAATGCGTTCAGCTCGAATCGAGCAATCACTGTTGCTGGATTTTGCATGTCATCTAATCGACAGATCGTGTCTTGAGCTAAATCATAAAGATCCGTATAAGGATCCCCTAGTTCAGTCAACGATGCCAACAATTCGGCAACATAATACCCGGCATAAAGGTGAGGCAAACTGCTATCTGACGCTCGAAAGCGCCGTTGCAACTTGGCCTCAGTCAGTAAATCCAACGAATCGGAGGATTTGTGAAGAAAGAGTATGCGAGATGTCGTTAACAGGTCAATAGCAGACTCAAATGCACTTTTTGGCCGCCGCGCACCTTTGGCCATAGCAGCGATTTTTCCGAAATCTCGCGTAAACAGAGTCACCACACAACTCGATTCGCTAAATTCAACAACGCGAATCACAATTGCATCTGTTTTTTCAATTGCCATGTCTAATAGAACCTTTTACAAGCCCTCTGAGCCCAGTCACAGACTACACTCCAATTCGAACCCTTAAATTTCCTGCGGGCACGCACTACTACTTTGTTGTCATCAAGACGAGTTACCGCCAAATTCTAATCGCAAGCGTTCAATACGGCGTTTAGTAGCGGCAACCACCGTGATGCGAATGTGATCTAACGTGATTTGTTCATTCACACTTGGAATATAACCTAAGTGGTGTACCACCAAGCCTCCTACCGTATCGACTTCATCCGGTTCCGGCAACTGCACCGACAAAGCAATATTCACTTCATCAATGTGTGTGCGACCCAACACCTCAGCAACTGAGTCGGATATCTTGAAAATTTCCTGCGGTTCATCATCATCATCTTCATCAATAATTTCACCCACAATTTCTTCAATCGCATCCTCCATCGTGACCAAACCAATGACCGTATTGTATTCATCAATGACCATCGCCAAATGTGTGCGAGTTTTCTGGAAATCCCGCAATAAATCATCTACCGCTTTGGTACTCGGTACAAATTCCATCGGCCTCAGAACATCTCGCAATTCAGGCAGGTTTTTTTCTCCGGTATCCGCTAAAAATGTTAATAGGTCCTTTACGTACAATGTACCAATTACGTTATCGAGAGTTTTCTCATAAACCGGCAAGCGAGTCCGCCTCACTCGGTTAAAAAACTTCAAAACTGCGTCCCATGACGTATCGACTTGCAATGCGTCAATCTGCGACCTAGAAGTCATTACATCCTTAACGTCAACGTCACCCAGTTCCATTACACCTTCAATCATATCCCACTCGTCTTCTTCCACGAGTCCATCGCGGACTCCCGCTGTTACAATCGAGCGAATCTCGTCTTCTAATGCTTCTTCGTCGTCTACGTCTGGCTGCTCACGACCCGACAAACGCCACGCCAATGCCGCCACAGCGTGCACGCCCAACGTAAACGGACTCATCAACCATGTCAGCCCCTTCCAGAAAGGCCATGTGTAATAGATGATCGGCGACGACCATACGGACACCAGCGCTCGAGGGATCCACACTCCAATCGTCAACAATGACAAGGAAATGGATACTAACGACACCCACCATTGACTGAATGCAACCGCACCATTCTCATCTGCCGCCGGAATTTGCAGCAACTTCAGCAATCCAAACGGACTCTGTTGAACAACGTTACTTGCGGATGATGCAACACTTGCGGCCGGACCAACGATTACAGCCAAAGCTAAACAGATAAACACCACCGATCCAGCTAAGGCACACAACGTTTCCGACGCTAATGAGATAGCCTGATAGCGATCGCGAACGGTATTAAAAAAATCAATATTCCCTCGGCGACGGCAATAGTTCTGAAGATCCGCCCGCGAGAAATCGTCAAACATCTTAGTGCCGATGGCTCCGATCGCCAACAATATGGCGCCGAGAATCGAACATGTCATCAAGGTGCCCTGAGACAGCACTATAATCTCACCTCATAAAATTTGAAACAAATACATCATACCATTTTACGGCAATTATACTAATCTGTGTTGATTAATGTCCTTGTTACGTTCGATGCTCAATCGAAAACCGCTGTAAATGACGCCGCTCGGCCGCTTGCATTTCAATTTTCTTTTGGGGATCCTTGTCGTCATACCCCACCAAATGCAGCGTTCCGTGAATAACGTATAACAACAATTCATGTTGCGCTGGCCAACCATACTCCTGGGCAACCGTCGCTGCCATATCAGCGCTCACGATCACTTCCCCTTCCAAATGCCCAGCAGCTTGCTCGAGCACAAAACTAATCACATCCGTCGGGTAATCATGCTGCAAATACTGAACATTCAGCGCATGAATTGTTTCATCATCTACGATCGCTAGGCTAACTTCCCCTGCACCAATCTCAGCCTCATCAACAACGCCCAACACCGCTGCGCGCAGCTGTTCACCGTCAATCGCATGCTGTGACTGTTCATTGGTAATGAGTACTTTGATCATGGTTCGCTATTGATAGCCGCTAATCACTTCCCGTTTTTTAATCCCATCAAGCAGTAGCCTGATCTGGGTACTTCACTCGATTGTGCAATAAGGCTGTTTCGGTTTTAATCAAACTCGTTTGAATAATACTTAATTCTCTCAGCGTCAAACCACATTCATCAAACTGACCATCTAGCAATCGTTTCATCGCCAATTCACGCACTAGATGCTCGATCCTAGCCGGTGCGGGATCATCCAGCGAGCGACATGCACTTTCAACAGCATCAGCTAGCATCATCACGGCCGCCTCGCGCGTCTGCGGTCGCGGTCCATCGTATCTGTAATCTGCTTCATCCACTTCTTCAGCTGCCCCGTTTTCCGATATTTTGGCTTGATGATAAAAATACTCAACCAACGTTGTCCCATGGTGCTGCATAATAAAGTCAACAATTGACTCCGGCAAACGATGCTTGCGGCCTAAATCAGCACCATCTTTAACATGCGATATAATCACCAATCGACTCATCGATGGCAACAACGATTCGTGACGATTACCTGCATCACCACTTTGGTTCTCGGCAAAATATTCGGGTTTGATCATCTTGCCAATGTCGTGAAAATAAGCTCCCACACGACACAACAACCCGTTAGCGCCAATCGCCTCCGCGGCCGGTTCACTTAGTGTCGCCACATTTAACGAATGCATAAATGTCCCCGGAGCGCGCCGCTGTAACTCAGTTAACAACGGATGTGCCGGATCACCCAATTCCATTAAGCTGATGTCGGTCTGTACACCAAAAACCCACTCAATAATGGGCAACAATCCGGTCATAAAGAATCCAGCCAAGCAGACGCAAAAGCCATACCAAGCCGCACCTTGGAGCAGATTTGTAATATAATTCGCTTCGACCGCTGAACTGCCTAGTAACTGATCCCAAAAATCCAATCCAGTCGAGCCAAATGTCTGCCCTGCGAGAATACTCACGCCTAGCGTCGTGGCCAGTGTAATCAATCCCCCACCAAAACCAATCACAATCAACCGTAACCGCGATCGCAAACGACCCAATAGCAATGTAGTCGAAGTGATGGCTGATATTACGATGATATACTCTGCCAGTGTACTCCCAGTCGCCACCGCAACAATCAAGGCTACTGTGCTCGACAGTAACAAGGCGGAATCGCGCCGGTAACAAATCGTCATCACCATCGTAAACATGACCAACGGTATCAACTCGGCTCGCCAAGTATCGTTGGAAGTCGCCGTTGCTAACAATACAACAATGATGACCAATGCCAACAACCGTACCAAACTCTTGGTATGGTTGACCAACGACAATTCATACACCGCAAGGTATACCCCGCACAACGTAAACAAAGCCAAGTACATCCCGAAATTTGCCAAGCCATAGCCCAACGCCTGCTCATAGCGCGCAGAACGAACGCTGACAATCTGATCGTACTCTTGCCGTAATAGCTGAATATCGCCCACCCCGAGTGATTGTGTTGCCGGTGCAAGCATCTGGCCGGGATGATAGCGTTTGAACTGAGTCGCAACTTGAGAACGTTGTGATTCTCGCTGTTGATTTGATATAGGAGCGTTGTACGTCAACGTCACCGAAATCCCATTACCGCGAATCCAAGTGAGTAGCATTGTTTGTACAGCCGGAATATCTGCTTGAGCAAACATGCCTGCTTTAAGGGCCTTAGCAATGTGGCCCGACAAGCCAGCTAAAATCGAATCTCGATGTAACACCGCAACGCTATGCAACTCAACATTAGGTGGCTCGCCCGCTTGAGCCTGCGTTAACACTTGAACCATCTGCTGACTACCTTCGTCGATCCCATGCTCAAGTTCGAGTAACACCCCATTGGCAATCCAGGGTTCAAATATAAATGCAAGCACCGTATCAAAACTAGTCTGTCCTTGCTCGCTCGACAACAACCGCTTCAATTGCTCATAGGCCTGTTGCTCTTCTTGCTCACTCATCGTCACAACCGCCGAGCCATCACTGTCTGCAGCGTCTGCATCCTTACCGGCATCGGTTTCCGTGTCGCCCTGAGTCTCTTCGCTTTGCTCAGTTTGAACTAGGTTATGATACAACGATCGCCATACCGCTTGATCTAGTTCCTCAAAAGAAGCACTGCGACCTACAGCAGCTATTGATTGTTGTAATGACTGTAGCTGAGCAATCACAACGCGGGGGTCATGCTCAAAAACACAGACAGCTTCAGCCACAGCACGTCGCTGACGTGTTTCGGTCTCGACCGGATCCTCCACTTGAAACGCAATTGCCGCAACAATATCTCGCTCGGGAATCATGCCGATACGATACGAAAACGGTGGCATCCAACCAAACGTGATTCCCCACATGATCGCCGCCGCTAGTAGGCAAAGTATCAAATGCCCCCATGTTTTACCGCTACTAAGCGCTGTAGTAAATGATTTGCGCAGCGAGTTCTTCGACGCTTCAATCGTGAGCGTGCGTGCATGTCGTTTTTTATTAAATCCGCCGTTGGTTTTCATAGTTTCGTAATAAATGAACTCAATTCAAAGTCCAGCAAAAAATGATTAATCAAGATCACTTCTTCTTGCGATTGTTGGATGATTTTTCGGGACGCGTTGCATACGCAGACACAATTTCCTGCACTAAATGATGGCGAACAATATCAGCGGTTGTTAATTCCAAACTAGACACACCTGGGATATGAGCTAAGCGTCTTGTCGCATCAATTAGACCACTCGGCGTGCTTAACGGTAGATCGATTTGAGTCGCATCACCGGAAACGACAATTTTTGAATCTGCACCCATGCGAGTCAAAAACATTTTCATTTGTGCAACAGTCGCATTTTGTGCTTCATCTAAAATAATAAACGCTTGGTCCAATGTTCGCCCACGCATGTAAGCCAGCGGAACCACTTCGATAACATCCTGTTCCATAAACTGCTTCATCGTGTCAAATCCAATCAACGATTGCAGTGCATCAAATAACGGCCGTAAATACGGATTGATCTTGGCATGTAAGTCACCAGGCAAATATCCCAAACTCTCACCCGCCTCAACCGCAGGGCGGACAAGCACAATACGGCGAACATCCTGATGCTTCAACGCTTCAACTGCCATGGCTACCGCTAAAAACGTTTTTCCCGTGCCTGCCGGTCCGATTGCAAACACCAAATCACTATCGCGTATCGTTTGAACATACAATGCCTGACCAGCGGTTCGTGGCGCAATACGACGAGATGAATCCATAACATCAATCTCGATGTCCATCATCGCTGTCTGATTCCCCAAGACCGCTGCCATGACTTCCCTTGTATCTTCGAGAGTCAAAACGCCCCGATGTTGCAATCGATCTTTCATCCGCTCTAGGACCTGAGTCGCGTCCGCGACGATCGACTCATCACCAGTAACATGCAACAAACCGTCGCGCAGCGATACCGATACATCCAATTGCTCACGCATTAATCGGAGGTTCTGATCTTGGGCACCAAACAACGCAAGTGCGTCAAATTGGCGGGCGAATGGAAGAGTTGCTTCGAACATAAACAGCGAAGAACATTAAAACTAATATAAGAAAAATAATTTGCTATTAAACGTAACTATAGTTTAAACCTAGCGAGAATATCAGTTTGCGGTCAGCACAAACGGTCATTTGAGCGACATTTACAATCGCAATACGCGCTATTATGCCTACTATACCTACTGTAACTATTATTAGTAGTATTAGTAGGTGCAGTCACATTCTTACTTATTAGTGCCCCTATTGAGGCCCAATCAAGCCTGATACCCAAAACAAATAGGCCGGTACAACGGACAAAGTAATAGAATCAAGAATGTCTAGTACGCCGCCCAAGCCGGGCAACCAACTACTAGAATCTTTTTGCTGCATGTCACGCTTGATCAATGACTCTGCCAGATCGCCAAACATACCTGTTACAGTAATCAACGCTCCGTAGATTGCCCAAGCCCAGATTGGCCCTGTCGCAACCCCTATGTCACCCTGCCCCATTTGAACAAGTGCCGGTGCTAGCCATTTCCCCACAAATATCGCCGCGGCCATGCCTGCTAGAAATGCACCACACGCACCTTCCATGGTTTTCCCTGGGCTCAATCGAGGAGCCATCTTGTGCTTACCAAATGTCTTACCCATAAAATATGCGCCACTATCACCACACTTAGTCACAATCACAATCGATAGCAGCGCCA
>Ga0302134_10001726_pt1 | contig 10344 bp, 6 predicted proteins | sample CB9_SCM_MG_FD_203123 | JGI IMG/M metagenome (GOLD analysis project Ga0302134, IMG submission 203123) | Marine microbial communities from Western Arctic Ocean, Canada - CB9_SCM | ecosystem: Environmental > Aquatic > Marine > Oceanic | place: Canada: Western Arctic Ocean | collected 2017-09-19
CGTTGGTGATTCCAGTAGATCACCGGCTATTTGTTCAACGGTGAATTGGTTAAACGGCATGTTGTTATTGAATGCATTAATGACCCATGTACGCCAGAAATGACTTGTTCGCGTACGGTCCCCCTGGTAGCCATTGGTGTCAGAATAACGAGCAGCAACTAACCAATTCCATGCTAAGTGCTCGCCATATTCTGGTTGCGTCAATAGATTGTCGACGATTTTCTCGTAATGTTCGACTGAGGGATTCACTAGGAAAGCTTGAGTTTGCTTCGGCGTTGGCGGGAGGCCGGTTAGATCGAGCGTTACCCGTCGAAGTAAAGTTGCCGCGGGAGCTGTGATTGAGGCTTGAAGCTGAGCAGATTGAAGTTTGGTTAATATAAATGGATCAATCGGGCTGCGGGTCCACTGGGGAGCGTTTTTTTTGAGCTTGGGTATTGCGGGTTTAACGAGAGGCTGTAGTGACCAATGAACAGCATAGTTTCCGCCTTGTTGGATCCACTGAGAGAGTAAACGTATTTGCGTTGAATTTAACTTGCGGTTGGAATCCGGAGGGGGCATTTGTAAATCGGAATCAGTGGAAGTGATTCGCTGAATCAGTTCGCTAGAGGCTGGTTGGTGTTGAATGATCAGCGGGGGATCTCGCTGTTCGGTGAGACCAGCTTGTGTGTCGAGTCTTAAGTCGGCCTCGCGTGTTTTGGCATCGGGCCCGTGGCAGTGATAGCAGTGGTTGGCGAGGATGGGACGAATGTCGCGATTGAAATCGATCGACGATTCATCTTTGTTTGCAAACAATGTTGAAACGCCAGTTATGAACGTCGCGGCTGCAAGTAAAAGCAGTGTGGGAACTATTCGAGGTTGGTAATAAGTAGGCATGGGTGATGCGTTCACTTAACGGTGGATGCGCGAAGAAAGGAAGCGGTTCGTCGGATTAATGTTTTACTCCATTAACGGTAGTAATCTATTTTACACGATTAAAGCAATGACTCCAACGATGGTAATGTAGCAATTAATGCGGCTGTAACCACGACGGTTAACAATGCCGAACCGATCAACAATAGAAACAATTCAGTACCGAGTAACTTGAATACTTGTAATCGTGAACAGCCAAGCAATTTCATCGTTTCGAGATCGTGCTTACGGGCATTAAGAGATTGAAAAATAATCACTGCAATCAGTAGTAATGTGACGGATCCGAGTAGTAGGAAAATCCTTTGTAAAATTGTGTTCATTTGAAAGACGTAACGCATAATAGTGTCGATTTCCACGTCGGGACGCAAAACCTGTAGAGACTTATGGTTAATGTAGTTTCCTTCCAATACAACTTGATCCCGATTTGTTTCGGGCCATATTAGGACGGCTGATATCGGATAGAGATTAGGATTGCCGTGGAAATGGATTTTGTGTCGATTGGCTTCGTCGATTGTTCTGATCGATTCGTTAGGTCGGTGCCCATCCGTAGCAGCGGATAGCACAGAACTATTTGCCGCGGCAGTTCCTTGATCTGCAATGTCATGGCCGTGGCCGTATCCATCGAGGATCCACGCCGTGTCGAGCGATACAAAGACTCCTTGATCGTCAGGTGTGCCAGATGGTTGCAGACGTCCGACAACTGTCAAAATGAGAGGTGGGGCTGCACTGAGATCGAAAGGATTGGAGATGTCAGTTTGTAGGACGTCATCGCTGACGTTGACGAGCGCGCCAACAACGCATTCACCTGCTTGAGCAAACATGTGTCCGGAGTGCAGGTTGAGATCGCGAACAGTGAAGTAATCTCTGACGGTTCCAATTACAGGGGTTGCTTGAGCATTGGCAGTGTGAAGTAAGTGGACCGGGATGCAACGCAGTGATTTATTTGTTGTGATATGTGTTACGTCCTGCCACTGAAGGGACGGCAGAGATTCTCCGAGAAAATACTGAACCTTGAGAACAGCGTCGAAGCGACTACCTCGAGGCGATAGCATGACGGGCGGGTTACCGCTGCGAGTGTCCAGCGTCTGCAAATACTGACGAACAATATTTGAAGCGACAATTGGTAAACTGACCGCCAACGAAATCGCGATGAGAATTGCGACTGACTGTTTGCGATGAGAGGTTAGATAGGCCCAAGCAAGCCGAATGATGGCGAAGAGTTGATTCATGACGCCGCCGTTTCCATGAGAGACTCCAAGTCTAGAACTTGCTCGAATCGATTAATGGAATCGGTATCGTGGGTCACCGCGAGCACCGTGGCATTGTTGGAGCGAGCTTCAGAGTTTATGAGTTCCCAAATGACAGCGCTGTTTTTGGGGTCAAGATTGGCGGTGGGTTCGTCGGCGAAAATAACGGATGGATTATGGATTAACGCTCGGCAAACAGCCACCCGTTGCATTTCACCGCGAGATAGTTTGCTAACACGGCGATTCAATAGATGTGCAATGCCCACTCGGTTAGTCAGTTCGTCTAGTCGTGCGATTGCGGAGGCAGGATTAATTTTGTTTCCTAGAGTCACCCCTAACAGAATGTTGTCACGCAGGCTCAAGTATTCAACCAGTCGGAAGTCTTGGAAAATAAATCCAAACTCTCGATTTCGGAAATTCCGAATGCCCCTGTTAGATAATTCCGAAAGTCGCTGGCCCTTGATCGTGATCTCGCCAATTTGAGTGTTTTCAATTCCTGACAAAAGCCGTAGTAAAGTGGTTTTGCCGCAACCACTTGACCCAGTAATGGCACATTGCGCTCCTACAGCAACTTCTAATTTTGGGAGATCAAGTTTGAATTCCGATCCCGGATACTGAAAAGTAATGTTTTCGACGATGATTATCGGTTTGGTGTTTTGCATGACGGAAAGTTGGGACACGGTGAAGCTGGAAGATTGGGACTTTGCGTACGACGTTGATTGTAATGGCTACTCCGCTTGAAGACCAATAGTCACTAAAGTGTGTTTTCCCACGCTCTGTTGTATTTTGCTAACATAGAAAGACAGACAAACGAAAAAAGAACACGTACATGGAAAAAACAATGCGAAATATTTATAAAGTATTGATGGCCACCTGGACTCTATTGGCCTCCGCCGGAGGTGCGTCTGCGGAGATCATTGCTAGGGGCGTAGAATTTACGCCCGGAGCTGTAAATTCGGTACATCTTCAGGGAACATCTAAATCGGCTATTGTGTACGGTGTTGCCAATGATACGCGACCAGCTGTTGATTTGATCTTGTTGTCCCACCATCGCCGAGACGTACTGTGGGCCGCCCGCCCATTGGTGGATGCTGGTGCGAAAGCGATTGCCCCGTTGGCGGAAAGAGCGTTGATAGAGAAGCCGGAGGAGTTTTGGGAGGAATTTCGCACAAAACGTTTCCATGATTATGCTCAGCAGTCAACGAAAATATTGGATCGCTCTCTAGCGGTTGAGCGTTGGGTTGTTGCCGGCGATGAGATTGATCTTGGAGGAATCAAGTTGCAAGTTATTGAAACTCCAGGGTTCACTCGTGGTAGCATTTCCTACGTGACGGACGTTGACGATACTCGTATCGTGTTTACTGGGGACATGATTTATGCACCCGGAAAAATTCTTGATCTTTACAGTTTTCAAGATGCAATCGCCGAGGCCAAAATTGGCGGCTATCATGGCTACGGTGGGCGTCTGTCCGCACTTGTTGCGAGTATCGACCAAATGTTATTACTCAAGCCAGATGTTCTTGTGCCTCTTCGTGGGGAAGTTATGCGGCGACCGACAGTTGCGTTAACACGTTTGAAGTTGCAGGTTCAACAGCTTTATAAAGACTATCTGTCGACAACAGCGCTGAACTGGTATTTCAAACAGGAAAGAATGACGTTGAGTGCCAAGGGGATACTCGACGAAAAGCAAGAAGTTTCGTTGATGCCGTATAGTCTGCACGAGGAAACGCCGGAATGGATTTGGGTCCACGGAACTAGTCGTTTGGTGATCGCGGAAAATGGTCACGCCATGCTGATAGATTGTGGTAACGATGGCGTGATTGACGCTGTAAAGGATCTCATCGAGCGAGGATTAGTAAAGCAAGTTGATTCTATTTTCGTCACACATTACCACGATGATCACACCAATTCAGTTCAAAAAGCAGCTGAGTTTTTTAGGTGTCCCGTTTATGCGGTAGCTCTTTATGTCGATATCCTTGAGAATCCGGGTAACTACCATATGCCATGCCTACACCATAACCCCATCAAGGATGTTGTGAGCAAGCAAGATGGTGAGACGATGATGTTTCACGAGTTTAAGATGACGTTCCATTCATTTCCGGGGCAGACCTTTTATCACGGAGCGTTACTGGTAGAAAAAGATGAACACTTGCCGGTTTATTTTATAGGCGATGCTTTTTCACCTTCGGGAATGGACGACTATTGTGTGCTCAATCGCAATTTAATGCACGAAAATGATGGGTACTTAATGTGTCTTGATCGAGTCCGCAAACTTGGTGATGAGTATTGGTTGATCAATGAGCATATCCCCCATATTTTCCGATTCACCGAATCTGAATTGGATTACTTAGAGACACAGTTTCGGAAACGAATCAAGACCGTTAGCAGATTGATACCATGGGATGATCCTAATTACGGTGTGGATGAGCAATGGGCGATGATTTATCCATATGGCAGCACGAGCAAAAAAGGCGAGATCCGAGAGTTTGAAATCGCACTTACTAACCACTCTTCTCGTAAGCGTCGATACGATGTGAAATTACGAATTCCAGAGGGGGCAAAGATTGTTAGTCTTGAAACATCAGCCGTGATTGCCGGTGGAACATTAGGCGTCGTGCGGGCTAAAGTACAAATGCCTAGTACAGCGGGACTTTATTTGATTCGTGTGGATATTGCGTCACAGGGAATTGATGTTCGAGACTGGATTGAAGCGATGGTGGTGGTTGAATGATGGTTCACCGTGGTTTTACAAACTGGATGTGTTTCTCACATTCTCACGCAGATGTCCTCGGTTGCCAGTGGATGGTGCTGGTGGTTGTTTGTGTGCTCGGGGCAGTTGTTCCTGTTTTCGCTCATCCAATTTCGCTCACGGATGCTGTAGTCGACGTGCGTAAGGATCACGTCCAGATTAAGCTGGGTGTTGCCATTGAGGATTTGGTTCTGTATTACGAACTTAAGGCGAATAAAGAATTTAAGTATCCAGCGGACAAACTACGAGAAATGGCAAAAGAGCATCAGTCGTTCATTCAGGAGCGACTACAGATTCGATCTGCCGACGGTAAGTTGTTAGTAGGCCATGTTCAGGGAATGGACACAACGCAAATTTTGGAGGATGGTGTGCTGCAAACGGAAATAAAATCACGCAGTATTAGCTATCAGATCAAGTATGCAGTTGGTGAACCGTATCGCTTCTTAACGATTCGTCAAGTGTTCGGCGAATTGCAGCCAGCGTCGATGGATTGTTTACTACTGCACAATGGTTTTTTGCTGGAAAAGGCGCGTCAGCTTGCATCGGGGCAAACCTACACAATTGAACTCGACTGGGACAATCCACCAACTGAAAGACCTGATTACAAGACATTTCGACAAAACAAAGATAGGCAACTGCGACAACGCTTGGGGATTGCCAGTTACAGTGTTTTATACTCGTTCCTTTATATAACACCTCGTGAAGTACGACACGAAATTCTGATACCGATGTTGACTCTTGAGAAATGGGTTCCCTTGCAAAGAAGAGATCCGGATTATCTAGACGTGGATGAGCAAAAATCCGCTCAGAAGTCGTTGGCTGAATTTTTTGGTAAAGGCAATCCAGTCACCATCAATGGAACGGTTATCAAGCCAACTCTTGATCGCGCAAGTTTCTTTGGCCTAGATATTCGCGACTTTGCCTTGAACGCCCCGCCTCGCCGCGTGAATGTGTACCAAGCACGCGTTGGATTGATAATGAGTTATCGGCCATCGTCGCCAGTACGTCAGATAACCGTCGAATGGGATACCTACAATAAATATGCACCAATGCTCAAGTCGCTCGTTCTGGTAAATGAAGAAGACCCGTTTACTCAGTTCTTTGTCAAGAATGCACCGGGCTTTGAGTGGATGTTAGCCAAAGTCAAACGTGATAAACCTCAGGGCATCAAAGATGGCTTAAAGGAGCAGCAGATTTCTCACTCCTTGGGCCAGCAGATAGCGGGTGGCGTACTTCGTAATGTATTTACAGCGATTAATAGAGATGACGATGGTGAGGTGTTTGACGCGTTGGCGGTTTCTGTTAGTCCGAGCTTGATTCGTGAAATATACCTACAAATAAAACGTGCTTTGATTGTGGCCGAGCAGGGTTCTGCATCGTTGCACGTACGCGATGTGGTGGTAAAATCAGCCGAGATTGTGGGCGGCGACGGGGGGCAACTCACGATGCGATGTCGCTGGCAAGTGACCGGCACGGTCGAACATTGGGGACATTTGCACACGCGAGTTGACGAATTTGTGGGGGAGTTAACTTTAGGTAGAGAGCGCGCCGGTTGGATGCTTGATAAGTTTCGTGTGAGCGAACAAAAACAACAAGCAATCACAACGACTTTACGTTATGGTGGGTAATTCGCAGGATACTGACGAATTTGACATGCTTTATTGAATAAACAAATTGCAGCAAAAGGAAATAGGCGGATGGTAAATATGTGTTACCGAGTAGTTGTAACTGTTGCGTTGATAGTATGTGTTTCAGTTGGTTTGACGCGAATTGGTCAATCTGCGGAAGTGGCTAAATTAGCTGCTGTCACTGAGGCACGCTGCCTTAAAATTCTTAGAGGGGCTGTTCGTAGCGATGAGTTTTGGCCGTCAATGCATGCTGCCGAGGCTTTGACTTTAGTGGGACGCGGCGATGAGGTGATTGAATTGCTGACTCCGATGCTGCCTTTGGAAAAGGATGATCAAAAACGTTGCGGTTTAGCTCGGGAGTTGGTGCGTGCTGGACAACGACAGTATGTCAATGTTTTGTTATCGATCATGGCGGGAAAGGATACGCATGGGCATGTGCATGCCTGTGAAAGTATCTATAAGGTATTTGAAATTGGAGATGGCGTAGCGTTACGGGCCGCAATGCAAGCAGAGAATCCGATGAAAAAAAGGCTGATGGCAGCGGCGGCATTAGGTCGGTGGGGAAATCCACAAGCGATGAATCTGATACGGTCTGCTTTATCTGGCGATGATCAAGATGGATCGCGGATTGCTGCTTGGATTTTAGCTCGCATTGGTGACTCTAAGGACATTCCTTTGTTGCGAGAGAATGTAACAAGGTTTGATGATCCACTGGTTGTTGCCTATTTTGAAAACTCCTTGGCTACGCTAGGAGACCCAGCAGGTTTAAAGGCGATGGCTAAAATGTTGCAAGAAGACGACCCGGCGCTGAAGGTTTATGCAGCGACGTTTGCGGGTGATGCGCGAGCCGTTTCACTAACGCCGTTGTTGTTGCCGCTACTAGACCATGAAGTGCTTGATGTGCGGGTGCGCGGTGCTCAAACGTTGCTGGTCTTGAGTAAACCGATCATGGAATTGGGCAAAGATCAGATCGTGACAGAGGATGTGTTTACGGCGACCGCAAAAAACCCTCGCTATAGTGAAGGTTCGATTGTGGCGTTGGCCGACGGTCGCTTATTGTTTGCAACCACGGAATTTGCTGACAGTGCGTCGGATTTTGCTAGTGCGCGTATCATTGCGAAAACGTCCCGAGATGGCGGTGTGACTTGGGGGAAATCACAGGTATTACAGAAATCCGTTGGAAAACTTAACGTGATGTCCGTCACGATGTTGAGATTGGCTAACGCAGGTCTTTATACCGGGCCGATTGGAATGTTTTATTTAGTCAAAAATGCCCACGATGACTTGGATGTTTGGTTAAGGGTGTCCAATGATGAAGGCAAAACGTTTGGTGATGCCGTTTTGGTCACGAATCAACCTGGATATCACGTGATGAATAATGATCGAGTTCAGCGATTGTCTTCTGGGCGATTGGTCGTGCCAGTGGCTTCCACGCCGGATGTAACGAAAGTCAACCACTTTGTGTCGAAGTGCTTCCTTTCTGATGATCAGGGACTCACTTGGCGTTTGGGCCAAGGCGCAATTGACTATGCCATGCGTGGAGCAATGGAACCGGAGGTTGTGGAGCTGGCAAGTAGTGAAGACGGCAGTGTTCGATTAGCGATGTACATGCGAACCCAGTTGGGGCACATTGCTGTTGGGTATAGTCAAGATGGAGGGGAAACTTGGACAAAGGCAGCAGACGCGAAGATACGAGCTCCGGAAGCACCAGCGACAATTCGTCGTGTCCCGTCAACCGGTGACTTGGTTTTGGTGTGGAACGACAGCTTTACTGCGGGTGCAGGGCATGGTGGCAAACGAACGCCGATGTCGATTGCGATTAGCAAAGATGATGGGAAAACGTGGAAGAAGATAGGTGATATTGAAACGAGTAAGCAGCATACGTATGCTTACACGAGTCTATGTTTTGTCCGTGGCCGCATGGTGATGAGTTATTACGTTCGTGACGAATCTACCGGACGGATCTCGAATCGTTTCCGGTCCCTTCCAATTAGCTGGTTGTACAATTAAAAAAAAATTGACTGACGATTCAAATCCAATTTCTGTTGACTCCAATAATTGCCAATCTGGCAATCGCGTGGAATTGCGCAAAACATTTCAGGTGCGAGTGAAAACAGCATTAATATTGGTTTTGTTGACTGTACCGTGGATCGCAGGGCATCTAGTTTTAAAGAAGAATGTTAGTGCAGCGCCTCATAATGATGATTGGCTTTATGCACGCAGTGTTCAGGTGTTATCGGATGACGGACGTTACCAACATGTGACGCAGCATGGTCAATTAGCAGCAAGTGTGGTGAGTCACGTTGGCTGGGGGTGGCTCTTTACTGCGAATGAGTTTAGCTACGCAGGCTTGCATCGATCGCAAGCCGTCGCTGGGTGGTTGATTTGTTGTTTTTTGTTTTTGCTTGTACAGAAACTTGGCTGTGATACTGGTCCCGCCCTCGTCGCGGTCGCTGCGTTGCTGGTGAACCCGTTGTTTTGGGGTCACACGTTTACTTTTATGACGGACATTACTGCGCTCATGTATATGTCGGCTGCCCTGCTCTGTTTTGTTTCCAGCCACGATTTGCAGCGAATCTCTTATCTGGTTGCCGGCAGCGTTTTGGCAGCACTAGCATTGTGGAGTCGGCAGACACATGTCCTAGTGATTCTGGTTCCGTTGGTTGTGCTGGGATTTCGTCGCAACGACTTCTCTTTGCTGCAAATCGGTCTCCGAGTAATGGCCATTACTTGCATACCCCTCATTGCCTGGGCGGTGTTTGAATTTGGTTTGCTGGTCCCTGGTGATCAACAGCGGGTTTCGATTATTTCAGTAAAGAAATGGGACGCTGCACGAGCGAAGCAAACGATCGTTTATCTGTATGGTTTGGTGCTATTACTGGGGATGTTGTTATTGCCGTTAGCCGTTTTATCCATTTCAAAAATACGAAATAGAAACGAGTCGGGCCTGCGGGGTAATTGGCGGTTTGCTGGCGTTGCTCTAATTGGCCTGTTGGCAATACTGTTTTGGACTGGTGGCCGAGGTGTGATAACGCAATCAGTGGGTTATTTTTTGCAGAATGCACATTTTGGCCCAGTGTTGTTTGCGGATTTACCCCATCCGGATGGAAGTTGGAGTTACTTGGGCGACGTAAAGTGGACGCCACTGGCATGGCAAGTGATCACCGTATTATCGATTCTGTCAGTTGCGTGTGTCGCGGCCTGTGTGACAGTAAAATCGCGTAGTGGTCAGCGAATTGAAGTTCCAAGTGACGTGCAGCATTGGCGTTTTGGATTGATCGTACTGATGGTGGGGGAAACCGTGTTCATGATTACCATGGTCACCAATATTGTGGATCGGTATTGGCTCGTTTTGTTTGTGCCCGTTCTGTTATGGGTGGTGACCAGTGACATGATGCGAAAAAGTGTTCATTTACGCCGGCCAGCAGCGACAATGCTGTGGCTAGTGTTGTTTCTGTTAGGGTATATCAGTGTTGCATTTACTCACGACTGGCTTGTTTTTAATGACCAGCGAGCGGCTCAAATGACACAGTGGCTCAGAAGTCCGGGAGTGGAAGCTCGCGACATCGACTTAGGCGCGGACATTAACGGCTGGCTACGAACAGCCGAGGATTACAACAGCTTACAAAGATCGGGTGATGATACGCGTAGTTGGCGCGGTCATGCTACTAAAGCATTAGCTCACCAAGGTCGCGCGGGCTGGGATATTGTTGCCGTCCGCCAGTGGCGCAGTTGGTCTACTGGTAAATTGCAAAACTTATACGTGCTGGAAAAGCGTGTCGCTGATTGACGCGGTTTGACGCTGATTGAC
>Ga0302134_10001728_pt1 | contig 10337 bp, 5 predicted proteins | sample CB9_SCM_MG_FD_203123 | JGI IMG/M metagenome (GOLD analysis project Ga0302134, IMG submission 203123) | Marine microbial communities from Western Arctic Ocean, Canada - CB9_SCM | ecosystem: Environmental > Aquatic > Marine > Oceanic | place: Canada: Western Arctic Ocean | collected 2017-09-19
TACAACACGCTCAATCGTGTCTGGCGAACCTTGACGAGAAGCACAGCCACCTAGAAGACCCAGGCGAACGTCTCGCACGAACCGTTGAGGAAAATGTCCTCGTGCAACTGGAAAACATACAAACACATCCGTCTGTTGCAGTCGCTATTGATCGCGGGGATTTGAAACTACACGGTTGGGTCTATAAATTTGAGACCGGTGAAGTATTTGGTTATGACACCGATACGAACGTATTCCTTCCCTTCGAACACGATTCGCCACCCAAGGTCTAGCCGATTGAATCTAGATCCCTAACAGACGATAGGTTTGATTAAGTATCGAAATTGAACTACATTTCAAAAACCTCGTAAAATAAATACCGTCTAATCCCTATCTGAAATACAGAACGATAGCATGAACAATTTACTTACTGCGATTGAGAATGGCAATTTATTACTCGACATTTCGGGAAATAATATTAGCGAGATTTTTGAGCAAGTCGTGGATCATATGGTCGAAGCGGGTTCAATTCCCGCAGCAACGCGCGGCACCGTCCTGTCAGAACTATTGGGGCAAGAGCATGTCGCGAACAGTGCGGTGGGGAACTCAGTCGCTATTCCCCACGTTTATATAGACAAACTGGATAAATCGTTGGTCTATTTTGTCCGTTTAGCGCATCCTCTAAATTTAGGGGCGGCGGACGGTATTGCCACTCGGTTTATGTTCTTTTTGTTGGGCCCCGAAAAGGGAGGATCCGAGCACTTAAATACGTTGGCTCGTGTCGCTTCTTTGATGGCAGACGAAGAATTTCGTTACCAACTTGGCAAATGTAAATCCAAGCAAGGTTTCCTTTTAGCGATCGAACAGTTCGATTTGCGTCATCCCACGCAGATCCCAAGCGAGGCGCCTTCAGAGCCATCAAATGAGGGACTCGAATTTACCAGAAGATTCTGTGGGGGACTGCGAGATGATATTGCTCGACGGCTGCCTTACTATTGGAGTGATTTCACTGACGGGTTTGACTTAAAGTGTGTTGGGTCTACGTTGTTTCTGTTCTTCGCCTGTTTAGCACCGGCCGTTCTTTTTGGCGGTCTGATGGCAGATGTCACGGGAAATCAAATCGGGGTTGTCGAAATGATTCTAGCGTCGGCGGTATGTGGCGTGATCTACGCGTTATGTTCCGGACAACCACTAATCATTCTAGGAGGAACCGGACCGCTGCTCGTGTTTACGGCAATACTGTACGTTCAATGCGAGCGGTTGGAGATTGAATTCTTGTCAACCTATGCTTGGGTCGGAATTTGGTCGTCCATTCTATTATTGTTAATAACCATGTTCGATGGCAGTTTTCTAATGCGATATTTTACGCGATTTACTGATGAAATATTCGCGGCGCTGATCTCAATTATTTTCATTGTTGAGGCGGTAAAAAGTGTCGTGAATATCTTTCACGATCCGGAAACAACGACGCTTGCCGAACCGTTTTTGGCGATTATCTTGGCATGGGGGACATACAGTGTAGCAATGTATCTGTCGCGTCTGCGAAAAAGTGACTATTTACGTCCTCAGTTACGACAAATCCTCGCCGATTTCGGTCCGGCGATTGCACTGATTGTCATGAGTTTAATTGCCGTGTCATTAAAGGACGACGTCCCTACTCAGGACTTTCTTTCAGCGCCGGCAACATTTGGAACGACTAGTGGCCGCGCCTGGTTGGTGGACTTGTGGTCGGCTCCTATGTGGGTGAGATTCATGTCGATTATTCCGGCTATTCTTGTGACCGTGTTGGTGTACCTCGATCAAAACATTACCGCCCGATTGGTCAATAGTCCGGACCATCATCTTCAAAAAGGGGTCGCCTATCACTTAGACCTAGGCATCGTAGCCATCCTCATGGCTGGGTGTTCGTTTTTCGGTCTTCCCTGGTTAGTCGCTGCGACGGTTCGTTCTTTGAATCACGTTCGCAGTCTGGCAACCGTAGAAGAGGAGGTGGATATTAATGGGCATTCTCATGAGCGAGTTATTCACGTCCGCGAGAATAGGTTGACTGGTGTATTAATCCATCTGGCAATCGGGTTAATACTATTCTTAATGTTGGACATGCTACATTTGGTCCCAAAATCTACGCTCTATGGCTTATTCCTGTTTATGGGAATCGTGTCCATGACCGGCAATCAGTTCTTTGCACGAACGAGTTTGTGGATTCGAGACCCATCGTTCTACCCATCAACGCACTATATCCGTCGGGTGCCAAATAAAGTCATCCACATTTTCACAGCGTTTCAATTACTATGCCTAACCATCTTGTGGGTAGTCAAAGTAAGTGCTCTGGGCATCCTCTTCCCCCTGTTTATTGCACTCCTCGTGCCCCTGCGAGCGTTAGCTGGAAGATTCATTAAGGATGAATATCTTCACGCCTTGGACTCCGACGAAGGTCCGGAGGAGGAGAGTTCCCACTACTCGGTATAAATCGGCGTTTATTTCCAAGCGGCGGAAAAGTGATCCCGCATCTACCTTTCCACATTCTGAACTTGATGTGACTAGCACAGCAAAGCGTTTATTGCTCGATCGCCCACACTTGACTGGCGGCGGTAAAGTTCTTGTGATCGTTGAACGTCCAAGTGATCTCTTTCTCTTTAGACAAGCAAAAGGCATGTGCGCCCCGACCTGAATTGCCACGCAGGAAGTTGGTGACCAATACGGAACCGCCTTTCAGCAATTGGAGATTACAGGCATTCGTGAAGTTTAGCTTGGGATGCTGCTTGCCGGTAAACTCCCAGACAATTTTTCCCGCACGATCGACTTCCAGCAAGCGGGCTTGTGTACCACAGGCTAGAAGTGTATTGCCGTTTTCCAATCGCAAAAGATCCTGGATCGTACCTTCCGGATAACGCCCATTTCCGGATTTAGGCACTTGATAACGCCAGACCTCTTTTCCGTTTTCATCAACTTCAAGAGCCGTCCCCTCGCCCCACAGTTGTGCCAGATAGTGATTGTCGCCGACAGCATACACGTTTCCCAACTGGCCGTGATGATGTTTGTATCTAGCTGGCATCGGCAACCTTTTGTTAATTGTTCCATCTAGGTCCATCAAGATCGCCTGAGGGGGCATTTGACCACTAGCGATCAATTGCGATTTATGTTTGGTTATATTTACAATTTCCCTATACTCTTTGTCGTAGCGCCAAGACCATTTCACGTTCTTTTGAAAATCAATGCAGCGAACTTCCTGCCTATCGGTGATGATCGGATAAATGATCTGGTTGTCGTCCGTAATAACAAAGTCCCATACTTTTCCTACCGGCGTGTGCTCCCAGATAACCTTTCCCTGCTTGTCAACTTTAGATAGCTTGAAACGCACATAGTCGCAGATCATCAGCTCAAAAGGATGTTCCGCCGGCGTCGTCTTTTTTTCGGCATTATCCGGGATTGGATCCTTCCTTTCCTGTGCAAGTGCGTCCCCAACAGACCCCACCAGCACCGCCGCAACACCAACAGATTTGAAAAAGTCGCGTCGTTTTGTTTTGTGACTCATGGAAGTTGTCCATTGTTGCTGACAGGTAGTCCGAGGTCTTGAGCAGGGAGGTCGATCCTACCTTCTTTTATATTCATCCGGATGACGTTTAGCTTACTTCGAGTCACTAAGCTCAACGCGAGTGTATGGGCTAGATATATAGGTTGGGTAACTCAACTCTCGATACTTTATCATCTTCCGATGGTTGCTGAAGAGATCAATCCTTGACGCCGAGGAGTCCAGCTTGATCTCTGTGGTCCACACGCCCTGCTTCGAATCGTGGGTCATCTGTTTTGAGTTCTCATCGGGGATGAGTTCCTGTAAGTACCGCGGACTTCCGTCGGGACCTCGATCGTAGATCCACCAGATACGCCCTGTTTCTTCCCCGGCATTGGGGGGGAAACGAACCGTGACTCGCATGACATCGTTTTCGACCTCTGTTTCAATCGCAGGGGGCGACAACAGCGACTCTCTACACTCATCCGGAAAAAAGTGTCGTAGCAGCAAAGCAGTTCGGTTTTGCTGATCACGTTCGATTTTTGGGTGTCCTTTTTTCCCGTGGCCACTATTAGATCCTAGGTAAACAGGAATGGACGGATGGTTTGCTCCACCCCAAGCCATATCGTAGGCGACCATGTCATGTGTTCCTGGGTGAAACAGCATTTCCACTCCCCGACTGCGAAGGTCCTTAATATTTCTCGAAATAAATACCTGATCTGAAATATCTTCGGCGAAGCCTTGCAAATCTTCCCATGTATGCCCAGCGTTGAGTGCGTGTTGGTTAAAGTTTGGGCCGAAATGGCCACCCGAAAAACCCCGTTGCTGTCCTCCTTCAGCGAGGTGCCGATTCCAGGCCTTCCGGTCACAGAGCCGCAGCGGTGAATCCCAGATGGGTGATACCGTCGCGTGTAGCGCCGTCATGCGTTCGTCGTGGATAATTGCCATCGAGGGCGAGGCTCCGTTTTTGGATGAGCCCGTCACGGCGACTTTGCCCTCTTCGAAATGATCGGTCTCCGCATAGGCTGCCGTAATAGCTCGCATCAGTGTTGCCGGCCAAGCCCAGTACTGGATTTTATAATGAGGATTCAACGTCTTCGCAAAGCGAGCTTCGGCGGCGCCTCCCAATTCAACTTGCCCATAGGACCCAGGATCCTGCACAACAGTCATTACCAACCCAACACCTCCCTTGAGTAATTCAAGATTCGCTCCTCTGGGTCTAACATCACGCTGAAGACTCATTGGTGAATTCCCACCCGTAAGATGAAAACCTTGGGCTCTCCGATTGGCCGGAACCACCATGCGAACTGATACTCGATAATTCTGTCCCGCCCAAATTTGCCCGACGTTGATGGTGACCAGTTTTTGTCGGGTCACGACGGGGCCATTGACTGTTTGCCACGGTTGCACAACTTCAATTTCCAGTGTGCTCGGATCGCTAATCGCTCGCATATCAAACACCTGCTGACCTTGCGCGGATGTTGAGAGCATCAAAACGAAACCGAGAACACAAAGCTGGATTCCTTTTCGAATAACATGAAATGCATTGCCGCGAATCATGAAACTGCAACTATAGAATTTGATTATCAAAACTTTCCTTTCAGACACTAATCGTCTAGATATTTAACTGGGACAGGTTGGCTATGTAAATACTGCAGCTTATTCTCAAAATCTCTACCAGCCCAAATCGCAAAAGAGACTTTACCATCGGTTGGATTCGCAGGAACGTCAAATTTAACAACCAACGTCCCCTGGCCCTCAATGGTAAGTTCGTGTCGATCCACCCGCGCACCCTTATTACCTTGTTTCAGCGTGATTGTCAGACCGACTTTGCCATACGCTGGGGGCACATCATGTTTGAGTGAATACTGGATTGTCGTCGCCGCCGCAACTTCTTTTGGGAAAACTGCGCTGAAGATGTCTTTTTTTACCGGCTTGGTTCCCTGGGTCTTTGGTTTCTTATTTTTGGAACTACGAGCTGCAGAGGATGCTTCCATGGCAACCACATACGCCTCTCTGGCATCGGCATCCGTTCGATTGCGATACATCGGCAACATATGGTCATTCGTCTTTTCCATCCACACTAATAACCTTTGCCGCTGTTGCTCAATGACCGACTCATACTTCTTTTCGTTGATTAGATTGTGCAAACACGCGGGATCCTTGGCCACATCGTACATTTCCTCAACAACTCGATGTTGATATATCTCCAGACGCTTTGCCAAATAGGAATCTGTCTTGGCCAAAGCGGCCAGACGGCGATAACTGTTCGTTCCAGTGGTTGCCGTAGCAAACACACGGGTGCCGTTGGACCACGGATTAAAGATATAAAGGAATTGCTTGGTCTGTACTGCCCGCATCGGGTCGCGTGACCGACCGGCATTTTCATTGTATTCTTTAACGACAAACTCGCGATCCGCTTGCGTTTCACCGCGTACAATTGTTGCAAAGGATCGACCATCCATGGACGGGTGCTTCGGAGCGCCAGTAATATCCATGATGGTTGGCAATAGGTCGACGGCGGAAACCATGTGTTGCTTATCTGAAGTGTCCGACTGTGTCACACCTGGCCAATAGATCGCCAACGGGGTATGCGTGCTGTGGTGATATAATTGCGTTTTGGCAAATGGCAAAGGCATCCCATGATCGGACAGAAAGATTACCACGGTTTGCTCTTCCATTCCGGATGCCTTAAGCGAATCCATAATACGGCCAACGCAGTCGTCGGACCGGCTTACGGAAGAATAATACAGCGCGAGTTCATCGCGGACCACAGGGTCATCGAACAGAAAATCTGGAACTGGCACTTCATTTGCTTGATAAACATGTGAGGGCTGAAAGGGGTCATCAACGCCTTTGTAAAACGGTTTATGCGGATCGGCGACATTGATCATGACGCAAAAGGGTTTGCCAGCTCTTTTCGCAGCGGCAATCGCACGAGAAGTCGCAGCGCCATAGGCCGCTGGATTTTTCTTGTTGTACGGTTTTCCGTTGGGATCTATGTCGAAGACTTCGTCCCAGGCATAGGGATTAAAGGGGGTCGAGTGGCTCGTCTTACCGCTGATGGCTGTAAAATATCCCGCCGACTTCATCACATCAACCAGATGCGTTTGTGGCGGCTGTTTGACCTGATAAAACCCCTCGACAGCATTATTGTGCGGGTAGCAACCGGACCACATGACATTCCGCCCCGGCATGCAATTGCCCACTTGCACATGCGCATATTCAAACCGCAATCCTGACTTAACAAGCCTATCCATATTCGGTGATATATTCGGTAGCGGACAACCATACGCTCCAATGGAATCCGCGTTCATGTCATCGACAGTCACAATCAATATATTGGGCCTGGCTGAGGCTGCATGGGACCATACGGGAGCCAGACAAATGATGGAAACCACTAGGAAACATCGGATCATTCTAGTTCTCATGGTCAGAATTTACCTTTTAAGAAATTCCAAAACAAAGCCGTTGGAACGATTAATTCGTGATTCTGAAAATATTGTACCACGTCATTGTGCGTTGTCGTGTCCCCCTCGGGGACAGGCGCCCCCCATCTGCGTGTTCAGAACCTAATCCACCAACTCGATGCGTTGCAGGACCAATTGTCCCTCTTTGGAGGTCAGATCGACGGTCTGACGAGTCGTTGTATCGACAATCGTGACGGTGAACGTAGCGATCTTGGACCACTCAAGCGTCTTATCATCTCCACTTTTAAATTCACTCCGGTCAATCAGCAATACCAGCGATTTCTCGCTCTGCAGGAGCTTGGTAAACGAAAAATCTCCTAGGTTGTCCTTTTGATTCAGAAACTTGCTACTGGCACTGAGACGCAGCGAAAGCTGTTTTCCTTGCGGATCAATGGTCAGGGCTAGCTTCTTATTGTTTGACTTATCCAAATCCGGACTTTGAAATTTATAGGTCTTGATGCTCCGCTGATCCCGCGTGGACCAGTCCTGAATTCCATTGCTAAAGTCTTCGAACACGGTTCGGCTTTTCGGTATCTGTGCCAGTGCATCCAGATCCACCGTATCCGGAACAATTGATTGCTCAACGGAATTCAAGACGAACGTTGAGGTTTCCCCACGTTCAAGCTGCACTGTCCGCTCGAGGCGATAGCGACACAGCGCGAACACATACAGCGGCAGGTCTGCATGAACAGGCAACTGCACCGACCAACTATCATCGGATTGTATCGCATCCGCCCGATTCCAGAACCGAGTTCTCGAATTAGGGTCATAGCTGAAATAGATTTCCGTGTTCACCAATCGATCCCGATCCTCTGGCTTAATCTTAAACGTCGCGGTATCGCCGCTCACGCTGAATGTCGAAGGGGGCGTTGCTGGTATGTTTTGATCGGTTCCCTTGAGATATTGGTTAAACCACTGATTCAAAAGCACCCACTGCTCCGGTCCAGGACCGTGGTTTTGATGAATATTGGTACTGACACGCCAGTTGGAATGTTTCAAAAGAGCCATCGACTGATAAATTCGATCGAAGGTTGAATGGAAATCATTGGACGAACTGATAAAGAGTACCGGACACTTAACAAGTGGCCAGTAAGCGCTGGCGTCCATCGTTCTTTTGTATAGTTCCACATCCCGAAGATGCAGTCGGATGCTACTGCCTTTAATGCCGCCTGGAAAATCCAAATGCTTGAAACCCGAACCGCCCACAAATGGAACCACCGCTTTGAGGCGTGGATCGATAGCCGCCAGCGCCGTGATCATCCCTCCCATCGAATATCCGGTTAAACCAATTCGTGTTGAGTCAACTTCCGATTGCTGTTCCAGAAACGTAATGGCGCGTCTGGCGGCGACAGTTAACAGAAACCAGTTGCTATTACGTGGACTAGCAATGGGATCGATGGAAAACGGATCGGCCTGAAGATTTTGCTTCCAACTTTTTCTTAACGCTTTGGTATAGAAGCTTGGTCCCTGTGTTGGGTCGACATTGCCCCAATCAGTGTTCTCCTCAATCCCATCCTCAAGCGGACGGCCCAACCAGTTGATATCAACCGTAGCAAAGCCTTGTTTAGCAAAATAAATACCGCGTTCACGCACGGCTCGCTGGCCGCCGCCGTGACTCCAGACAAACGCCGCACTCTTGCTGCCGCCAGCCGGAAAAGAATAGTAAGCGGCGATGCGGGCGTCGGCCCCTTTGAACGTACCGACTTTGAAAGTCACGTACCGCGTGACCACTCCATCCTCTTTCCACTCTTTGACTACCTTGATCTCGAGCGGTTCTCGACGAGCGTCATAATCTGCCCAGAGGTCGATCACGTTTTGTGGGACTTGGTTGGCTTTGTAAGGGGGGAACGTCTCGGCGGCTAAAAGTCCCGGAGCAAACTCGAGCGAAGTGATCACGAGGACGCAGAAATGGATAAATTTATTCATTAGCTTTTGATGTCATTTGTGACTGGGGGATTTTTGCGCTATACCCATCAGTAACTCGTTGCGTGTTAATTGAAATCTATACTCGATATGTTTGTCGAGTATTGTACCACGTCAGCGTGTACTGTCACGGATTTGCAGTGGTGCTATTGGTATGCAGACGGAAGGATCGTTTATAAGGTGCTGTTGATAAGAATTAAAAGACAGTAGTATATGGCTAACTTCTAAAATTACTATCGTATTTCCGAAATAGCTTTTCCTTATCCAGCACGCTAATCAACGCCTTTTCTTCCACAAAGTGATCGTCATGCCAATAAGAATACTACAGTTAGTCATCTCGTTTTGGTTCTTATCTTCTGCGGCAGTCGTCGCGTCCGAGCAAATGCTAGAGTTAGCGGCGCCGTTTACGAATAACATGATCCTGCAAAGACAAGCGGAGGTTCCGATCTGGGGCTTTGATAAGCCAGGTACCAAAATCACTGTCGAATTTGCCGGACAAGAACAAACCACCATCGTGGACAAGTTTGGAGACTGGAAAGTCAAGCTCGCTTCACTCGCTGCGACCCGCAAAGAACGCAGCATGAAAGTAACCAACGACAGCAACGAATCCATCATCCTCAACGGCGTCCTAGTCGGTGAAGTTTGGTTCTCATCAGGTCAATCCAATATGGTCTGGATCGCAAGCAGCAGCATGTGCAGCGGGATCGTCCGCGAACTTGCCGCCTCTGAGAAGGACATTCCGATACGAGAGATAAATATCAGTACGGTGTCGGCATTGCACCCTCAAAAACGCGCGACGTCCGACGGCGGATGGAAAACACACAAAAGCGCAGGTAATTTTTCGGCTTTGTCACTCGCTTTCGCCTACGAACTTTACAAAGAACTGGATATGCCCATAGGAATTCTATTGAGCGCGCACAGTAATACCCGCATCGAAGCTTTTACTCAGCGCCAAGCAATCGAAAAACATTTCCTTATCCAGCAGGATGCGGAACTTATTCAAGACGCGGACCCATTGACGGAGCAAGGGCGCAGAGCATTCGAACAATATCACTCCGATATTCGGGACTGGCAAAAAGTAGCAGGTGACGCCGCGGTGGCAGGGGGCAGAATACCAACCCGCCCAAACTTACCCGGTATCGCAGGCATGTGGCGAGGACCGTCTCAATTTTTCAACGGTAAGATTAACCCCGTAGTTCCCTATGCAATTCGCGGAGCAATCTGGTGTCAGGGTACAAGTAACGCAGGAGACGGAAGAATCTACGCGGCAAGAATGGAAGCCCTAGTAAACGGCTGGAGAGATTCGTGGAAAATGCCCGAAATGCCTTTCTACTTCACTCAAATGCAATGCTATGGCGCTCCCGATCCTAATACAGTGGGATTTGCAGACATCCGGCAGGCCCAGCACATGTACTTTATGAATAACAGAGCCCATGTTGGAATGGTGGTTCAGT
>Ga0302134_10001731_pt1 | contig 10333 bp, 10 predicted proteins | sample CB9_SCM_MG_FD_203123 | JGI IMG/M metagenome (GOLD analysis project Ga0302134, IMG submission 203123) | Marine microbial communities from Western Arctic Ocean, Canada - CB9_SCM | ecosystem: Environmental > Aquatic > Marine > Oceanic | place: Canada: Western Arctic Ocean | collected 2017-09-19
CGAACGTGTCGAGAAGTGCGGGTAGGTCGGTAAGCAGGTGGATCTCGTAATCCGGCTTGAGGAGTTTAGTGGCGGCTGGTGGAGGGGTTCGGCCAGGGGTGTTTTGGTCTCGCCTGATTAGGACCGTCCGCATACCAGCAAGCTTGGCGCCATGAGCATCGTCGTACGCTGAATCACCGACGTAGAGCACTTCGTCTGGTGTCACACCTGCCGCTTTACATAACGCATTGAACGCTCGAGGGTCCGGTTTGTACGCTTTAGCGGCTTCCGATGATATCACTCGGCCAAAGTCCCACCCATTGAATTCCATCGAGCCGATCAGGAATCGATCGTCTGCGTTGGACATGACGGCCATGGGAATGATTCCTCGCAGCGAGTCGAGCGCTGCGTTGGTATCAGCGAAGGCCAGGCGACGACAATGGTCATCAACGCATCGAGTGGCAGCGCCGTCAGGGTCGCCAGCAAGATCGAGCACGTCAAACGTCTCCGCGAACGCGTCACGCCAGGCTTGCCAGTAGCTACGGAACGGCAGGCTGCTAGCCGGGTCGGCCATATTGGTGCGGGTTTTGCGGAAATTCTGCTCCCGCTTGCTCCATTCCGAATGGAATTCGAGGCCAGGGATATCGAGCTTTTGGAATTCGGCTATGGCGGTAAGTGTTGTTACCCATTCATCCACTTCGTTGCGGACTAGCGTGCCGAAGAAATCAAAGGCCAGCAAATTAGGGCGAGTCATATCTAGTCGTAAACCTCGCGCATGAGGAGGTTTTTCTTAGCGATTTCCTGTTTGGTTTCGGCGATGGAGAACTGACCAAAATGAAAAATAGACGCGGCGAGGGCTGCGTCCGCATGGCCACCATATTCGCCTGCGTTTAGCACTTCGACTAGGTGGGTTGGCGAGCCCGCTCCACCCGAGGCAATCACCGGAATAGAGACCGCATCCGATATGGCTCGGGTAAGATCGAGGTCGTAGCCATCCTTATGGCCGTCAGCATCCATGCTGGTAAGTAGCACTTCACCCGCTCCCAAGTCGGCCATGTAGCGGGCCCATTTGACCGCATCTATACCGGTGGGGGTACGTCCACCATGGACGAAAACTTCCCAAATAGAGTCAGGGGTGATGGCTAATGCTCCTCTTCCGGGGTGATCGTCAGGAAGGAACGATAGGCCAGCTAGAGGGCCATCAGCGTGGATGCGGCGTGCATCGATAGCGACAACCATGCATTGACGCCCGAAAGCATTTGCCGCCTCTGCGAAAGCACTAGGCGTCATGACTGCGGCGGTGTTCATGGACACCTTGTCCGCGCCAGCATTCAGTAGCTTACGCACATCAGCTGCAGAGCGGACGCCACCGCCAACGGTGAGGGGGATAAATACCTGTTCCGAAACGCGCTTGACCACCTCAATAATCGTTTCACGGTCATCGGAACTGGCCGTTATATCGAGGAAGACCAACTCGTCAGCGCCCTCGCGATCGTAGAAAGCGGCTAGTTGGACGGGGTCACCAGCATCTCGCAGGTCGATAAATGACACTCCTTTCACCACGCGGCCAGCTTTGACATCGAGGCAGGGAATAATGCGTTTGGTGAGCATGGCCCAAATTGTAACGTGAGTGCGAGTTAGGCGGCGATGGAATCGCACAGGCGTTTTATTTTCGGCCAGAGGCCTGCCGCAACAACGACGGTGGTCATCGCGCCGAGTATGTCAGCGACAACGTCAAGGGCGTCGGCTGTTCGATTAGGGATGGGGTCCTGCACAAGTTCCATGCTGATTCCGTACACGCCTGCGATGATGACGGGCATTGCGAAGTGCAACGATACGTTGAGGGGCTTGCAGACCTTGATCGGGAGCACGGCAAGCATGACGAACCACGAAAAGACCAAGTAGACGGCGAAATGGGCGAACAAATCGGCTCGTGGGAGAAAATCGAAGAGGCTGGTGCCATCGGCACCGATGCCAGGAGAGGCGGGCGTCGATGATATCCAGAAAATAAACCAGGCCCAGCCCATCGGGAGAGCAAGCCTGAACACGATTCGGAAGAAGCGCAAGCTAGCGGCCACTCTTCGGTTGCTCATGTCGGGTTTCTGAGCGGTTGCTCATATATATCGAGTAAGCACCATGCTCACGCTCCGGGTGGATGTGATTCTGATTGAAGGTCGCCCCCTTGGCTTTTATCTTTCGCTTACCGTCCTCGTGGTACTCCCGTCCTTGGTTGCCCACGGTGCGATGGAGGGAGGTGAGCCTATCGCCTTCTGAGGTACTAAACAGGTCGATGCTGAAGCCGGCGAAGTGAAAGTGGGCAACGGCGACGCCCTGCACCTGCTGCTCCTGTTCGATTTGCCCGCCGAGCAGTTCACGGTAGAAAGCGACGGAGTCGCCCTGGTTGAGGGCGTTCCGGTTCCAAGAACAAGCGATGGTTGTTCTAATGAGGGGGTTTCCCTGCGCGTTGGAGTAGGAGCCTACCTTGGTGTTCATAGTGCACAGATGGCGGGCGAGGGGCCATCGTGTCGAACCGTGGCCTTGAGCGAGATATTCGCGCGCAAATTCGACATCACATTCCTCGTACATGCGCACGCAAGCGGCCATGGCCTTATAAATAATTCTGCTCCCGTTGACAGCGGCAGTATCGGCATGGAGGGCACGTGCATTCGGGCTAACTGTCGAGCCACGTCACGTTGTCGTGCAGGTCTTCGGAGTGCGGTTTGGAGGCAAAAACCGCGTATTCACGCTTTGATTCGGCAATGGTGGTGTTTGCGCCGTGGCCAGGAAGCACCAGCGTGGGCTCAGGAAGCAGGTACAGTTGGGTTGTGATGCACGCAATGACTTGCCTAAAGTCAGCTGCGCTACGGGTGCGCCCAGGGCCACCAGGGAATAATGTATCGCCGGATATGAGCGCGCCATCAAGCGCGAGGCAGAGGCCACCTGGAGTGTGCCCAGGTGTGTGCAGGACGCGGATTCGCGTCGTTCCTACGTGAAGATCATCACCAACAGCAATCATTCTTTCTGGCTTTCCAGGAAGCTTGACTGCATCTAGCTCATGCACCCACACAGGGAGGTCCGTCAGGCGCTTCAGGTCTGCGTAGCCTGCGACGTGGTCAGGGTGCGTGTGCGTGATGAGCACGCCTTTGACGCGGAAGTCTTTGGCTTCATCCAGCAATCGCTCTACCTCTGCGGGGGCGTCAACCAAGTACGCCTCTTTGGTCCGAGGGTCCGCTATGACGTAGCCGTTGTTGCCGTAGGGGCCCATGTCGGCGACTTTCCGTATCTGGTAGGCACCGTCAAAGGACATGGACATCGTGAGGCTCCTTTACGATCTGGTAGTGCGTTGTTGTGAGTATTCGCTATTTCCTTCGGTAACCCATCGATCCATGCTGCAAAGAATCTGTTGCGAATGACGAGTGTCATTACCACTGCTCGCCTGACGCAGGCTTGCTGTTCATGGCTCGAAGGTTACTTGGCATGGATTTCTTAGTGGGAGAGGGCTACTTGAGCGCAGGCAAGACCTCTTTGGCCGCAAGACGAATCGCACGCTCCACAACATGCTTGGGTGTGCCGGGCCAACCAAACCGCAGCGATGCGTGCGTGACCCCAATCTCTTTGAATTTGGTGAGGTCGTCGATAACGTCATCGGGGCTGCCAACGATGAAGCGGCCCTTGGATAGCTTGTCGAATGACTGGGTAAAGTCCTCTTCGCTTGGCATGGCTTTGTCCTGGCCCCAAGCGGCGTAGGTCTTATACTTGCCCTCCAGGAATGGTCTAACGATGTCTTGGGCCTTCTGGCGGGTCTCGGCCACGAAGGTTTCACGCGACATGGGGAGTGTATTCATGGGGCCGTGGCCTGCTTCGTCCCACATGGCTTTGTACATCTCGACCTGTCGGGCAAGCGTCTCAAAGTTGGCGTGGGGATTGAGGTACCAGGTGTAGCCCATACGAGCGATGCGCCGGACCATGCCATCGCCGTTGGCAGTCATCCACATACGAGGGTGCGGCTGCTGGATAGGTCGGATACCGATGTGCGCCTTGGTGACTTTGGTGAATTCGCCATCGAAGGTGACCTCCTCGCCGCTCCAGAGCAGCTTCATGAGCTCCATTCCTTCCAGCATGCGCCGGATACGGTCTTCACGGGTGACGCCGAAGGCCTCGTATTCCTCGTCGCGGTACCCGAGGGCGGGCGCTATGATGACGTGGCCGTTAGTGAGGACATCCAGGGTGGCAACTTCTTCGGCCAGGCGCACAGGGTTCTGAAGCGGCATGAGAACCGTCGAGAGCAGGTCCATGTCGCCGGTGATCGCCGAAAGGCGGGCAAGCGCCGGGATAGGCTGCATCATCTGGTATGGGTAAGAGAGGTAGTGGTGGCCGGTGTAGATGTATTCAAAGCCAAGCTCACGGCCCAGGCGCACGATATCCATCACGTCAGCGAAGCGCTGGACCATGTTGGAATCACCCGAATCCTGGAGTAGTCCTGACAGCGATAATCCTAATTTCACGAAATCCTCCTCAAGCTCAGCCTCTGACGAGTAGCGCGCCCGCCGCGGCGAGCATCACGCCTTCAACGATGTACACGAAAGCGCGATCGGGCACACGATTTACTAGCCTACCACCGAAAAAAGCGCCGACCATCATGATGACGCCGACGATGAGCCCCAGTGCGAGGCCGTCTCCATCAAGCAGAGAGAAACGGGCATAAGTGCTCGTCTTTGCGAGGTTGATGGAGCTGGTGGCAAGAGCGACAGTACCGATGAATGATTGTCTGTACAGGCCGTATGATAGGAAGAAGTGCGCGCCGAAGGGGCCCGCGCCCCCAAAGATTGATGAGAGAAATCCCTGAATGAGACCAACGAACGCAAACATCCTGACTCGTCGCATCTGGATGCTCTTGCCAATGGGCATGTGTCGGTAAGCGACGAGGGCAATCAGGAATATGGCTAGACCACGCGCAAGCAGTTCGGCGGGGGCGTTGGCGAAGAGCGCGCCTCCAATGAATGACGTCGGCACCGCTCCGATGGCGAACCAAAGGACGACTCGAGAGTCGATAAAATGACGGTTTGCGATGATACGACCAACGCTGTTTAACGTGACGGCGATGGCGACGATGGGGATGGCTTCCCGTATGCCGACTGCGAAGGTCATGACGGGGATCATGGCGATTGCGGTGCCGATACCAGCGATTCCGCCGACAACCGCTGTAATGAAGCCTGCAACGCCTATGAAAACGAGTACCCAGGGGCTGAGATCAAACAAAGCTGGCTCCAGAATCTACTAGATAGATCATCGAGCGCCCTGGGTCAGTAAGACGGCCCCTGACAGCACCATGACGGCCTCGACGGTGACCTTGAATGCGCCGTCTGTGACGTGCTTGACGATGTAGGCGCCCAGGTAGGCACCGACAGCCATTACGAGGCCAATGGCCACGGCAGCAATGAGTAGGCTTGCATCCAGAAGCGAGAAGCTGCTGTACGTGGTCGCTTTGGTCACATTGACGAAGAAGGTACCGACAGCAACCGTTCCGACAAAGGCGTTGCGCCTAAGTCCGTAAGACAGGAAAAAGTGCGCACCGAAGGGCCCAGCTCCTCCGAATATAGCGGAAAAGAAGCCCTGCCCTACCCCAACGGCAGCAAACCCCCGCAAAGGCATGCCGGTCATCTGAGCGATAGGCAGATGCCTCCAGGCAACGAGGGCGAGCAGAAAAACTCCAAGCCCACGAGCGAGTAGCTCGACCGGGGCGTTGGCGAAGACTATTCCCCCGATCGCAGCAGCAGGGACGGCACCAAGGCAGTACCAAAAGACCACTCGGTAGTTGATGTAGTCGCGGTTGGCGATTGTCCGCGACATCATGTTTAAGAGCATGGCTACGGTGACGAGAGGCACTGCTTCTCGCACGCCAAACGCGAAGGCCAGTATGGGCAGTGCGATGATGCCCGTACTCATGCCAGTTATGCCGCCAAGCGTTCCCGCGAAAAGGGATGTGGCCCCAACTAACAGTACCAGGGATACTGGCAGGTCCTCCATTGGGGGCGCGCTAGTTCGCAATCCGTTCAATGATGAGGTCCGTCATGTGAGCGGTGGTAGAGAACTCCCCGCCACGCTCTGCAATGTCAGCAGTGCGGTGGCCTGCAGAGATGACTCCATCAACGGCAGCATTGATGGCCTGGGCTTCTTCAGTAAGGCCAAAGGAGTACTGGAGCATGAAGGCTGCGCTGAGGATGGTGGCGATGGGGTTGGCCTTGCCAGTGCCAACGATATCAGGCGCAGTTCCGTGGCTAGGCTCGTAAAGGCCTCTAATTTTTCGTGCTTTGCCTTTGCTGTCGAGGCCTGGTAGGCCAGCGAGACTGGCAGAGGGCAACATACCGAGGGACGCAGACAGGACTGCTGCTTCGTCCGACAGGATGTCTCCAAAGGTATTCTCCATAACCATGACGTCGTAGCGCGTGGGCTGGGTGATAAGAAGCATGGCGCAGGAGTCGACGAGCTGGTGCTCGAGCTCAACATCCGGGTACTCCTTACCAAGCTCGGTGGCGACTTCGCGCCACATGCGGCTGGACTCAAGCACGTTAGCTTTGTCGACAGACGTTAGTTTTTTTCGGCGTGACCGGGCGAGCTCGAAACCGACGCGCATAATGCGTTCGACTTCTTTTTCCGTGTACAGCATGGTGTCCACGCCCTTACGACCGTCCTTGGTTGTCCAGCGTTTCTTGGGCTTGCCGTAATAGAGGCCGCCAGTGAGTTCGCGGATGATGACAAGATCAGCGCCACGAACGCGGTCGTTTTTCAGCGGGGAGGATTCCTCCATGCCTGGGAATACCTTTACCGGCCTCAGGTTAGCGTAGAGACCAAGGGCTTTGCGGATTCCTAAGATGGCTGCTTCTGGGCGGACGGAGGCGTTGTCCCACTTAGGGCCTCCAACTGCACCGAACAATATCGCGTTGGCCTTCTTCGCGGTCGCGATGGTCTCAGCGCGCAGAGGCGTGCCGTATGCGTCGATGGCGGAGCCACCAACGAGGTCGGTGGAGTAACGGAAGGTGTGCTTCCATTTGTTCGCTACTACTTCCAGCACGCGCTGGGAAGATGCCACTACCTCAGGGCCAATCCCGTCACCACCAAGAACAAGAACGTCAAACTTCGCCATGAATCCCTCGCCTATCGTGAATGATGCGGAACTAGTGAACTAAGCGTGTGCCTTCTCAAAGGCGTCGATAGCGCTGGTTTTCTGCAAGGTCAGCCCGATGTCGTCGAGACCACGGAGTAGGCAGTCGCGGCGGAATGGGTCCACCTCAAATTTGGCGCTGAAGCCCACGGAGTCGTGAACCTCCTGCGCTTCAAGATTGACGGTGACCTGGTAGTCGGAAAGCTCTTGTGCACGGGCTATCAGCGTCTGGACGTCCCGCGGGGACAATTGAACTGGGAGCAGTCCATTCTGGAAGCAGTTGCTCCTGAAGATGTCACCGAAGCTGGGGGCGATAACAACTTTGAATCCGTATTGCTGGATGGCCCATGGGGCGTGCTCACGGGAAGAGCCAATGCCAAATTGGGGACCGCTAACAAGTACGCTGCCTCCGGCGTATTTCTCTTGGTTGAGTACGAAATCCTCTTTGGGGGAACCGTCCGGGTTGTAGCGGACATCGTTGAACAGCAGTTCGCCGAAGCCGATGCGGTCGATTTTCTTGAGGAACCGTGCGGGGATTATCTGGTCGGTGTCTACGTTAGGCATGTCGTAGGGGACGACTTTACCTGTATGTTGTTTGAATGCTTGCATAATTTTCTCCTACGCGCGGATGTGAGTGTGCCCGCCTCGCCGCCCAATGCGTTTTGGTTCAAGAGGGAGGAAGGGGGTTTCCGATTCCGTTACAGGCAAGGCCGTTTAGCTAGTTCAAGTCACGGATGTCGACAAAATGCCCAGCGATAGCTGCAGCGGCGGCCATCGCTGGGCTGACTAGGTGAGTTCGTCCACCAGGGCCTTGGCGCCCCTCAAAATTGCGGTTGGAGGTGGACGCACTGCGCTCACCGGGATCAAGGCGGTCAGGGTTCATGGCAAGGCACATTGAACAACCGGCGTCACGCCATTCCATGCCAGCTTCGAGGAATACCTTGTCGAGGCCTTCCTTTTCGGCTTGCTGTTTGACCAGCCAGGAGCCAGGCACGATGAGGGCCCTGACCGATGGCGCCTTCTGTTTGCCTTTGACAACCGCTGCAGCCGCGCGCAAATCCTCAATGCGAGAGTTGGTGCAGGAGCCAACGAAGATTGTGTCAATCATGATGTCCTGGATACGTTCGCCGCCCTGAAGGCCCATGTACTTGAGGGCTTTTTCGATGGCGAATTGATCCTGGGAATCCTCGTAGTCTTCGGGCTTAGGAACGCGACCCGTTATGGGTGCGACCTGGCCTGGATTGGTACCCCAAGTGACGAATGGGACGATATCCGACGCAGGTATCACCAAGATGGAGTCAAACTTGGCGCCCTCGTCAGTAGGGAGTTTCTTCCATTCCTCTACCGCCGCATCCCAGTCTGCGCCCGTTGGGCACTGCTCGCGTCCCTTCAGGTACTCGTAGGTCTTCTCGTCGGGGGCGACCATACCGGAGCGGGCTCCTGCTTCAATCGATAGGTTACAGACAGTCATACGGCCTTCCATAGACATGTCCCGGAAGACGCTACCGGTGTACTCGATGGCGTGGCCGATGCCGCCGGAGGTACCTATTTTACCTATGATACCGAGAGCGACATCCTTAGGAGTGACGCCGAGTGCCAAGGTACCCTCGACTCGAATCTCCATGGTCTTGGGCTTGGCTTGCCATATGCACTGGGTCGCGAGCACATGCTCGACCTCTGATGTGCCAATCCCGAATGCCATAGCGCCCATGGCGCCATGGGTAGAGGTGTGGCTGTCACCACAGACGATAATCATGCCAGGACGAGTCCATCCCTGCTCGGGCCCGATGACGTGGACGATGCCTTGCTTCTCGCTAAACATGTCGAAGTAATCGAGGCCAAACTCCGAGGTGTTCTTCGCCAGAGCGTCGAGCTGGGTTTTAGCGACCTTGTCCTCTAGCGGCTTGTCCCGATCCTTGGTGGGCACGTTGTGGTCAGCGACGACAACGGTTTTGTCGGGGCGGCGAACGGTGCGGTTGTTCATGCGCAGGCCATCGAAGGCCTGCGCAGAGGTGATTTCATGCACGAGATGGAGGTCGACGTACAGAAGCGAGGGCTTCCCTGGTTCGTCGCTGACAACGTGGGAATCCCATATCTTTTCGAACATTGTCTTGGGGGCCATAACTTCTCCATTTGCAATCAACAGTGCTCCGGCGGGAGCCAGAGGGGTGAAGGGCCTGGTTAGCCATCGCCACTAGGATACTCGCTCGATTGGAGGGCGTGCTAGCGGCAGGGGTCCCCCACTCTGAATCCGTAAGGGATTCCAGAGTGGGGGGGGGCGTATCTGAAGCCTGCAAGTTCAGTCGTGTGGCTAAGAGGGCGAAATCGAATCCAGGTGTAATCCCGATAGGCTCCGAGGCGAGTCTTGGCAGGTGAGGACGCGTCGGAGTATGCCGCCGTAACGCTACCCCTAAACGCTGGTACGGCAACGTCCGCAGGCGGCAGAAGAGCAATCGAACGGGGTGCTAGCAAAAGAATGCCGTAAATCCGGCCATTTCTGGCTCTGCCTACCTAAACGGCCGTGGCGGCCTCGGGTGAACGGCTGGTATCACCCATGGAGAGGAGCCGATTGAGGGCATTCATATAGGCGCGGGCTGAAGCGACGATTATGTCAGTGTCAGCACCACGTCCGATGTACTGGCGACCGTCTTGTTCAATCCGAATGCTGACTTCACCTACGGCATCGATGCCTTCGGTGACGGAGTTAACGCTGAAGTCGGTGAGGCTGTTCGGCACAAGCACGAGCCGATTGATGGCCTTGTACACCGCGTCCACGGGGCCTGAACCGGTGGCAGCATCAGTGAAATCTCGCCCGCTCGGGTCCGTCAGATGGACGGTGGCCGTGGCGATGGAGTTAGAGCCGCAGGTGACCTGCACGCTAACCAATGAATAGGTTTCGGCAACAGATGTGCGCTCGTTGCTCATGAGGGCGATGAGGTCACGGTCAGTCACCTCACGCTTCTTGTCAGCTATCGACGTGAACGCTTCGTAGATTTTCCCCAGTTCTTGACTAGAAGGGGTGTATCCGAGTTCCTCAAGGCGGGACTTGAGGCCATGGCGGCCGCTCAATTTGCCCAGGACAAGTTCACTTCGTGGGACCCCAACCTCAACCGGGTCGATAATTTCGAACGTGGTCGATTTCTTGAGGAAAGCATCTTGATGGATGCCAGAAGCATGCCGGAATGCGTTGCG
>Ga0302134_10001732_pt1 | contig 10331 bp, 11 predicted proteins | sample CB9_SCM_MG_FD_203123 | JGI IMG/M metagenome (GOLD analysis project Ga0302134, IMG submission 203123) | Marine microbial communities from Western Arctic Ocean, Canada - CB9_SCM | ecosystem: Environmental > Aquatic > Marine > Oceanic | place: Canada: Western Arctic Ocean | collected 2017-09-19
AGGCGTCTCTTGGGTGCTACATGGCTGCCTCCGTTGCGCAGTCATTGCAGGGTTGCACAAGGAACTAGGGATAGCGAGGCGTGTTCAGTTTTGTACAGTTCGAGGTGAACGGTTCTTACCCGGCGACCGCAGCACGGCAGTCCAGCCGTCGGCGGCGGCGCCGTCGGCGGCGGCGATCTCGCTCATGATGCTGGTGGACTCCCACGCGGCTATGGCAATCGAATCGTCGCGCTCCTCTTGGTCATCCTCCAAATCACAATCCATGCAGCCGTCGTCGCTCGACCCCGCGCCGCTCGGCCGCGGCGGGTTGCCGTTGCAGAGCACTACCAGTACAAACAGCAGTGCCATGGTTGTGGCAATCTGAGCTTGTACGGCCGGAACAGTGTCGTCCGCCATCAACACGCGCCGCTGCATCGCGATCCCCGCGCACGTCAGGGACATCTTGACGTCGCCCGCGACTGGCTCGTCTGAGTCGAGCAGCAGGTCGCGCATGCGCAGCATGGCCTCAGTAGCCTTGCGGTGGTCCGCTACGGCCATAGTCTCCGTGGAGGCAGTGCCTAGTTTCCTGCGAATTCGCGCAGCGAGCTTAGAAAGATCTGTTTCCCCTACGCCCGCCGACGAGTGGCCCGAGGAGTCCGACGACGACATGGCTCAACAGACAGTCACACACCCTTACAAAGACACACGCACACCTACACGCGTACTCGAGTGACGCAATGGATAGCGACGAGACAGGCCCTATCGGTTGCTGTACCGAAAACCTGCGCGTTGCTCCGCGGCCGAGTCGCCAAGCTTTACAGCTTAGAGCAGCTGGCCCCATGCGTCACGGCGTCCTGGAGGACCCGCCGTGGACCGCCGGCGCGGACGAGTCCATTTGCTCGAGGATAATATTGGTCTCGGCGATGGTGCCAACCCCTGTGTAGGGGTTCGGCCTCCAGCTAAACTTGACGCCCGCAAGATCGACGGGAAGCTTGCCCAGAGCCATCTTGAGGAAGTCACCGACCGATCCACCGGGCATCATTGAATCGGTCGGAACGCCTCCGGGCGGCATGCGGTCCGGATGAGCCTTCCACACCTTCCACTGCAGCGTCGACATGGTGTGGTCTCGGCACGTTGTAAACAGCTCTCCGCTGTACTGCCACGATGTCCAACCGAGCCGCTTGAACACAGGGTTGAAGCGCTTATTTAACGCGGCGAGCATGGGATTCTGGCGGTTGACAGCCCCGCCGCTGGCGGTAATGTGCACGACGTGTTTATAGCCTCCTTGTTTAGAGTCCAGTTCGACCCTCTCTGTAAAGGAAAGGTTCCACGGCTTGAGCTCCTCTGTGCCACCGTGCACGAAGTACACGCCGGTCGACGCAAGCTTGTCCACGTTGAGATTGGTAAGCGCTGGGATGGCCGCTTGTGCGAAGGTCGACATCTGGCGACGGTCGATCTGCTAGTATGAAGAGACTGTTGACTTATTACACGCGGCTACAACACAGCAGCCCCACGGCGCGCCAAGAGCCGTTTGTGACGAGCTTGCATAACCGCCTCCAGACGCGCGCTCTCCTTGCGGCGCACGGCTCGATCGGCCGCGCGCTCGTCCTCCGTGAGCACTTCGGACACGGAGTGGCTGCGGGTGTTCAGCAGCCGCTTGAGCAGCCTTTGGAACAGTGGACGCATCGCGTCCTCCGACGCCATCTCCACTAGTGCGCCCGGCCCGGCGCCCAGCAGGAAAACAAGGTCGTCGATCGCCTCGTCGAACACGGAGCGAGGCATGGGGTCGCGCTCGATGCGCGTGTGTGTGAAGACGGCAGAGAACGCCTGTGTGAACGCATCGAGCTTGTCCTTGGCCCCCGACCACGCGCCCTGGAACTCCGGGGTCACCACAGCCTCGAGCACGGCGGCGTAGGCGCCCGGCACCCGCGCGCGCACCGACGCCAGAAGCACCGAAACCATGAGCACGTAGGCACATTGAGAATAATAGCCGGCCTTATCGTCCATGTGCTTGGCCGTCCTAGGATCAAAGTCGCTTAAGAAGGGTAGGCCCTCGATCGGGTCGAAGCCGCGCGCGCGGAAGCTGAATCCTCTGAGTGCCCAGTCGTCCCCGCCGACCGAGTCCTCGAGGACAGGACAGAACAGTACAGTATCCAGCGTCACCGAGAGCTTGAGGACCTTGCTATCGGCGAGCATCTTGATCTTGCCACAGAGATCCGCCACCGCCGACTGGATCGTCGACTTTGCGAGAACCACGTTCTCGTCGGGGCCCATGCCGTCGTAAGCCATGAGCATGTCGCCCAGCGTGAAGGTGTGCAGCTGCGTCACCTGGACCAGAGCGACCACGCGACGGCTCTCCTTGCTCGCGACGCTCAGCTCGGAGGTCACAGCGGCGTCGGAAGGGAGCATGCGGTCGGCGGCTGAGGCGTAGCCGTCCTTGTCGAACACTAGCGTCGCCGCCAGGACGGCGGGGGCCACGCCGAGCGCCGCCGCCTCGAGCGCGAGGTGGGCAACCGCCGCCGCGTACTGCACCTGGGCGGGAAGCCCGGGCTCGCGCGACGAAGGCACGAACTCTCGTACAGACACTGTCAATCCAAAATGTAGAAACCCATCGAGGAGTCCGGGCTTGAGGCCATAGCTCACCCCTCTAGGAAACCAATCGAAGCCACGCTCGGGCCCACCTCCGAGCCTGTACACCGTCACCAGCGCGCGCGGGGAGTGGCTGTCGCGCTTGCTAAAGAGTGTGCGCCGTAAATTCCAAAGCCACCACCAACCGTGGCCCGCCGCGGCCTTGGGGTTGACGGCCATCACCGTGCTGCCCGGCAGCGCGGCCAGCACGCCTCGCTTGTTGCCCAGCGTGTCGATGAGCCACTCGAGCAGCTGGCCCTTGAGCGACGGCACGGGACGCAGGTCCTGCACCCTGACCGCGTTTATGTCGACCTGCTTGGCCGCCTCGGTGAGCCAGGCCGGCGTGTCGTCCGCCGCGACCTCCTCGACGCCTCCCACGTCGTCGCCAAACAACGTGCCCGTGGGTTCGTCCTCGGCTCTCAACAACCGAGATAGGAGCAGAGGCCCCGGCTCGCACGCGTCGCACAGGGACAGGAACATGGCAGGGATCTCTCTCTCCCTCTCCCGCTCCCTCCCCGCGGGACCTCCCTGGAGGCGTGTGTGCAAGGGCTTATGGTTCGATCGCCGATAGCGACTCACCCCGACCTTTGACCTGTCGACGGGGGAGGCGGGGACGGTGGGTCAGCCACGTGTTCAGCATGTTGTGTTCTAGGCACTGGAACTCACGGGAACGAGCGGATCAGCGAGCTCTTGCCATCGTAGCTCCGGACGCGGCACTGTTCCTGGCTGGAATTACCGCAAGAGCAAATCAACGGCACAGTTGTCAAAGTGGTGTTCAAGGATGGACAGGCTGTGGCATTCGAGCGACTGTCCAATACTTGTACTCGACGATCGAACTCTCCGCGTCCAACAGCCTGAGAAATTCGACGACGCGCTCGAGTAGCTTGCGGCTTGCACGACGCGCGGGACCTGTCAAAGGGACAGCCATGAAAGCCAAGCTTGCGGCCGCACGGGCAAAGGCAAGGGGTTCGAGTGTGTGATGCCTTACTGAAAATGACCACCTCGCAACCAAACGCAAGCGCAAGAGCGGCACAAAAGATGGCAATGCTGCGAGCACACACACGCACACACAGGCTATGAGAAGTGTAGTCGCAAGGATGTGCGTAAGGCTATCAAGGAAGGGGTTCTAGAACGTTGCTAACAACGAAAATGTCTTGCCGAATCGACGCGGGGTGCTGTGCAGAACGGCACACATGGGTGGTGAGTGGCGAGCATGGCGCTGGGCATCACAGGCGGTACATCACACCTGATGAGCGTTTCAGAGTTGCACTTGGGCCAGTTGTTGTGGCGCATGATCGCCGGGCGCGCGGTCCCCCAGTCCTTCTTGTAGATCACGCGGCTGACGGTGCGCTCGAACGCGTCGTGAAAAGCCATTTGGTGCGGGGACCTGTTAGGAGGGCAGTGGGTGTCAGCACAGGGCTGTCGGTGCTGCGGCGAGTGCGCGAGCGTACCGCTCGAAGCCCCTGTCGTCCACCATGCTGAGCAGCGTGCGCAAGGTGCGGAGGTTGGTACACCCAGCCCACTTGTCCTCCGGCTGAGGCACCCCCAGCGTGTCTTTTATGTCGACGGCGACGCCATTAGACACGTCGTCGACGGCGGCCCTGAGCTGGACGGCTGCGCGGCGCGCGCGCGCGGCCTCGCGCAGCGAGGCCGCGTGGGTCTCAAACTCCGCGACGATGCTTTGGGAGAATGCGACCATCTATTAAGTTAACTGTGTTTTAACTCGACACTCACACGTACATTCGACGGCTAGCGGCTGGACCGCCTACGTAGTACACCTTATGTTTACAACCCGCACCGCGTCATCATCTGACGGTACTCGGTTTGCCTGAGCACCGCCTGGGCGTGGCTGTCGATGGGCACACCGCTCTCGACACCGCGCTTGACCCTGACCTCTCCGTACCCGGTATTCTCGTAGAACTTGCACATCGAGTGCTCCATCCGCAGCCTCTCGCGCTCCGCCCTCAGCTTGCGTTGCTGCTTGCTCAACCAGAACCCCTTGGTCGCCTGCGCCGCCACCCGCACGTCCACAGCGTACGTGCCCTGGGCCACCGCCCAGCAGTGCTTGAACACTTTGCACACGCGCATCAGCCTCACGGCCCTCGCGTCCACCGCCATGTGCGCACGCGCGACGATCCTCAGCACGTCGCCCCAGGCCGCGGCGGCGTTGCCCTCGAGCGCCGCCCCGCCATCCCACGTCCAGTGCATATGGCTGCGAGCGAGCGAGCGTGCGTGCGTGCACGGCTAAAGCGCAAGTGCCGCAAGCGCAGCGGAGCTAGCGGCGCGCATGGGATTGTCACGAGCGTTCATGAGCACGGCTAGCGGAATGTTGAATTGCTGTGCCATGTGCGTCAGCGCTCCGAGGAACTGGTCGACGACGCCCGAGGCGGGCATGGGCGGTAGGGTGCCCTGAAGCGCCGTGATGATGTTACGCTGGCGCTTGGCCTCGGGGGTGAGACCGTCGTTCTCGCCCTCTCGCTCCCTCTTCGCGGCGGTCGGCTTGGGCGCGCCACGCCCGCGCGTCTGAACACCACTGAGCATGGTGTAGCCGTACGCGCCGGACGCCTCGTCGGGGTCAAAGATTGGCATCGTAGGGAAGATGCCGGACTCATCCAGCTGCTGACACTCGTCCACTATACCTGTTGACACCGCATTCTCAATGTCAATGAGTTTAGGTAACCAAGGAAGTGTGCTAAGGGATCAGGAGTTTGAACGTCGCCAACGTACGTCCGTACTTGCGCCACGTCGCGTCGTCCACGCGGTCGAACCCCGTGTCGTCGCCGTCCTGCACCAGCGCGATGAGTCGCTCTTTGTCGCTGTGCACCTTGCCGATGGCGGCGTCGACTGAGCCGTACGGCACGAGGTGCTTGATGGACACCTTGCCCGTGACGGGTGCGTGCTGTCCGAGCCTGTGGATGCGCTTCATGCACTGGCGCGTGTGCGCCGGCGAGAAGGGCATCGAGCCCCAGAAGATCATCGCTTCGCAGCCGGGCACGAGGTGCAGGCCCACGCCGCCCGCTCCGATGCTGAGCATGAGGATGGCATTCTGCGACTTGAGGAACCTCTCCTTGACTTTCTGGCGCTGCGTGGTCGACAGCTCACCCGAGAAGGTGTCGACGGTGCCGAGCTCGGGGTACTTGACGAGGAAGCGGCGCGCGATCTCGAGGATCGACGTGTGGCAGCAGGACACGACGACGCGGTGATGGCCCTGAGCGCGCAGAGCCTCGATCTCGCCCTTTAGAGCCCACATCGCACCGGTGGGCGCAGCGGCAGCCTGGTCGAACAGCTCGCGCTCGGTCTTGAATCGGGCGGCGCCCATCTCGGCGAGCAGCGGATGGACCACCATCTGCTGCATGAGCCCGAGCAGCGACATGAGGCGCTGTAGATCCTTTCCCGTGGCGCGCTCGGCGCGCTCAATGCGCAGCTTCAGGTTCTTGGCGTCGGCGAGCACGAGGTTGTACTCGCCTACGGAGTCGGGGGCCACCGACACGGGATAGTCGACCACCTCCTGCTCGAGCGGGCACAGCCCGAGGATCGCCTCGGTGGCGCGGTTGACGAATGCTTCGTGGAACTTGTCCACGGTAGCGCGATCCACGGTCTTGTTGTCGCGACCCTTGCACCAGACCTTGGGGCTCTGAAAGTCGATGCCGCCGGAGCTAGGGCAGTTGCCCGCTTTGCAGAGGCCCGCCAGGTCCAGCGGCTTGTTGACGGCTATGGTACCCGAGGCGAGCACGACCTTGGTGGCCAGCTGAGACATCGCGTGGTGCGACTCGCACCAGCGCGAGTCCGGATTGCGCAAGTAATGACTGGCGGGCAGGGCGGGAAGGGTGTCAGTGGCCGAGAGCATAGGACACAGGGGTGCGCATTCGAGTCACCGAGCACGTACGCCTCGTCGACGGCAAACATGTCCCACTTGCCGGACCAGCCGGCGCTCTCGTCGGTGGGCAGGTCGAAGAGCGGGTGGACGGGCGGCATGGGCTCCGAGCCGTCGTAGCCCTTCCGGTCCCACGCGGAGACGTGGCGATGGCCGAAGGGCGTGTCGATCGTGTGGTGGCGCTCGTACTTCTTCATGTAGCTGGCGTACGCGTTCGAGACCAGGTCGCGCGAGACCACCACGATGTCCTTGCCAAGCAATGCCTCCTTGGTGACCCGCTTCAGCTCGTTGGTCACCAGGATGCGTTCGGGTTCGATGCGCAGCCAGTCGAGAATGGCGTCCTTCCACTGCGGGAGCGTCGTGGCCGGCGCACTGATGAGCGCCTTTATCCGCCGGCCGTGCATCACCGCCTCGGCGGCAATGCCCTGGATCACCGTGGCCGTCTTGCCCGTGCCCATGTCGTGCGCGAGCACAAAGAACTGTGTCTTTCGGGAGGCGAGGTCCTTCACCGCGACGCGCTGGTGGGCGTAGGGCACGTTGTCATCACCCATGCGGTTCTCCGCGCGCATGATGCCCGCGAACGCGACGGTCCCGTCCTTGCCCTTGGTGCCGTTGATGAGGCACGTGCGGTACTTGTCGGTGAGATCGTCCTGTGTGGACTTCTGGGCGTTGGGACCGGCGTACTGCTTTGCTCTTCCCACGGCACGCGGCCCCTCATCCTTCTTGGGCACGATGAGCGGCTTCTTGGCCACCTTGGGAGCCCGAGCCGACTCGACCGCAACGGGGGCCTTGCCCTTACCATTGCCCTTTGTGTCGAGGCGGCCGCCAAAGAACTTGCTGAGGGGCGGCGGTGCGCCGGGCTTGGATGCCGGCTTGGAGGTTGGCCATCGCAACATGAGAGGACTTGGCCGCGACGACGAATCGGGGACTGGCACGTGCACCGGAGACAGAGCGCGTGGCACAGCGGGCTTGGTTCGAGAGAGCGGTTGGGCGCTCTGCCGCGGGTCGACCACTTCGGTGCGCAGCTTGCGAACGGGCGGGGCGGCAATGGCATTAGCAGGGTCCATCAACCCTTGAGTAGCAGGCCGTTCGGCCCCCTCGGGAGCGCCGTTGTAGATAGCGTTGAGTCTGGGGCTCGTCGTACCGAGAGCGTGCGGTTCGCCGTCCATGATTACTTAAGTACAAATGGGTGACACGGACGCTCAACAGAAGGACCCTGGAGGGTGGAGAAAGGAGCACGGCTGGAGGGGGTAGGAACGACGCGCTTCCCGCCAGTGATTCGGCACCAGGTTGGGTGGAAAATGCTAATGAGATTGCTCAGAGTTTGGTTTACTATCGAGACCAGTCTCTATTAGCCCTCTCTGCTCCGGTGGCAGTACGACAAACAGAGGGGTCACGACCAAGCTAGGGATCCGTATCCCGCTTTTCTATGCCCAGAGCGGCCTACGCTTAGGCCCCGTCCTGCATCCGCGCGCGCTTGCTCGTCGGCGACTCGGCGGCGCTTAGGGGCGCCATCATCTCTGCCGTCGACCATGGGTGGCACGTGTTGCACAGATTGGCCTGGCTGGCAAAGTTGCCACAGGTGCACCGCTTGCGGGCTGACGCGGCGTGGGCCACGTCCTCCTCCTCCATAGCGACGACATGTGTCACCGCCGGGGGACGGTGCTTGTTCACCAGAAGACGGACCGACATATCCCAGTCCTGCGGCAGCACGGCGCCGATCGTGTCGGCCAGATCCTCCACCTCCTCGACAGTCAGCGCCTCGACGGTGGCCATGGGAACGGGCCTGGAAGAGAGCACCTTAACCTCCTTTGCAAACGGACCTACGGCACGCTTGGCGTCCTCTACGTTCACCGAGCCCAGGTCGTAGGTCGAGCCGCACAGGTACACCTTGCCGACGCCGTCGCACTCGCCGGCCTCGAACACACTGAAGTCCTGGAATACACACTCCACCTCGTCCGTGAGAGGATCGAACGTCTCTCCCCTGACGTTCGCGGTGATCGCCGCGTCGTGCATCTCTACGGCGCGCAGCTTGGCGATCGCCAGCATCACGTCCATCCCACATGCCACCTCGACGCCCACGCGCATGCCCCCTTCCGGTGTGACACGGACAAGACCCTGGCGGGGTGCGAGGCTAGCGATGCCCACCCGCCTTCTTGGTCTCCTGCTCCACCTCGGCGGCGAGCGCCTCGCGCTCCTTGTCCAGCTCGACCAGGCGCTGGCGCTTGCGGGCGCGCAGCTGCTCCTCCGTCGACATGAGAGTCGCCCAGTCGCGCTCGGCCCACTCCACTCCCAGCTCGGCCGAGGCGCGCGCCGAGCAGATCCTGCCGGGCCCGCCGCCGACGCCGACGTCGCGCTCGGCCTCCTCGGTCGAGCGGTACTCCCAAGGCTCGAACTCGGACCGCTGGATGGGGTACTCCTTGAACAGCGCGTTGAAGCACGCGGTGGCCCAGTCGTCGCGGGCTATGGCGGCGTCGCCGTCGTACTTGGCCACGCGCACCGCCCACGGCGTGGGGCGGTTGTAGACGAAACGGAAGTCCGCCGGTGTCAGCTTGGTCGGCCTATGGCCCTCGACCCAGCGCCGGACGAGCCTGGTCAGGTCCCCATTGACCTCCTCAAACGTGCGGCCCCCGAAGGAGTATGGGTGTTCCGACGTGGAATTGATGAAGGTCGTGCGCGTGAGGGGGAAGTGGTCGTTCTTCCAGCGCGCCTTGATGTCGACATAGATCTTCTCCTTTCTCGAGTCGTCGTACATGCAGCGGTAGTAGAACGTGACCTCCGACGCCTGGGGAAGGCCGTCGTCGAACTGCCAGGTCAGCCGGCCGTTCACCTTGCCATCGAAGCCTTGGTCATATGACACCGAGCCGCCAGTGGGAAGGGCCATGACCGGTGACAGCGTGTCCTTGTTGTCGTGCTTCTGCACGAACGTGAGGTGCAGCAGCTTGCCGGGTGCGCCGTACCAGCCGGCCGGGTTGCCAAACTTGGGTGACACGGACATCTATCCCACGAGGATCCTGGCGGGGTGGACTGAGTGGGGGCTCTTTTGGGAAGCAACTGACCGGGTGCTCAAGAATAGAGCCTTGGTCCTCGACCAAATCGCAAGCACGGCACTCGGCCAGATTAGTCCATGTCACACGTGTCACACATACAACGGTTCGATATGTACCTTCCCTACACCGAGTACCAGCAGCAGCCGAGTACCAACAGCCAGTTCGTATTCCTATGCGTGCAAGTTCCCGTGTGCTCATGCGCAGGCAGAGGCGCCTCGCTCGAGTGGCTCTGAGCACCAGCACATTCACAAGCGCTCACTTCACAGGCCGAATGCGAGCGCCGCGCCAAGTACATGCATAGCTCGCCCAAATCTCAACTCATCACCAAAACAAACAGAAAGCAAGCAACCGTTCCACCTACGCAAGGTGGGCCCCATAACAGCGACCCCGCCAAGGTCCTTTGGCCAGCTGCTCGCCTTTTCCAACTGCCGTCTCGTGTGACACGGACACGTGCTTGTTCACAGGAACACCGAGATGAGCACCGGATGAGGAGCGCGTGCGTGTCGCCTCCCACCCGTATGCAGCTGCCTCTTCCAACCAAGGGCCCGCTGCACTCGAAGCGCCCCGCGGTCCCAAGTCGACCTATCGCAATCGCTTTTCCTAACTTGTGATGGACCTGAGCAAGCTAGATCGCAGTTGCTGCGCCTCGTCAACGCCCTGTACGCTCTTCTTGCCCGCTCGCAATAGAGGCACAAAACGATGCCAAGCACACCAAAAGCACACATAGTGAGCAAATACGAACGAGTGGAGGTACGGTTTTGTATGGGGTGGTGTTGTGGCGAGTCAGTCGATGCACCCGC
>Ga0302134_10001737_pt1 | contig 10325 bp, 12 predicted proteins | sample CB9_SCM_MG_FD_203123 | JGI IMG/M metagenome (GOLD analysis project Ga0302134, IMG submission 203123) | Marine microbial communities from Western Arctic Ocean, Canada - CB9_SCM | ecosystem: Environmental > Aquatic > Marine > Oceanic | place: Canada: Western Arctic Ocean | collected 2017-09-19
ATTATGACGAATACTATAGTAAACCTTAATACTTGTGAAGAGGTCCAATGGGAGAGTTCAAGCAATCTCACTACTATGAGGAAGGCTCGGGAGCGGGCGGTCTCAGCACCGACGATATCCATGAGTTCCTCGCTAGTCCCGACAGCGTCTGGCTTCTCAAGCTGTCGTATCTCGATGAGACGGGCTGGCCGATGTCGGTGCCGCTCTGGTACCACTGGGACAAAGCCTCCTTCTACGTCGTCGGCCGCAAGCGGTCGAAATGGGTGCAGCATTTGAGACGTGACAGTCGCTGTGCGATCTGCATTGAGGAGATGACTCACCCGCGCATCCGTAAGGTGCTCGCCCAGTGCCGGGCCGAGATCGTCGAAGGCCCCGCTCCCGGCGAGGGGTCGCAATGGGTGCCGATCGCTGAGGCGATGGCCCTGCGTTACTCGGGCCCCGCCGGCCCAGAGCAGTTGGCAGCCTCGTATGGCTGGGAGCGCTACCTGGTGAAGCTCGTCCCGACCGAGAAGCTCACCACATGGCAAGGAGCGGATTGGTCGCTGCGCTATTTCGATGCAGGTCAGCGCCCCGATCTCGAAGCTCAGGCGGCCGCATCGGCAGTGGCCGAAGAGCAGTAGGGGTCGCGTGCCCGACCCCTCCCGGAACGCCCGGGACTACCAGCGATCCGCAATCCGCGTCCTGTTCGACGAAGCAGCACGCACGCCGGGTGCGTTGCGGCTCGAGGTCGGGGAACCGAGCTTCGTCACGCCGAGCCACATCATCGAGCACGCCGCAGAAGCGGCGCGTCAGGGCCACACTGGGTACGGTCCGAACGGAGGCCTGCTCTCACTGCGTGAGTTGCTGAGCGACAAGCTCGCTGAGGTCAACCAGATCGATGCCGGTGTCGATGAGATCGTGGTTACCCCCGGCGGCATGAATGCGCTGTACAGCGCATTCTCGATCTTGCTCGAGCCCGGCGACGAGGTGCTCCTGCCCACGCCGGGGTTCCCGAACATGGACGAAATGGTGCGATTACTTGGCGGTGTGCCGCGCTTTTATCATCTGCGGCCGGCGAACGATTTCCTGCCCGATTTCGACGAGTTGGAGGCACTCATTACCGACCGGACGCGAGTGATGTTTTCCAACTCGCCGTCGAACCCGACGGGACGGGTTTATGACGACGTGGTGACCCAAGCCATCGTGTCCTTCGCCAACCGTCATGATTTATGGCTCATCAGCGACGAGGTCTACGACGAACTCGTACTCGACCGCGCTGTCACACATACACCAGCTGCCTGGTTCGACACCGACGGCCGAGTGATTTCCGTCTTCAGCTTCTCGAAGGTCTACGCCATGACGGGTTGGAGGGTGGGCTACGCCGTAGCACGAGGCGATATACCGCAGCTGATGCGGAACACTCAGGAACCACAGGTGTCGTGCCCCAGCACCATCTCACAGAAGGCCGCCGAAGCCGCCCTCACTGGCCCACGCCAGCCGATCACAGCGATGCGTGACACCTACGCCGAGCGAGCGACGCTGGCTGTGCAGGTCGCTGAGGTGGCTGGTATTCGGTGCTATCCGCCACAGGGAACGATCTACATGCTGCTTGACCTTTCCGATCACGGCAGTGACGGCGGGCTCGACTTCGCCCTTGAGTTGCTGCGTGAGCGGAGGGTGTCGGTCGCTCCGGGCAGCGTCTTCGGCCCGGGTGGCGAAGGCATGGTCCGCATCTCGCTGGCCGCCGATGCTGACACGATCGAATCAGGAATCAATCATATCGCTGCACATCTGCGGCACCGGAAAGGATGATCGTGTTGTTTGATCAAATCGAGGACCGTCTGGACAACGAGGCGCAGCGCAAGGTAGCGGCGTTCATTGCCGAGCGAGCGGACGAGATATTCGAGTTCACGTGCGATCTGATCCGCACGCCGTCGGTGAACCCGCCGGGCGACGAGGTCGCAGTGAGTCGAGTGGTCATGGATCGTCTCGCCAGACTCGGGATCGAGGACTGCTCGATCGTCTCATGTCTTCCCGATCGACCGAACGTATTGGCGCGGGTGGTGGGTACTTCTCCCGGGCGCACTCTCATGTTGTCGGGGCACATTGACACCAAGCCCGCCGGAAACATGGACGAATGGAAGACTGATCCGTGGGAGCCGGTGGTGATCAACGATGAGCTGATCGGCCTCGGTTCGGGCGATATGAAGGCCTCGATTGCGGCGATGATCTACGCTGCCGCCGCCTTGCGCGAGCTGGGTGAGTTCCCCGGTGAGTTGTCGCTTGCTCTGACCGCCGACGAGGAGAATGGGTCGCAGTACGGGTCGAAGTGGCTCGCTGCTGAGGGCTACCTCGCGGCCGACGTATGTGTGATCGGTGAACCCGCCGGTATCCATGAGGAGTGGGAGTCGATCCACATTGTCTCGCGGGGAGCGGCCTTGTTCAAGGTCGTCGTGCTCGGTACCCAGATGCACTCCTCAATCTCAGACCAGTTGCCCGCCGTCAATGCAACGCTCAAGATGGCTGAGCTGGCGTTGAAGATGCAACGCGAGTTACGCGGTTATCTCACGTTTGACGATCACGAGTACTGCCGCTTCGGGCCGACCGTGAACGTTGGCGTGACCGCGCAGGCCGGTGTCACGTACGGAGTCTTTCCGGGGCGGGCCGAGTTCGGAGTCGACATCCGCACGATTCCCGGCATGACAGAGGAGCAGGTACAGATCGATGTACAGCGATTCCTCGACGATGCGGTGGCGTCGGACCCCGAGCTCGACGCCGCACTCGAGTGGAACCTCATGGTCGGCGCGACCGAGATAGACCGGAACGACCCGATCGTGCAATCGCTGGCTGACGCGTCTCAACAGGTGCTTGGTCGCACGCCCCGTTTAGACGCGTTCCCGGGCGCTACCGACGCGGCGTACATCCAGATTTACGCTGGTGTGCCGTGTGTCGCATCATTCGGCCCCGGTTTGCTCCCCCGCGCCCACAGCCCGAACGAATCGATGCACAAAGACGGCGCAGCCGAGGCAGCGATGATCTATGCCCTGTCGGCCCTCGACTACCTGACCAAAGAGACCGGAACGACCGCATGAGTGAGCTGACGATCGCCGAGATATGTGACCGCTTCCGAGGTATGTATGTGCCGGCCGTCAGCGATGCGATGTACGAACTCGGCATGCCCGAGCCGGTTCTGCCGTCGGCACTGCGTCCTCTGTTCCCTGAGGTCTCCTTCGTCGGCGTAGCGTTCACGGTCGAAGGGGCAGAGATCGTGCCCGCCGTGTCGTGGGACGAGGGTGAGCAGCGGATTGCGTCTTACCTCGAGGTGTTTGAGAAGCTAACGCCCGACTCGGTGATGGTGTTTCACAACACCGGCAATCTGGTCGGTCACTTTGGCGAACTCACGGGCAACTCGGCGGTTGGCCACGGGTGCGTCGGTGTCGTGCTCGACGGCAACCTGCGCGATACGGCAGGTCTGCGCGACATCGGGCTGCAGGTTTTCTACCGTGACGTAAATCCGCGCAGCGGCATTGGACGATGGGAGATGGTGGCGTGCCAGCAACCGGTCACGATCGGCGACGTCACGGTGCATCCGGGCGACCTGGTGATAGCCGATTTCGACGGGGTGCTGGTCGTGCCGAAGGCCGACATCCTCGCCGTGCTGGCGAGGGCTGAGGAGATCGTCGGCATCGAACGCAACGTCCGCGACGACATGCGGATGGGCATGAGCCCGCTGGAAGGGCTGGCCAAGCATGGGCACATCTGATCCGCCGACCGATGTTCGAATTCCTCATTCCGGGTTGGCCGAGGAGGTCGTGGTTCTCGAATGGTTGGTCGATGACGGCCAGGTGGTTGAAGCTGGCGTGCCGCTCGTTGTAATCGAGTCGGAGAAGACCAACCTCGAGATCGAGGCAGCGGTATCTGGCCGGGTTGTGATTCTCGTACCCGCATCCGATATGGAAGTGGTTGTAGGAACGACGATCGCCCGGATCCATGCCTGACACGACGACAGCGTTGCCGTCATTCTCGCTTGCCGGCCGGCGTGCGATTGTGACCGGGTCCGAGGGAGGCCTCGGGAGCGCCATTGTGGCGGCGTTCGTGGCCGCGGGAGCCGACGTAGTCGGAACCGACGTGAGTATCAAGGCCACCGACGACGGGACGCTCTCCGACGCAGGGCACGTGCAATTGCGAATCGACCTTTGTGACCGTGATGACATCGCCGTTGTCGTCGAACGCTCCGTCGAGATTCTCGGCGGTGTCGATGTCTGTGTCAATTGTGCCGGGATCGGTGGCCGATCACCGGCGATTTCATACGGGGACGACCTTTGGGACCGAGTGCTAGCCACCAATGTAAGCGGTTCTTTCGCGATGGCGAAGCTCGTCGGCGCCCACATGATGGCGCAGGGCTCCGGCTCGATCATCAACATTGCCTCGATCGGCGGGCTCGTGGGCTGGGCCGGGAGTGTTGGCTACCAGGTGAGCAAGGGCGCAGTCGTCCAGATGACCCGGTCGTTGGCGGTCGAGTGGGGACCAGCGGGCGTGCGCGTCAACGCCATCGCCCCGGGTCATATCGCCACCGAACTCGTGCAACGGCAGTGGCTTGTAGAGCCCGAACTCGAAGAGTTCTTCCTGTCGCGCACGCCGCTCGCTCGGTTGGGTGACCCTGTCGATGTGGCGAACGCGGCAGTCTTTCTGGCGTCGGACGCCTCGCGCATGATCACCGGCCAGGTGCTGGCGGTCGACGGCGGATACACCAGTCAATGAAGAGAGCATGATGATGACAACGAGACCGATCGATGGTGACACCGCCGGCGATCTGCTGCGCCAGATGCAAACTATCCGAGCGTTTGAGACGCGCATCGAGTCGCTGTTCAAAGATGGCGAACTTCCGGGTTTCGTCCACTCGTGTGCTGGGCAAGAGGCGATCGCAGTCGGTGTGTGCAGTCGACTCACCCGCTCTGACTACATCACATCGACCCATCGTGGTCATGGCCACGCAATCGCCAAGGGGATAGCGCTCGACGCGATCTTTGCCGAACTGTACGGCAAGGAGGCAGGGACATGCCACGGCCGTGGCGGCTCGATGCATGTGGCCGACTTCTCGATCGGTATGCTCGGTGCGAACGGCATCGTGGGCGGCGGCTTTGGTATCGCGGTAGGCGCCGCCTTCACGGTCCGCTACCAGCAACGCCAGGATGTTGCCGTGTGTTTCTTCGGTGACGGCGCTGCGAATAAGGGCACGTTCCATGAGTCGCTAAACTTCGCTGGCGTGCATGATTTGCCGGTCGTATTCGTGTGCGAGAACAACCGGTACGCCCAGTTCACCGACGCGTCGTACACGACCGCAGTGACGGACATCTCGGTGCGGGCCGCGTCGTACGGAATCAAGGGAGAGAGCATCGATGGCAATGATCTGTTGGCGGTGATCGACTCAGCCGAGCGTGCGATCGATCGAGCACGTGCCGGCGGTGGCCCCACGCTGATAAATATGGCGACATATCGCCACAGCGGTCACTTCGTCGGTGACGCCGAGGAGTACCGCAAACGCGGTGATGTGCAGGCCAATCGAGAACAGAACGACCCGATCGCCCGGTTCATCGAGCGAGTTGTTGCCGATGGACTACTCACTAACGCCGACGTGGCAACTGTGCAGACCACGGTAGACGCACAGATCGATGCCGCCCACGCATTCGCGGTTGCGGCACCATTCCCCGACCCGGCGGATGCGATGAGCTACGTCTTCACCGAGGGGGTGAAGCGGTGAGTTCCCGGCGCATGACGTTCGGGCAAGCGACGCTCGAGGCGATGCAATTCGCCATGGATGAGGACCCGAATGTGGTCGTGGTCGGCGAAGACATTAGCTGGGGCGGCAACTTCGGTCAGTTTCGGGGCTTGATCGACCGGTATGGCCCAACCCGGGTCGTCGACATGCCGATCTCGGAATCGTTGATTGTCGCCATGTCGGTGGGTGCCTCGGTGTCCGGCCTCCGGGTTGTCGCTTCGATGAGCTTCGTCGAGTTCACTCTCGGGGCAATGGACGAGATCGTCAATCAGGCGGCGAAGTTCAGGTACATGTTCGGTGGGCAGGTCTCGGTGCCGATTGTGCTTCGGGCATCTGATGGCATCCGAGGCTCGTCGGGGGCACAGCATTCGTCAAGCCTCGAAGGGATGTTTTGCAACATCCCGGGCATCAAGGTGGTCGCTCCATCCAACGGGAGCGATGCCAAGGGACTGTTGCGGGCCGCGATTGCGGACCCTGATCCGGTCGTGTACCTCGAACACAAGAAGATCACGGGCCAGCGCGGCGAGGTCGTCGACGGGGACCACATAGTGCCGTTGGGTAGCGCAAGGGTTGCTCGCGAAGGTACTGACATCAGTATTGTTACGTATTCGAATATGGTTAACCACGCTCTCGAGGCGGCGATTGTGCTCGCCGAGGAGGGGGTGTCGGTCGAGGTGGTCGATCTGCGTAGCCTCGTGCCAGTCGACATCGAGACGGTTGTTGTATCAGCGATGAAGACCGGCGTAGTGCTCGCTGCCCATGAAAGCTGGACGGTCGGTGGATTCGGTGCTGAATTGCTCGCTCAGATACGCGAAGCAGTGCACGACCAATCGCAGCTACGTACCTACCGTCTCGGTGCTCGCTCGGCCCCGATCCCGTTCAGCCCCGCTTTGGAGCCGGCGATTGTGCCTGGCGCAACAGATATTGTGACGGAGGTTCGGCGCATCCTTGCACCCTGATCTCGGTGCGCTCGCTCAGCGGTTGTTTGTCTGAGTGAGCCAGTCGAGGGTGAATCGGTTCCACTCGTCGGGCATCTCCGAGAACGCTATGTGGCTCGACCTTGGTCCGGTGAACACGTGCAGTTCGGAGCCAGGGATCCGGCGCTGTACCTCGCGCCCATACCGTGTGGGTACCTGCCAGTCGACCTCCCCCGATGTGATCAGTGTCGGAACGGAGATCGAGCCGAGCCGGTCGAGCGTGTCATGGGTCTTGTCGGCATGGAAATGTCCGAGGATGCCGTGTTGCGATGGCGGGTGCGGGTTCTCGAGAATGAATGCCCGCTCGTAGGCTTCGAGCTCGTCGGGTTGGTCATTGACGAAATAGGGGCTGGCGACCCACATCATTGCGAGTCGGATGTACATCGCCATGTCGTTCTGGAGGACCGGCACTTCCATCGTCTCGATCATCCGGCAGAACCAGGTGTCGGAGTGTCCCCACGTGCAGTGCAGTTGCAGCGTCAGCACGAGGTCGGGGTGGTTGATGGCGAACTCCTGAGAGGTCGCCGAACCGAGCGATAGCCCTGAGAGATGTACGGGCCCACAGTCGAGGAATCGAACGAGCGCAGCCCCGTCGTCGGCGAGAGAGCGCATGGTGTAAGAGGTGGGATCTTCGGTGTGCGTCGACTGGCCGGTGCCTCGGGCGTCATATGTGATCACCGTGTAGGTGTCTCGGTAGGCCGCAACCTGCGCCGACCACACCTCATGGCTGGCGGCTGTGCCCATTACCAATAGCAGTGGAGGGCCCGTGCCTTCGACCTCGTAGTACATGTCCATTCCGGTTGGCAACGACGTGAAGGGCATCGTGGTCTCGTTTCTGTGATGGTGACGAGCCGGGATTATATAGCATCAAGCGTCGGGCGTCGACGCGCAGAGTGAGCAGCGGGCATCGTGGCACGTTTGCGGGTTGCCGACCGGGAGCGGGCCGGGAAGCTCAGCCGATGACCACGACGTATTAGCCGAGGAGCGACAGCGTCGTCTATGACTCACTCTCGTCGATCTGCCCGCTCATCAGCTGAACAGTCGTTTCGAGGTGGGACTTCAATGCTGTCGCGGCGCCTTCGTGATCTCCACGCCGGATCTTGGTGAGCACTCGCCGGTGCTCGGTGTCGGCCCCATCGTGACGGTAGTTGAGCGACAGCCGTTGGTAGCGGGCGGAGTGCAACCACAGCTGGTCGATGAGCCCCAATCGGCGGGGCGAACCGGCTTTCTCGTAGATCGAGAAGTGAAACTCGCGATTGAGGACGATGAGAGCGGTGTGGTCGCGATGTTCTTGCCTATCTAGAGATTGGGCGAGGAGATCGTCGAGGTGGGCGATCTCGACCTTCGTGAAAGGTGCGGCATGTCTGACGGCCTCGCACTCGAGTTCGATTCTGATCATGTAGATGTCTTGGAGGTCGGCCTTCGATAGCGGCGTGACCCACGCCCCGCGGTTGTGCATGAAGGTGACGAAGCCCTCTGATTCGAGCACTCGCAGTGCCTCGCGGACGGGGATGAAGCTGGTACCACAGGTCTTGGCGATCTGCCTCGGTAGCAGCTTGGCTCCTGGACTAAAGTTACCATCGATGATGCCCGCGCGAACGAACGCCACGACTTGTTCGACTGTGCTGTCTTGTATAGAGGTGGTGGGTTGTGTCATGTCTCTCAGCGCCTCTTGGCGCTCTATTCGGGTCTGGGACCTACCAGAAATCAGGAACTCGCGGTCGTGAGGGGGATGCCTGTTCGAAGGCGGCCGCAACTTGCAGTGCCAACTTATCGTGGCGCGCTCGAGTCGCGATCTGAAGGCCGATCGGCAGGCCCTCCCGATCGAATCCGCACGGCACGCTGATAGCCGGTTGGCCCGACAGGTTGAATGGCGCGGTAGTTCGAACGTATGAAGCTGCGATCGGTTCTGATACGTCGCCGTAAGCGTGTTCGGTGTCGGCCTTAGGTGAGGCGGTGGCTGGCAGCGTGGGAGCGACCAACGCGTCGAGTCGGTGAACGGTCATCGCCGCCGTGATGGCGCGTGCAATTGCCACGCGAGCGGCGCAAGCGCGGCGGTAGACCGACCCTGGGAGCACAGCACCAGCCGTTAGCAGCGTACGAATTTCCGGATCTATGTCGAAGGGCCGTTGCCGGAGGGATTGTTCGTGGTACTCGAAGGCCTCGAGCGGGATAATGCCGAACTCGGCCGCCAGGGTGTGCGTCAGTTCCGGGATCGTGATGTCGACACAGTCGGCGCCCAGCGAACGCAGGACGTCGACGGCAGCGTGGAAGTTTGACTCGACATCTGGTTGAAGGGGCGAGAACGGTTCCTCGGTGAGTACGCCGAACCGCATTCCGGCGATGCCTCGGTCGAGACCATCCGAGAAATCGGTTCCGTCTGCAACGAGTGCGCTCATCGCGTGTGCACAGTCGGTGACGGTGGCTCCGAGCGGGCCGACGTGGTCGAGCGTGGTCGAGAGCGGCAGAATCCCGGCGAGCGGCAGGAGGTCGAATGTCGGCTTCAGGCCAACAGTGCCGCACAGCGCTGCAGGGATGCGGATCGAACCGCCGGTGTCGGACCCGAGCCCGACCGGTACCAGACCGGCGGCTACGGCAGCGCCCGAACCGCCGCTCGATCCACCCGGCACGTGATCGAGGTTCCACGGGTTCGACACGGGCGACGTGACCACCCCGCATGCGAGTTCGTGCGATGTGGTCTTGCCGGCGATGACCGCGCCTGCATCCCGGAGGCGCGAGACAACCGTGGCGTCACAGTCGGCGGGGGTGGATGGGTACAGGGGTGACCCGCAACGGGTGGGGTAGCCCTTCACGTCGATGATGTCCTTGATGCCCACGGGAATTCCGTGGAGCGGGCCGCGGTCGTGACCGGCGCTCAACTCGGCGTCGCAGACGGCAGCCTGATCGAGCAGTTGCGACGCGTCGATGGCAACGAAGCTGTGGAGTCGATCGCGTGCCTCGGCTTCGCGTGCGAGGAACTGCTCGGCGAGCGTGACGGCGGTGACGTCTTGCGATCGAAGTGCTGCTGCGATTTCCGGGACCGAGCGCATCAGGGCGCATCCCCAGGATCGGAGTCCGACGAGGCATCGGGTTGGACCTTCCCGATCAGGAGGTCCAGCGAGGCATCCATCTGCAGCCGGCCGCGATAGTCGGGGGCGATGAGGCGGGGATCGAATGCCGGTCCGTTCAAGTCGTGGTCGGCCAATCGATCGGCGATATGTCGCTCGACCTCGCCAACGTTCGGATCACTCATCTTCGAGCACCGCAATGATGTCGACTTCCATCATCAAACCAGGCAGCCCTAGCGCGGCTACCTGGACGGCTGTGACGGACGGCATCTTGTCGGCAGCGAACAGTGTCTCGCGGATTGCGATCTCGTCGGACAGCTCCCGGATGTCTCGCAAGAAGTAGTTGATCTTGACGATGTCGGCGAGCGTTGCGCTAGAGGCGGCGAGTACCGATCGGATGTTGTTCCAGACTTGGTCAGCCTGCTCGGGCATCGTGGTGCCGACGACCTGCATGTCTTCATCGAGGGCTACTTGGCCAGCCAGGTAGATGGTCTGTCCGGCTCGGACCGAGTACGAGTACGG
>Ga0302134_10001740_pt1 | contig 10323 bp, 10 predicted proteins | sample CB9_SCM_MG_FD_203123 | JGI IMG/M metagenome (GOLD analysis project Ga0302134, IMG submission 203123) | Marine microbial communities from Western Arctic Ocean, Canada - CB9_SCM | ecosystem: Environmental > Aquatic > Marine > Oceanic | place: Canada: Western Arctic Ocean | collected 2017-09-19
ATACGGAATTAGAGAATCCGCTGTGGGGAGACCCAACCTATCGAGAGATTCCTAGAGACACAAAACAACAGGAAATTTCAGCAGCTCATTTACATCTCAACACGCGAGATTATTATGTGGACTTCAATGTTGCATTGCCCCTAGATAGATTTGCTGAGTTAGAGTCGGAAAAGTATTTTGGGAGTCTCGCAGACATTAATTACTCTTTTATGGGCTATCAACAAGCTGGGACACCTGACTGGCGAAGTAATCAGGGTCCGGAACTTATAGGGAAGTTAAAGGAGCAAGGTGTTCATGCTTTGATTCTTGCCCCTGCCTGACCAGATTGCTGTAAGAACGTGCCCGTGTTGGCGCGTTTAGTTGAAGAGGCTGGCATACCAACGGTAGTAGTAACCATGATGCCAGATACTGCTGCAAAATATGAACTTCCGCGAATATTGGGAGTCCCTTTCCCGTTTGGACATGCATTCGGTGCTCCCAACGATGTCGAAATGCAACGAGAAGTGTCGGAAGCGGCAATCGATTTGTTAACGGATGAATCAGCCGTTACGGTTCGAAAAGATCTCGAGCATCTTGAGTGGCCACAGGATGATCGAACCGCGTATAAGGATTGGCAACCTTCTGAGCCCAGTCCAATTATTGGTTATAATGCCAGCAGGCGTGACCGAATTGAAGAAAAGAAACAGGTTCTGTGACCGAAAATTTTTTGATTTCAGAAGTAATCTACTCGACTTACAAAGATCGACTTGATCAGGTGGCGACTGAATATCAAAGAGTGAATAGTGAGCCACTTGAGTATCTATTATTACCCTCAAATGGTGATCGTCTTCCTGCGGACGTCTTGGACACGATAGTTGCGGCATATTTTTCCAGTGATATTCGTGAACAGGAATTGACACGTCCGTTTTTCGGCTCCGTTCGTCGCGCCCAAAATCTGAGATGGTTACACGTGGCTCATGCAGGCACTGATGACCCGGTGTTTCAGGAATTATTTGACAGAGGTGTAAATATTTCTAACTCATCGGGCTCTGCTGCAGAGCCAATTGCATTGACGGCGTTTGCTGCTCTGCTTTCTTTAGCACGAGATCTGCCTCGTTTTGCTATCGCACAAAAAGAACATCGTTGGACTCCTCGACCGGTCGCAGATATGCCGACCGAGCTTAGAGGTCAAACTGTCATGATTTACGGATTTGGAGCAATCGCTGAGCAGTTTGCGCGCTTGGCAATTGCGGTGGGGATGAGGGTCTTGGGTGTACGCAGAAGTTATCCAGGTGCATCGTCTGCCGGCTTATTAAATCAATGGATTAAGCCAGAAAAATTTAAAGATTTTTTATCTGAGGTAGATTGTCTGGTAATTACTGCTCCTTTGACTCAGGAGACTGCTGGATTGGTCAGTCCGGAGGTAATGTCTATGCTACCCAGAGGTGCACGAATTATTAATGTGGCTCGTGGACTGATGCTTGACGAAAGCGCCCTGATTGAGAACCTCGAATCGGGGCATATCGGTGGTGCCTATCTTGACGTCACTGAGGAAGAACCGCTGCCCTCGGAATCACCACTCTGGGATGCACCGAATCTAATTCTCACGCCTCATGACTCATCTCAATCTTTTGGAAATGCTGCCCGTGCAGACGAGTACTTTTTACAGGAGTGTGACCGGTGGCTCCGTAACTGGCCGCTTCTTAAGGCAGTTACTGACAGATAATAGTTACATAGAAATGACAGTCAATCGGGAGTAGGTTAATATTTCGGCATGCCTGATGAACTTGAAAATAAAGTCGGCCCACTAGATGGAATCTCCGTTCTTGAGATCGGTGATTGGGGTGAAATTGTTGGTAAATTACTTGCTGACGCCGGAGCGGACGTAATTCGGGTTGAAACACCAATTGAAGGTGCGGCATCACGTCATTTCGGTCCATTTGTGGCAGATCAACCCGGTGTCAATCGCTCGCTCGCTTTTGCAGCCAGAAATACGAGCAAACGATCCCTGACTTTGGATTTGACTCAGACGCGTGGACAAGAGATGTTCACTCATTTAACGGAATCCGTAGACATTGTTATAGATAGCAGTGGAATAGGCGCACTGAACTCATTCAATTGTGGATTCAGCCAGTTGCAACAGCTACGCCCGGACCTGATTTGGTGTTCCATTACTCCGTTTGGTTTGACTGGACCTCGTAAGGATTGGCCATGGTCAGATCTTGTCTCTATGGCACTAGGCGGACCAATGATGAGCACTGGTTACGATGACCACTCAATTACTCCGATACGTCCAGACGGACTACATTCGATGAATATCAGTAATGAATATGCGATGACTGCCGTTTTATCAGCTCTTTGGTTGCGGGACAATTCATCCTCTGCTGGCCAATTATTGGACGTATCCGTCCATGAATCGGTATCTGCTACGACGGAAGGATCCTTCCCGAATTGGGAATTTTTAGGACAGTTAGTTCAACGTCAGACCGGACGGCATGCGGCGGTTGATCGCATGGGGGAGTGGCAGCATTTGACCACTGATGATAAATATATTTTGTTGATGGGTGGCGGTGTCCCCCGTGATAGTAAAATCTATAACAAACTTCTCGAGTGGATGGACGAACACGACGCGAGTGGAGACATGCACGATCCTCTCTACCAAGACGTCCTTTTCAAAGACCCACGACTTGATCCGACTGCACGAACTAGGATTACGGATACGATCGCGTCATTTGTGAAGTCTTTGACGGCTGAAGAGTCATATCGTGGTGGTCAAGCGATACATATGCCTTGGGGCGAAGTTCGCAGACCTGAGGAAAATCTAGATGATCCGCACTGGGACGAGCGGAATTTTTGGTGGGAAGGTGAATTACCAGAGTATGAAGGCACGGTGAGATATCCGGGAGCTCCTTACAAATTCAGTAAGTCGCCCATTCGTATGTGGAGGCGACCACCTTTGCTGGGAGAGCACAATATAGAGATCTTGGCAAAAATGGGCTTCTCCAAGACTGATTTAGTTGATTTGGCCCGTGATGGGGTCGTGTAGAGAAATTTATGTTGGAAGAAATTTTTTGAGTAGCTTGACCTTATAGAGCTTAATTAAGTGATACTAGTTATCAGGTTAGTTTTAGCTTATAAAATTGATTGTGGTGATGCCGAAGTGGCGGAATTGGCAGACGCGCTACGTTCAGGTCGTAGTGAGCTTATAGCTTGTGTGAGTTCGAGTCTCACCTTCGGCACCAAATCTTTGCCGTAAGGCGCAATTACCTGAACACGAGTATCATCAATAGCTATGCGCGCTCGTAGCTCAGGGGATTAGAGCGCTGCCCTGCGGAGGCAGAGGTCGGAGGTTCGAATCCTCCCGGGCGCACCATACACACCTAACGGATTGTTGATGTCAGACTAAACATCACCTACAAAATTTGCAATATCTTCGAACGATTTCTTAGTGATGGCGGGGACCTCACAGCTGTCGGTCGGATAACCTACAACCAGTAATAGATACGCACGTTCAGACGCCGGACGACCAAAAATGTCGTTCAAGAATTTCATGGGACTTGGCGTATGGGTCAGTGTGGCAAGTCCCGAAAAGTGCAACGCTGCTATCAGCATCCCACAAGCGATTCCAACAGATTCAGAGGGATAGTAGTTTTTTTGTCGGCGTCCTTCCTCATCCTCTGAATATTTTTCTAGGAAAACACCAATCAATACCGGTGCAGTCTCTAGGAATGGTTTTTTTCATTTGTTCCCAAGGGAGCGAGCGCCTCTAGCCATTCTTCAGGCGCTTTTTTTTCATAAAACTCACGCTCTTCCTTTTCTGCTTGAACACGGATGCGATATTTTATCTTTGGGTCCGCGGTAATTGAAAAATGCCAAGGTTGCATATTTGCTCCACTGGGAGCAGTTCCCGCTGACATTATGGCATTTTGGATAATTTCATTTGGAATTGCGTCCGTCGAGAAGTCTCTTACTGTCCGTCGTTCTTTGATTTTGTCGTAAAACCGTTCGGATGTGTGAATCATTTCCGACTCAGATTGTTTTATGAAATTCAATTTTTCACTATTCATGTTCTTTCCATTCAATTTGGATGTTCTCGCTTTTTAGAATCGCGTGGATAGTGTAAATACTGTATTTATTTTGAATACTGTACTGCATTCCGACCTCTGGCCCGAGTTCTCTAACTTTTATGTAAGTGTAAAAAACAGCTAAAAATCGCTGGCAGAAATGTTCTTCAGATTGGTAAGGCCGATAGTTTGTTTTGCTTTAAGCACAGCGAGTTCCGACTGACACTCACAGGAAGAATATTCAAGTGCCCGGCTATCTAGGATAGAAATTTGCCCACGATTAACCTTGATAGTACCTTTCCTTTCATAGTCTGCTAGCGCCGTGCTGACCGATTCTCTTCGAACGCCGAGTATCTCGCCCAGTCCTGCATGAGTAACGGGTAAGTCAGAGCTGCGATTATAAAATTCCAACATGCGGAGAAAATGGGCTAGTCTCCGATCTATTCGATGATGTCTACTGCAATTAAGAGTTAATTCGTGGCTGCGGACAACCTCAGCCGCGTGGGAGAGAATGACTCGCAACAGATCATTCGACTTTACCAATATCTCGGAAAAATCAGCCTTCGGAATTGTGAGCGCTTCGGTCGCTATTTGTGCCACGACTCGACCCGTTACTACAGACTGAGCAAGGGGAGTTGTTGATGTTTCATCTGCTGTGCCAATAGCTCCGTAGGCGGCCTCTGGGCCTCTCATTGCATTTGCAATGCCCGTGCCGTCGTTGCCTTCGAAGACGGAAACTATCAGACCTTTTACCACGAAATAAACAAGATCAATCGGCGCTCCCTGATTTGCTAGAATCGAACCTTGTTCGTAATGTTCCAGACAGCCACGCTTAAGAAGCGCGTTCTGAGTCTCGTTAGTAAGACAGTTAAAAAGAAGATTCTTAGATGCTTTGGCCCGAACGTGATTTTCGGTAATTTTATCAACTTGTACTTGAATGATTGTTTCCTTCTAAATCTGGTGTTCACCACTAAGTTGATTTAATAAATTATACTTAAAATAGTACCCTACGATATACGTAAGGTGCAGAAAAAAACCTCCTATAGCGGTAAGATGTGGTTAGTTTTTTCAGAGTTGCTTGTCGTCATGAGACTCGACCTATTTCTAGTCCTAGAGATACTTTATTGACTAGTGGAGCTCGATGAAATAAGGCGTATGGTTAAGAAGTGTAGAGGGTAATATTGACATGACAGTGACACGATCTCTTTATTTCGCAAACAATGACGTGGCCGCCACTAGCGAAGTTATTGACTCTATTCTTGAAATCAAGACTACTCATGAAGATCTAGGCGCAAGCGGTGTTGCCCTATGGTTTGAGCATACGGGCAGAAATTTTGGGGCATTGGAGCTTATTTCGTCATTTCATAGTTACGCTCATATGGGCGAGGTAACGAAGCAATTTCGAAATCTTCCTCGCTCTGTGAGACGCCGAGATTCAATGAGCTCTCCGGTACAACTTTTGAGTTCTTGGAACTGTGATATCGCGTGGTTATTTGGGCGAAAATGGTCCGAACTTGAAGAAGATGAACTAGAAGAGATTTCGATTTTTGTTGAGTACCCAATTAATGTTACGACAGAATTGAAACCTCTTTCGGCGGAGAAGTTTAACGTGATAGATGCACTTCAACCGATTGCAGAGATTGCTGCCGCCGAAGGTGGATTTGCTGGATTACGAAATATTACTGGCGGAAATTTGCCAGGAGGAAGTGATGCAGTAAATTACTCTTCAGTATTTGACTTATTTTTTAAAGATTGGGCAGCGTATGACCGGACTCTAGACTCTCTTAGTAATGCTAGCATTTTGACTGATTTAGCAAGAATAGCCTCTGCAACGCCATTTATAGGAGCAAGTCGCATAAAAACTCGTTTGGATATTGAGGGCCATTTTGCTTAACTTCCAAAAAATATTTCAGCAGACTAATTTATTTTTTGCTAAGTCCAGAAAATGAATACTGATAGAACAATTAGTTGACGACGTTCGTGTGTGCTCCGTCCAGATAGCTACCTAGATTAGATACAGCAATATCCATAAGCCTCTGTCTTGATGCTTTTGAATACCAAGAAATATGAGGCGTAATTACGCAGTTTTTTGCCGTAATTAGAGGATTGTCGGTAGGTGGTGGCTCTACATCGAGGACATCGAGTCCAGCACCGCCAATTTGATAACTATTCAATGCTGCAGCTAGTGCCTCATTATCTACAAGTGGTCCTCTACTTGTATTTATCAAGATTGAATCTGGCTTCATTAGTGCCAGACGACGTTCATTTACAAGATGCTTTGTTAATTCTGTGAGGGGACAATGGAGACTAATCACGTCTGCTTCGGAAAATACAGTATCCATGTCTGAATATGTAACCTTCAGTCCGTTGAGCGCTTCATCAGTTGGCGGAAACTCATCATGAGCAATGATTGTCATTCCCATGGCTGCTCCAATTCGAGCAAACGCTTGGCCGATTCTACCGATTCCAATTATTCCCAGAGTTTTTCCTGACAACTCAGTAATGGGTGCTAATGCAAAACAAAAATCTGGACTTGCGCTCCACTGTCCGTCTTTAACAGCATTCGCATGAAGCGCGGGTTGTCTTACTAATTCCATGAGCAGGGCGGTTGCGTGCTGGGCAACGGAGTCAGTACCGTATGTTGGAATATTGGTGACCGTAATATTTTGTTCTCTGGCGGCAATCAGGTCAACGTTGTCATAGCCCGTCGCAAGCACTCCGACATATGAGGCCTCAGGTAAGCTTTCGAGAATCTCGCGAGGTAGTGCAGTCTTGTTTGTCAGTATGTTTGAGAAGCCTTGTGCCCGATCAAGGATTTGGTCATTGGGAGTACGGTCATACACGGTGACCGTACCGATATTTTCAAAACCTTCCCATGTAATATCACCTGGATTTAAAGTGTATCCGTCTAGCACAACTATATTATTAGACATACTTAGCCTCTCAAATCTATCGACAGGTCAGGACGAATGTCTCGATCTGCTGGTTATCGATTCTATCTGTGAATCATAGATATCGTATTTCAATAGTAATGATCTCTTTTCTAAAAAAGACACCTAATTCTCACGAACTGGAGAATATCATTTGAGAACAGCTGGTGGAGTAATTATTGTTCGACCACGGCTTAGTTGTTGGGATCTATATCCGGCTAGAAATTGTAGTTATAATAGCTAAGTCATTGCAGTCATATAAGACTGCGAGCTCAGAATTTCGGAGGTTGATACGATGCGCGGGAATGATGCGATTGCTGCAATACTAAAGGCTGAGGGAGCAGAATATCTTTTCTGTTATCCAGATAATCAACTAATAAACGCGTGCGCTGCAGTTGGGATTCGGCCGATAATGTCCAGAACCGAGCGAACTACGGTTAATATGGCCGACGGCTATACAAGAATGCTCAACGGAAGAACGAACGGCGTAGTGGTTACCCAGGCCGGGCCAGGGATAGAGAATGCTTATGGCGGTATCGCTCACGCATACGCTGACTCTGTGCCGATACTTGTCATTCCTGGCGGTACAAGCCGTAATAAAATTAACTCAAATCCTGATTTTGATGCCGTTGCTAATTACTCAGGAATAACCAAATGGGCTGGCCAGATTAATCAAACCGATCGAATTTCGGAGTTTCTACGACGAGCGCATACATTTTTACGCTCTGACCGAGGTGCCCCCGTCCTTTTAGAGGTGCCATCTGATGTAGCTATGGAGGAGATATCAGGCATCGATTCGAACTATCGACCAGTAAAGACTTATAAGAGTGCTGGCAATCCGGCTGATGTAAAAGAGGTAGCTAAACTTTTACTTTCTGCGAAGCGACCAGTTATTTACGCCGGGCAAGGTGTCCTATGGGCAGAATCTACGAGTCAGCTGATAGCACTTGCTGAACTCATTAATGCTCCGGTCGCCACAACTAATTCTGGTAAGAGCGCTTTTCCTGAAAATCATCCACTTGCGCTTGGTGCTGCGGGGAATACTGTGACAAAAATGGCGCGCCATTTTGTTGATGAAGCAGATTTAGTCTTTGGCATTGGATCGAGTTTTACGACGAATCTCGCATCAATGAATATTCCCAGTGGGAAAACTCTGGTTCAAACAACTATTGACGCCAAGGATTTGAACAAAGAGCATGATCTGGACCATGCGATTATTGGTGATTGTCAGCTAGTACTTAGTCAACTCATCGAAGAAATAACGAGTCAGAGCGGTGGAGTGGGGCGTGAAGACTCTGGTATTGTGGCAGAAGTCTCGAAGGTAAAGAATGAGTGGTTAGAGGAGTGGTTACCTCTACTTACGTCTGAAGAAGTTCCAATTAATCCTTACAGAATAATATGGGACCTTATGCACACAGTTGATCTTGATAACACAGTTGTAACACATGATTCTGGGCACCCAAGAGATCAACTTATCCCATTCTGGGAGTCGACAGTGCCCCGTGGTTATCTGGGTTGGGGAAATTCGACACAGCTAGGTTATTCTCTTGGCTTGGTGCTCGGAGCAAAATTAGCATCTCCCGAGAAAACATTCATTAATTTCATGGGAGATGCAGCAATTGGGATGGCTGGTATGGATCTTGAGACCGGTGTACGGCTAAATATTCCAGTACTCACCATTGTTCTAAATAATCAAGTTTTGTCGGGTTATCCGGCACGCTATAAAGATGCGGTTGATGGTTATCAATTCACGGAACTATACGGCGAATATGCTAATGTTGCGAACGCATTAGGGGCATATGGGGAACGTGTTTCCGATACATCAGAAATTGTTCCTGCTTTCAAGAGAGCGTTTGCTGAAATGGAGCAGGGTAGGCCAGCATTACTGGAGTTTATGACGTCGGAAGAGAATAGACTTTCTCGTTATCCGGCGAAATAGTGAAGTTGGGTGACAAGAAAGCGTTTTATAGGTATGAATTAGCCTAAATATTAAGGCCGAGTTGTCCTTTGGCATTAGGCATACTGATAGGTTTTGCTGAACGAGTATCAACCATCCAGGGTCGGATGGTGCCTCCGGCACGACGCCATTTCCGATAGCAATTTTGACCACAAAATCGCTTGGATTTCGAACCAACAAGTACGTCATTAGTGCAGGCATCGCCTCTAGAGGTTTCTGGCCCAAGGCACAGTTGCCATTGGATCTGATTTTCTAAATTACTAACTATCTGGGATAACATAAAGCCGTATAAATTGGTGGGTTCTATCTCGAATTGACCAGTATCAGTGAGTACAACATTCCAGAGATTTTGACCACTAGATTGCGTCTTAATTATTTGAATGATGTATTCCTTCAGTGCTTGACCTGAAAGCCACTGAGCAGTTTTTATGCCGAGTGCCGGTTCCACGGGAAGAGGTTTCTGATCAAATATAATTCCCTTTTCGTCGTTATTGGGAGCGAAATAACGATCATAAGCCTCTCGAATCCAATTTAATGATTTAATGGCTCTGGCCCAGTCTTCTAATAACTCCGTGTAGTTTTTGTCGATCTCTGACACGTTTCCGAATAAGAACCCATCGCTCAATCTGCTAATTGACTTTTCGGAGTCGACCGGTGGAGAACTGTATACGTAGTCACAGGACGAACATATGGCATCTGCATCCCTTGTAACGATACTCTTTTCAGTTTTGCACCAACGACACGTGCCTGTGTCGAGGCACGCCTCATAATCCGCGTATATATTGGGATTTCTGCGGCTGAATGAGCGCCAGTAATTTTCAGGCAGTTCTATATATTTCCACGTATTTTGTGTATTATCTTTGTCATAAAGAAATGACCGTTTTACCTGTTCACGGTGGACCGTACGCACGATCCAGTCAGTATCAAGTGGCGGAGTCGGGATTTTATGTTTGTATACCATTTATTTTGCGATCCACTAATTCTTACTACATTAGTGGATATTAACGAGATCTACAACAGTAAAAATGCTAATAACTATAAAGTTTTGGGGTAATTTTCAATAGACTATACGATAATCTCGTTTTGATTAGAGTATATTTGTAGCACGAGTTGTATTTATCAGATCAGAATCATCGTCGTGACTTTAGAGAACTGCTATTATTCCATCTAGATGCTATAAACGGCAACATAATTGACCTTTTTTTGGAAAAGCAAAATATATAGGGGGAGATATGACTGAGTTAGTACGAATCACAGATCGTGGTCACGTCAGAGTTGTACAGATGAACCGGCCAGATAAGAAGAATGCAGTTTCTCTTGAACTTGCCTGGGGAGTTATTACTGCACTGCGTGATGCACAGGCTGATGATGATGTATGGGTTATTGGCCTAAC
>Ga0302134_10001742_pt1 | contig 10318 bp, 11 predicted proteins | sample CB9_SCM_MG_FD_203123 | JGI IMG/M metagenome (GOLD analysis project Ga0302134, IMG submission 203123) | Marine microbial communities from Western Arctic Ocean, Canada - CB9_SCM | ecosystem: Environmental > Aquatic > Marine > Oceanic | place: Canada: Western Arctic Ocean | collected 2017-09-19
TGCTCCGGGATGCACGGCCGAGTCCAAGTCGTCACAGTCATCTCGGGCAAGCGTGACTCCGTCGCCGTCGGTATCCGAAGTTCCTTGTGGATCAGATATCACGGCGACAGTCGCTGTAGCCGTGATATCTGCGGGAGTGGAAGACGTGGTTGTTTCGGTACTACATGCCGCAACAACTGCGAGAATCAACGCTGCGACGAACAGGACTGGGATAGTCCGAAATCTAGTCGACTGCTGGACGGCACCCACTCGATCAACTCCTCACATAATGGCATAACAACTTACGCGTACGTCATCGTACGACGGCATTCGGAATCGATCACAATGTGCGTCAGATCACCGCATCCGGCCAGAGTATAGAGGATACCCATTTTAGATTCAATGTCACTGGTTTCAGCGGAATCACTAAAACCCATTGAGCCTTCGCTCCTGTGTATTGTTTCCGAAATGTCGATTCTGGCGACTGATCTTGTATCGTCGGTTCTGTCAGAACTCAGTGTCGGGGCAGAATAACATCGTTCCTCTGACAGAACCGACGCGAACAGGCCTCACCCGATCTGGTGAGGCCTGCTGCTTTGTGTTCTTGGTGGAGACGGGGGAGGGAACGCTGTTCACTATTTGCAAAGCACGCTGACCGTGAGGATCCCCGGGATCAAAGGGGCCGACTAGAGGCCTGTACAGGACAGGGAGATGGAGCAGAATCGAACTAGCGCGTGAACACTGACTTCAAGAAAAATTGTGACTAATTTGTCTCAAACGTTGGCTCAATTTAATAGAGTGTTCTCAGCTTTTCAGGGATGTCGAAAGCAACCGATAGTTGAAGCTAGCTAGACTCATGGGGTTCTGTCAGAACTCAGTGTCGGGGTGGAATAACATCGTTCCTCATTTGCTGAGGAGACCTGTTAATGTCCTGCCCACACTGCCTATCCACGTCTATTTCCAAGAGAAAATATCGAACCTCGCTTGGGTATCGAACTTTCTACTGCCGTGACTGCGATAGACGATTCAATGAACGATCGGGCACACAGTTCAACGATCTTCAGTTTCCGAACGATATTGTCCTACTCGCGGTTTTCTGGCGACTGAGATACAAGCTCGGATTTCGTGATGTTTCAGAACTACTTCTGCAGCGTGGTTTCGAAGTCAGTTACGAAACAATACGGATTTGGGAGTTTCGGTTTGCTCCGATGGTTAGTGAGAATCTTCGTGCTAAACGTCGCGGCGTGGCGGGTCGTTCCTGGTATCTGGACGAGACGTACATCAAGGTAAGTGGCAAATGGCGATATCTCTACAGAGCCATAGATAGAGAAGGAAACCTGCTCGATTCGATGCTGAGCGAGCACCGAGATAGAAATGCAGCTCGACGTTTCTTACGCCGTCTGATCGATAGTGCAGATCGTAAGCCGTTGCGGATGACGACAGACAAACACCCGGCTTACACGAAGGCAATTCGTTGGATCGTCGGTCGCAAAGTAACTCACAGGCACAGCCGGTATTTGAACAATCGTATGGAGCAGAATCATCGACCTATCAAGCAGCGTTATTACCCGATGCTCGGCTTCGCCAAATTCGAGTCAGCGAGCCGTTTCTGCACAGCGTTCGACGAGTTTAGAAATTATCTGAGAGTCCCGGCACTCGACGGCAAACAACTATCAGCATCCAGTCGAAGACAGATATTCACCGAAAGATGGTCAACTCTAATGACCGAGCTGTCAGCTTAAATACAGCGATCGAAGATGTATTTAAGCCGACCTAGTTTCGGCTGGAGCACTGAGTTCTGACAGAACCCAAATACCTAAGTTGAACTAAGAAAGTTTGGTACCGAAGGTGGGAGTCGAACCCACACGAGTTTTACCTCAATGGATTTTGAATCCATCGCGTCTGCCATTCCGCCACTCCGGCTTTGGGTTACTCTGCTCTCGAACCTGTGAAGGCTCGGAGCGAGTTGCGGGTTATCTATATTAGCGATGAATCTGCGCTAATACATGGCTTACGGGCTGTTTTTTTGTTTTCGACCGGCCAATGTGCCGTTTGGGGAGCGGAGCATGAGTCGCCGTGCTAGCCTCTGGTCATGATAGAAAACGGTGCCAACAACACAGAACATTCGATTGAACTCTCTCGTCCGCTTGCGGTTTTGGACGTGCAGTCGACAGGCTTAGATCCATCGAACGCCAGGATAGTGAAGCTCTCTGTTTTGAAAGTCGAACCTGACGGTTCAGAGCATTTGAAATCTGTGGTCGTGAATCCAGGAATTCCTATTCCACCGGGAGCTACACAGGTGCACGGTATTTCCGATTTGGACGTGATGGGTCTGCCGGTATTTCGTTCGTACGCACGTGCGTTGGCTGATCATCTTGATGGCTGTGATATTGCTGGATTTGGAATCGAACGGTTTGGACTTCCGCTGCTCGAAGCCGAGTTTGAACGCAACAGCGTCGAGTTCGATGTTTCCGATCGGACGGTAGTTGACGCTATGACCGTCTTCCACCGGCTTGAACCTCGCAATTTGGCTTCGGCGTATTCGAGATTCGTGGGCGGTCCTAAGCCCGATACCGATGATGACGCTCAGGGTGCTCGTAACGTTTTCGCCATCCTGCAAGGCGAAGTGCAGAGTTCAACCGTTGTTCCTGTCGCTCCAACCGCTCTGGCAGCGTGGGCGAAGGGAATCGACGACACGGCTATCGACGGTGAAGGCAAGTTCGTCTGGAGTGAAGAGGGCGACGCCCTGGTGAATTTCGGCAAGCACCGCGGCGAGCGATTGATCGAAGTAGTCGGCAATGATCTGCCGTACCTAAAATGGGTCGCCGGATCAGACGACTTCGATGGAGAAGTGAGGAAAATCGCCGAATCGGCTGCTGAAGGTTATCTTCCAGAACGCTCGGGTGACGAAGACTCTACGATTTAGAACGGTCGACTCTCCTGCGGCTCTGACAACAAAGGCGGAGCGCCATCGGATCGCAGAACGGCATCGCCAGTAAACGTTATTTCGACGCAGGGCATGCCGTTGAAAATCCGTTTGGCGATGATGAACGGTCCCCACCACGGGAGACGCAACGCCCGGTTGATTTTTACAGCACCGAGCAAAAGTTTGAACTTCAGTCGAGGGAAGCCGGGTCGAACTGACCAGTGCTCGATGAACGCGAAAATCTTAGGAAGCTTCTCGTTCAAATCTCGCACCACTATAGCTTCGGCGGGAATGTCGAACCACGGTTCGAACTCGACTGAATGAACAGTCACCTCTGCGTTCCGCGACATGCTCGCCACCCAATCTCTTTTACCAGGGTATCCGGAGAGAATGATCTTGTTCACACCGTTTTCTTGAATCCAAACGTACGTGGTTTCAATCGTTCGAGGCGTTCCGTTCTTACGCGTCAAAGTCGTACGCATGTAAAAGCTGTCAGCGAGAATTTTCTCAAGCTCAGCGGGTAGTTTGTGGTCGGGCATGCTACCGATATTAACTGTCCCCATCGAACACTGCGATAGTGTCTGGGTTGATATGGATAGCACCTGGACCGTTTGTGATCTTCAATGTCCCAGAACCGTCCTGAATTCGATGCCTGAGAGTAGCGGTGTCGCCAACCTTCGTCACGCCAACATCTCCGCCGTCAATCGTCACTTCGCCGTTGTGTGTGCTGCCAGAAACGGTAACGTTCGAACCTGCCTGAAGCCGAACTTTGATATCTCCGTTTGTTGTCGAAATCGTGTTGGAGCCTTGGGAGATCATCCCGTCAAACCAAACGTGTGCGTTGGTAGTCGAAATGTTCACGTAGCCATCGACAGCCTGAACGATCACTTCAGAATTTGTCGTGTCTAGATCGTAATCGCCAGACGAGTTCTTGACGGAAATTTTGCCATCGGTTGTCGAAAGCTCAGCAGAATTAAGCACCGCTCCGGCGATGGTTATCGGCCTGTTTGTTGTTCGAACCACCAATTGAACCCCGTCAGGAATACCGAGTTCAATTATCGAATTCGCTGTGGTCTGACCGCCGGTGCTGGTAGTCGCTGAAATGATGAAATGTTCGCTGGGACCAGAAGTTAGGTTTTGCGTGTAGAAATCGACAAATTCCGAGTTGTGAAATGTTGCCTCAAGTTCGAGTGAGTCTGATGCAACTCGTCGAACTCGTACCTCAGCGTTCTCGCCGATTACTTCGACAATAGCGCCACGACTTAGCTCGATTGTCGATGATGTTGAAGTGGAATCGCCGCCCGCCAGCACGCAAACTGGTGCCATCGTTGCAATGACAACGACGAGTAAAAGAACCAGTATTTTCAGTCTGTACAACATAGTGTCGATCCGAAAATGACATTTAACAGATGAATGCGATAGATGGGGTGATGTTACACGTTCGAGTTCAGAACCAAGTAACAGCATCAACATTAGCCGGGAACCACTAACGGCGAAAAGTTTGTTTCTCAGTGTTGATGAAGATACAAGTGTGATTGAGGAACAACCGTTCGGCGTTTATATTGCACAGTATCGACATCTCGACAAGCTTAGACACATTATTCAGCGGCTCAATGAACAACACTCAAGATTCAAACTACGGCATCGTTGCTTCTCAAAACGTCATGATCCCGATGCGAGACGGAGTACGACTAGCTACCGATATCTATCGACCCGCCGATGAAAACGGAAATGCAATAGATGACAGCTTCCCGGTAATTGTCGGCCGAACTTCGTACGACAAATCGAATCCCGTGATCTGGATCGAAGCTGTAGCCAAAGCATTTGTGCCGCGCGGCTATGTGGTAGTTCTTCAAGATCTACGAGGACGTGGTGATTCTGAGGGATCGGGCGATTATTTTCACACTGCCAACCAAAAAGAAGGACTCGATGGATACGACACCATTGAGTGGGCGGCAGCACAAGATTGGTGCAACGGCAAAGTAGGCATGGTCGGGGCATCACACGGCGGTATCGTGCAAAACATGGCTTCGTTGTACCGCCCACCTCATCTAGCAGCTCTTTGGGTAGACGTGGCCCCAACAAACGCATTCCGCTGGGAGGTTCGCCAGGGTGGGGCGATGGCGCTGCACATGTACGGCGCACTGTATCTGCATGGATTTGACTCCCAAGAAATCGCCGGCGATGCCGCTGCAATTGAACGGATCGAGCGTGGTGCTGAACGGTTAAGCGAGGAGATCTGGAAGCAACCTTTCAAGGAAGGCGAAACTCCGATATCCGTAGTACCGAATCTTGAAAAAGTGTTGATGCATTACTACCGCGAAGGTTCGTGCACCGAGTGGTGGCAACAAGAATCGCTTGATCACGCCCAGCACTACGACCGTATGGCGGATATTCCAGCTGTTTACAGCTCGGGTTGGTACGACCCGTTTGCTGCCGAAACTTCAGAACAGTTCGCTCACATGACTGCAAAAAACACGACGCCACAACGGCTTATTTTAGGACCCTGGAATCATGTATCAATGCGCGGCAAAGGTGCTTCGTTTGTCGGTGATGTCGATTTTGGAGAATCAGCAAACTGGGGAGACAAGGTGCTCAATGCGGAGCGATTCCGTTGGTTTGACCGTTGGCTAAAAGGAATCGAAACGGGTGTTGAAGACGATGATCCTGTGCGCATCTTCGTTATGGGCGGTGGCGATGGCTCCATCGATTCAGCAGGAAGAATTCAACACGGTGGCGGCTGGCGCACAGAACAGGAATGGCCACTGAAACGCACTGCAAATACGGCTTACTACTTGTCGGAAGATGGAGGACTAAGCGTTTCTAGCCCCGAGGCTGATGATAGTGCCACGACTTGGACCCATGATCCTGAAAACCCGGTGCCGTCAATCAGTGGAAATGTGACCGGCTTCTACGAGTGGATAGTTCTTCCTGACGATCTTGATGGAGCATACGTACCGCAACGAGCACGAATGCGTTCGCTAATTCCTGATGGCCCTATTCATCAGAAAGAACGAGAGTCGACAGTCGTGTCAAAAACACGTCCGTCCGACACTCCCGCACTATTGGCTGATCGCAAAGACGTGAATGTTTTCCAAACGGAAATTCTCGCCACCGATGTCGAAGTCACAGGTCCGATCATGGTGAACCTTTGGATATCGTCTGATGCAATCGATACCGATTTCACTGCGAAGCTAATCGATGTGTATCCACCGAGCGATGAGTACCCCGAAGGATTCCACTTACCTCTCGAAGATTCGATTCGACGGGCTAGATTCCGTGAAGGGTACGACGAAGAAAAGCTTATGACTCCCGGCGAAATTTGTGAAGTGCAAATCGAACTGCCACCAGTGTCTAACCGATTCACAAAAGGTCACAGAATTCGACTTGATATTTCGTCGAGTAATTTTCCAAGGTTCGATGTAAACCCGAATACCGGCGAACCAATCGGCCGACACACCCGAACTCAGAAAGCGATTAATACTGTCTACACAGATAAGCAGCACGCGTCGAATATCGTGCTACCGATAGTCGGCAATGAATAGATCGAACCAAAAGTGATACAGGAGGTTGTGATGGCGAAATTAACTGAGACGGAGATTGCGGTCTTATTACCGAGCTCTCCAGGTTGGTCGGTAATCGAAGAAGAAGGTACGAAACGCCTCCAGCGTAAGTTCAAATTTGACGACTTCGCCGGCGCGCTAGATTTCACCGTTCGCGTTGGTGCAATCGCAGAGGAAGCGAATCATCATCCCCGAATCACAACTGAGTGGGGAGAAGTGAGCCTAACGTGGTGGAGCCACGAACAGGGCGGTATTGTCGCTGCCGACTTTGAAATGGCAAAGAGGGTAGATGATTTGTAGTGTTGCGAGCTTTAAATTCGAGCTTGCTCGTTCGACATCTTTTCGATTGCTTGCACCGACGCCTGATGACCCTGACTCGTTGCGTCTGGTCCGTCAGCTTGCACCGAACGGTAAAGCTGAGCGATCAGAGTGCTAGTTGGTGAAGCAGTTCCAGTGTCGGCAGCCAACTGACCTGCAAGGCGCAGGTCTTTTTGCATGTGCTTGACCATGAATCCTGGTGCGAAATCGCCTGCAAGAATTTTTGGGCCGAGAGTTTCGAGTGCCCACGACCTTCCAGCACCGTTTTTTACGGCGTCGAAAAACGCTTGCATATCGAGACCCGATTTCTTAGCAAGTACGAACGCTTCTGAAATACCAGCGAGAGTTGCGACACCGATCAGCTGATTAGCGATCTTCGCCGTGTGCCCTGATCCGACCGGCCCCATGTGAGAAACGTCTCCACCGAGCACGTTTAGCACCGGTAGCGCCCGCTCGAATATCTCAGCATTTCCACCAACAAGAATAGAAAGCGTCCCGGCTTCTGCTACACCTACACCACCCGTAACCGGCGCATCGATAAAGCTTGAGCCATTGGCTTCGATCAAGTTCGCCATCTTCTTACCTATTTCAGGATCGATGGTGCTCATATCGATAACTACAGAGCCAGCTTTAAGCCCTTCGAGGATTCCGTTTGGGCCGGAAATCACTGCTTCGACATATTCAGAATCAGGAACCATTGTGATGACGATGTCGGAATTCGAAGCGACTGCCGAAGCTGAATGGTCGGATGATGCTCCGAATTCTTTCGCTAAATTCACCGTCACATCGTTGAGATCGAAAACAGTAACTGCGTAGCCATCATCGACAAGGTTTCGCGCCATAGGCAGGCCCATCATGCCGAGTCCGACAAATCCGATTCGTTCGTTGCTCATGTATTTTCCCGCCATTGATTACGGTTTGCATCTGAAATATGCCGGCTAATTTACATGGGGATGAGCCGATTTGGGCGCGATGCACCGGAAGTATAGAAGGGAGATTATTAGTGTTGAGTTGACCATTTGATATCTGAAACATTGATATCGCCTGTCAGGTCAATCACGAAGGATCACGAATGTACAAAGCCGTTTTATTCGACCTATTAGGAACGCTGATTGAACCGCCACCGATGCCGGTATATCGCCAGATGGTGACCGACGTCGCATCTGCCCTCGCTAACAAGCTGGTCAGTCCTTGAACGAAATTCAGTCCGCTGTTCAGATCGTCACTAACCAGGTGGAACAGATTTCAGCAGCAGCTGAACAAGTTACCGCTTCTAGTGATGAGATGGTCAAGTCAATCAAATCTGTATCAGCGATCACTGAAGAGACGACCGCTGCTACTGAACAGATGGCTGCATCTAACGATCAGGTACAAGAGGCAATGGGTTCAATCTCCGCTATCACCGCTGAAACCGGTGCATCGGTAGAAGAGTCCTCTGCTGCAACTGATGAGCTTAGCTCGCAGGTTGAAGAAGTTGTTGCTTCTGCATCCGCACTTGGCGACATGGCTACAGTACTTACATCGGCTGTTGGACGCTTCAAATTGTCGGCAGATGACAACAGCGAACAACGAACAACGGGCTGCGTAATTACCGCTCTAGGTAGATACATTTGGAAAAGGCATCGGGATTACTCCCGGGGCCTTTTTCTTTAATAATTTTGAACTGTTCCGCGTTTAGCAATTGGTTCGCTTATACTGCCGCCTAATGAATATTAGGAAGCTGTTCTTGCCGGTATTGGCGCTCGCTTTGAGCTTGATGATGATTTTTGGATGTGGATCGTCGGAAACCTCATCTTGCTTTGCGAGATCAAGATCGAAGACTGTCAGGGCCTAATCGACACTATCGAGTAGTCGCAAATTCATTGGTGCAGAAGATACGCGATACGGCGAACAATCTACAGATAACTTGCAAGTTTGATGTGTCGCAGATTCTTCGGAGTGACAATGTCGACCTGTTCGCAGCTAGAATTTACGTTTTCATCTTTCTCATTGACTGAGTTGCGCTGGGAGCTACCGTGGCCAGTACCGACCCGAAACAACCAAACATCGTCTTCATCCTGAGCGACGATCAGGGCGCTTGGGCAATGAACTGCGCAGGGACGCCCGAACTGCGGACTCCCAACTTGGATCGACTCGCCGAGACAGGCATTCGCTTCGAGAACTTTTTCTGTGCATCGCCCGTATGTTCACCGGCGCGTGCATCGATTCTTACCGGACAAATTCCGTCGCAGCACGGCGTTCAAGATTTCTTGCGAGCTGGAAACGGCGTCAATGTTGCAGATGACGGCAAGACGATCCGGTACCTCGAAGGTCGCACAACCTACACCGAGATCCTCGCCGATAACGGCTACGATGTGGCCCTGAGCGGTAAGTGGCACATCGGTGATTCAGCAACCCCTCAAGCCGGGTTCGCCTACTGGAACGTTCACGCTACTGGCTCGGGCGATTACTACAATGCTCCGATGTTCACTGACGGCGAGCCGTACACATCAGACGGTTACTTCAGCGATGTGATTACCGATAACGCCATTAGCTATCTCGACGACCAAAAAAGTTCGGATAAGCCGTTTTCAATGAACGTGCACTACACAGCGCCACATGCGCCGTGGGGACGTGAACAGCACCCGAGTGAAATCTACGACGACTATTTCAAAAACTGCAAGTTTGAATCGGTCCGATGGGACACCGTTCATCCCGACCAGCTTCACAAAGAGGGCGCATTTGGAAGCATCGGAACTAGCCCTGAAGAGCGTCACGCAGTACTTAGCGGTTACTTTGCAGCCGTTACGTCGATGGACGAGAACATCGGCAGGTTGATCGATTGGTTGGAAGCGAACGACTTACGAGAAAACACGCTGATTGTGTTCACTGGCGATAACGGCATGAGCATGGGCCATCATGGTATTTGGGGTAAGGGCAATGGAACCTACCCGGCGAATATGTACGACACCGCAGTGAAGGTTCCGACTTTGATTTCACGACCAGGCCACGTGCCTGAAGGTCGGGTCGAACGGAATCTGTTGAGTCACTACGATTTGATGCCGACCATTCTCGATTACGTGCGACTCGGTTACACGATAGGAAATATAAGAGATTCGCTGCCCGGTACGAGCTTCACAGGAATACTCGAAGGACAAGTGGGGGGAAACGATGGGCCTGTGGTGGTGCTCGATGAATACGGCCCCTCCCGGATGATTCGCACTCAGTCGTTGAAGTACATTCACCGATATCCCGATGGGCCGCACGAGTTCTATGATCTGGCGAACGATCCCAATGAAGTGACGAACGCTATCGATGACATTGCCTTCAGGTCGATTATTCGGCACATGAAAAATCAGCTTCAGGATTGGTTTGATAAGTACGCTGAACCTGAGCGTGACGGATCAAATCAGCCAGTGAAGGGCAGGGGCCAAATAGGGCTTGTTGGAGGCGAGGAAGAAGCGTTCGCTCAGGACGTAACGTTCTTGCGAGATGTTTAAATCGTCTTACAGACGCAATTTTGCGATCTAATAAAAAAGTCCAGAGTGCACCG
>Ga0302134_10001743_pt1 | contig 10307 bp, 8 predicted proteins | sample CB9_SCM_MG_FD_203123 | JGI IMG/M metagenome (GOLD analysis project Ga0302134, IMG submission 203123) | Marine microbial communities from Western Arctic Ocean, Canada - CB9_SCM | ecosystem: Environmental > Aquatic > Marine > Oceanic | place: Canada: Western Arctic Ocean | collected 2017-09-19
CCAGAGAACGAGCCACAAGGAAGATACCAAGTATTAAGATGACGAACATTCACGCACTCAAGCATACTTATGGTGCACGTTTGAAAGCTGCTGGAGTATCAAAGGATGATCGTCGTGATTTACTAGATCATAAGAATGGAGATATTACTGATCTTTACTGTGCGAAGGAACTTCCTAGGACGCTTGAGAATACTAACAAGGTAACTCAGGAAAAAAGTAATTCGATCCTTTGGAAACGTTCAGTTTAACCTGTGATTGAAACACAGTTGACACAGGCATTAAGTAACTAACCAATAATAAAGGATTTAAAATAGCCCCAAGGGGAATCGAACCCCTGTTTCCGGCGTGAGAGGCCAGAAACAACATCCTTAAGCATATGTTTTTTTAGGCTGTTAATAAGATTTTGATAACCGATAGGCAAAGGATAGGCAAAGGTCATTGAGAACCCCCTGCTATATTATCGAATGCCTGGAAACCTTTTTTAATGGTTTTCTTTTGGGCGTGTAAATAAACCCCAGTGATTCTACTTCCGGGGGCGTGGCCTAAAATTAAACCAATAGTTTTTTCCGGAACCCCTGCATCAAGTAAGACTGTGCCCGCATAATGCCGTAAAGATTTACTTGACCCCTGAACCCCGGTTTTCTTAAACGCTCGGTTGATTGCTGTTGCTACCGCCTTATTACTTGGAACCCGGAATATTTTTCCAGGATTTTTAAGGTCGGTAATTTTAACAGAGTTGATAACGTCCCAAGCACGACCACAAACAAAAGCTACAATGTCTTCGCCTGACTTTGCCCGCTGTTTTTGGATATAACCATCTTTTGAAATTTGGGCCCGTTCCAAGTTGATAGCGTCCGAAATCGAAAGTCCGGTCAAACTCATAAGAAGAAAAATCTTCTTGTAAGTTTCCCCAAACTCATCGGAAGAATTTAGAACCTGGGCCGATACTTCAAAAACATCAGCGTCCGTTAAAACTCCGCTTTCAGTCTTACCGCGATTCGCCCATTTTTTAAACTTGGGCATTTTGAAGGAAGGGTTGAACAACTCACAAATATCCTTAATGACCCGTAGTTCCTTGGTCACTGTAGACTTTGGCGCGTTTTGTTCTTCCCGGTCAACCTTGTAACGTTTCAGGATAGTAGGTGTCACTTCCCCAATAGCTAAATCCCCAAAGGTTGGGACAATGTATTTGATAATCCGCCCCTGGTTCTCTTTAATAGTTGCCTGGGATTTTTCCCCGTCCGTTTTTTCCCATTCTTTATAAAATGGTATCGCGTCTTTAACCTTGCGTTTTAAATCAGTTGGATTTTCCCCCCTTTCCAGACTGTCATAAAGTCTTGTTAAGTTTTTAACAGCGTCTTTCTCTTGGTGCTTGTAAGCGTTCAAGCTTTTACCTTGCCACTTTCCTTTATAAGAAAATGCAGCATACCAGCGGCCTTTTTTGAGTCTCATTTGCATTGGATTCTCCTTTTCAGAACCCAAAGACTCAGCCATTGCCAATATTTTACTCGAACGAGATTGTATCATTAATTATTATTGAAAGCGTTCATAGATGAATATTCTCCTGTAGTAAAGAAACTCGCAAAGGATATGGGCAGATATGTCATTATTGATCTAAAATGCTCCGATATATGTCGATTTGACTGATTTTAGAGCATTTTCATTGACGGGAATTCCATTCTGGCCTATTATCAAGTTTGTTTAACCGGGGTGTTAACCCCGTATAGCGGGGAGTTTCTAATAAAGTTCCCTTCACCCGACTATGATTATTTATATCGTAATGACATAAATATGTCAACATAGAATAACCGTTTTATGTCGTTTTAGGAGAGAGACATGCGAGATGTGGCTGAAATCGTTGATGTTATAAGGGATGTTTCAGGAGTTAAGTGGAACTCGGACGTTGAAGAACTACTTGGACTCCATAGTGGCGTGCTTGCCAACCTGAAAAAACACAGGCGAATGGAGAGTTTCATGACCCCGTTAATGGAGTACTGCAGCAACCGGGGATTCAATTTGCAGTGGTTTTTAACGGGAGAGGGAGACATATACGCGGAAGAAAGTAAGCAGTATGTCTGGGAACCGGAGAGGTTTGGCCCAATTCAAACTCGCCTTAGAGAACTTGAAAATTCTGAAGATAAATTCACAACGTTAGCTCATAAATTAGGATTAGATTTTAAAGCTGTTGACGATGAATTTGGAATATCCAGAGGTGATCTGGAGAAATACGCTAACAAAAAAGGGGTTCGGCTCCAGTGGATTTTAAAAGGGACTGGGGAGAAGAATTTAAAAAGGAAAATAAAATTTGCAGATAATTTGGGGAACATTCAGATAGGAAAATCCTGGCGAACAACTTCTGAAGAGGCTAACAAGAATAGAAGCACATTGCTTTTGATAAAAAAACGATATGCAGGGACACCCTTAGAACAATTTGCTGATAGAGCGCTAATAAAATTATCAAAAAATAAAAAGCCAGTATGGATGAAAGATTTAACCCAATACTGGGATTCTGGTGATGTTGACCCGCGAAAACTAATATCTTATTTTCCTTTTAAAAGATGGGAAGTTGAGGAAGACAAGCAAATTCCAATTAAGGATAAAAAGGTACATTCTCATAACACCAAAATAGAGTATTTAAAGAGAAATTCCGGCAGTGAGCCCGTTGACGATTCAGTGAAGGACGAACTGATTGCGTCAATGAAGCGGGAGCTTGAACTGCTCTGGAGAGACAACATGCGCCTGGCGTCTGAATTAGAGGAGTTTAAGGAAATAGGGGAAAAGGATCTGTAATCTACCCTACTCCAGGGAGCATGCAGCAGTACCGACTGAGGGATTGACTGAGGGCTAAGCAAGCTAATAACGCAAACGCAGTGCAGTGTTATTAGCGTTAGACCGAAGGAGAGAGCGAGGGAGAGTACGTATGCAATGCGATCAGCCTAAAACTTATTTTAAATTAATATTTAGTATGAGGTAAATTTAAAACAAAGTGTTTGGAGTTTTTTATAAGACCACTTCCGACCAAAAGAGGACATTAGTTCAAAAACGGCTCGTGAAAAATTAGTGGACTATGCTATTTGGAAAAGCCTATTTGTGGTTGATTATGACAGTATTTTGATAAGCTAAAAGGAACTAAGATTTTCCAACTCTTTATACTAACAATATGAAAAATTTAGCCCTGTTGTCAAAAGGGGCGGTATATCTCTTAGTGCTCATTTTTATTATGTTTATAAGCAATCGTTAACCATTGTAGTTTCTATAATCCATTAAATTGGGAGCATTTTTAGCAATGTGGTATCTTACAAACAGGTAAAATGTTAGTTGCCTTGATTATTTAAAATGCTTATATATATTATATATAGCCGATATAAAAATTATGAACATTCAACCACATAGAAAAAGACGCCTTCTCATAGCCATTATTATGGCGGTGATTCTTCTTGCGTCGGCATCCTATTCTGTTGCCATGCCCCTGGTAATGGCCTCGGCAGAATGCACCATGGATACTAACCCATGTGATATGTGCTGCTTGATGGACCAACCTGATGCTTTAATTCTAAATAATAAAGTATTGTTGGTTTTACTTTTGGAATCTTCTACTGTAGAAAATTCAGATTCTACCCCGCTTCCGTTTTATCATCCGCCCGGATAACTACCTCAACATCCAAAGAACGTTTTAGCTCTCGTGGTGCGCCTCATTTAGCTGAATTGTGCTAAATCCGGTTGAATTGCCCCTTGAGAAAATCAACGAACCCATTTCGGATCCACGAGGTAATCATGAAACCCATTGCAATAGTTTTATTGTGGGGATTGGTGTGTCTAGCATCCCCAGGATTAGTTAACGCCGAGGAGCATCATTTCAAAGTTGTCCTGAATAAGTTCATTGCAACAGCCTTGAAAAGTAATCCAGGCGTTTTAGAATTACAAAATCGCATAAAAGCAGCCCAAGAAGTCCCCTCCCAAGTGAGCTCATTAGCAGACCCAATCTTGCAATTGGGTCTGATGAATATGCCAATGGATACCTTTTCGTTTAATCAGGAACCTGTTACTCAGAAAATCATTAGCGTATCACAAGCTTTCCCTTTTCCCGGAAAACTAGGTCTGCGGTCTGAAATTGCTGAAAAAGACATAACGTCAAGCGAACTTGATTTAGAGGAAGTAAAGCTAAACCTTGTTAAAGGGGTTAAGCAATCTTTTTACGAATTATGCTTTGTTCTGGCCGCCATCGATATCACGAAGGAAAATAAAAAACTTTTAGAGCAGTTCGTATTGATAGCTGAAACCAAATATTCCGTTGGCAAGGGAATCCAGCAGGATGTTTTAAAAGCTCAAGTCGAACTGACTAAGGTTCTTGACCATTTGATTGTTCTTGAAAAATTTACTGAAACAGAAAAGGCAAGGCTCAACACGTTAATGAATTATTTGCCGCAAAAACCTTTGAAAATTCCACACGGAATTACGAAAACAAATTTTTCATTCTCCGTAGAGCAACTTCAAGCTCTTGCAGACTCTAATAGACCCATTCTCTCAAAAATTAATGTCTTAAGAGAAAAGTATGAGATAGCAAAGAATCTTGCTGAGAAAGATTACTATCCCAATTTCAATGTGGGTTTCAAATACGGGCAAAGACAAAATAATCGTATAGCAGATCAACCCGATTTTGTTTCCGGTTTTGTGGGCATCAATATACCCATCTGGTTTGAAAGCAAACAATCCAAAAAAGTATTAGAAACTGGATACAAGGTTGAAATGACAAAGGAGACATATAACAAGGCCAAAAACCAGATCTATTTCAACATCAAGGCACTTATAGACAAAGAAACTCAAAGCTCAAAAACTATTCAGCTGATCAATCAAGGGATTTTGCCTCAGGCAAGACAGTCTTTGGAGTCTGCTCTAGCTGGATACAGTGTAGATAAGGTCGATTTTCTAACTCTATTAAACAATCAAGTCACCTTGTTTAAGTGGGAAGTCAAATATCACCGTGAGTTGACTGAATATGAAAAAACTTTAGCAGAAATAGAAAACGTTGTTGGAAAGAGACTTTTTTAGATAATCAACTTCTATAAAATTTTATATAGGATGACAGCAATGAAGGAAATATTTGATTTAAAAGAAGATGTGCATCCCGAAGAGGACAAGCCTGATAACCCTCGAGAAGGGTTGAATAAATCGTTGTCCACGGGAAAAGAAGTAGTGGATGAAAAAGAAGTTCTCTTTCCTTTGGTAATTGTTGAAACAAGTTTGCCAAGACTTGTTGACAAGAGGTTCAGTCTGTTAAGAATTGGTTTGTTGCTTCTTTTAATTGTTGGGGTGTTTTTCCTTGGCTTTGCTACACAACCTAAAGTTTTGAAACAACTGGTGGGTGAGGGGAAAAAATGGGTCGATGTAGGAATGAAAAAAGCCAAACCTTTAGGAAACCAGATCTATGCGAAAACCGAGGAGATGGTGAATAAGATCCATAGGGAGAAGGAAGGTCAAAAAAACGACAATAGCAAATCGGGAGAAAAAAAAGGGAAATCAGAAAGAAAGATTAAATACTGGCGTGCCCCAATGAACCCCGGCTTTATTTCCGAAAAACCCGGAAAAGGTCCGATGGGGATGGACTTAATACCTGTCTATGAGGGTGAGTCAGAAGGTGAAGTTTCTATAAACCCAACCATGGCTCAAAATATTGGAGTGAAGACCAAAATTATAAAGTCTATGTCACTGAGCCGTGAAATAAGAACGGTGGGACGTCTCACCTATGATGAGCGACTGGTCCATCATATTCATACTAAATATGGAGGATGGATTGAAAAGCTTTATGTAGATTTCACAGGGCAGGAAGTGAATGAAAATGATGCCCTATTAGAAATTTATAGCCCTGAATTGGTTTCCACTCAAGAGGAACTGCTGCTGGCTTTAAAGTACCAAGAATCTCTAAAGAATAGTATTTTTCCTGAAATTGTTCGGGGAGCAAATGGTCTCGTTGACGCCACTTTAAGGCGGTTGAAATTGTTTGACGTTCCACAACATCAAATTGATGAATTAATTGAAGCAAAAAAAGTTGCTAAAACACTTCATATTCATTCTCCAGTCAAAGGATTTGTCCTGACGAAAAATGCTCGTCATGGGATGCACGTTAACCCCGGAATGAATTTGTATATGATTGCCGACCTTTCCAATATATGGATCATTGCAGACATCTACGAGTATGAAGTTCCCTGGATTAAGTTGGGGCAGGAAACTGAAATGACTCTTTCCTATTTTCCAGGGAAAAAATTTAAAGGAAAAGTAACTTTTATCGACCCGATGCTGGATCCTAAATCGCGGACCTTAAAAGTTCGGATTGAGTTTCCTAATCCAAATTGGGAGCTGAAACCAGAGATGTACGCCAATATAATTTTGAAATCAGAAGTGACTAAAAAAACAATCGCAGTCCCAGAGGAGGCAGTTATTTATTCTGGCGATAAAACCATGGCCATGATTCAAAAACCATCAGACGGTTTTGAATCCCGCGAATTGACTCTTGGTGTAAAAACACAAGGGTATGTTCAGGTGCTCAGTGGATTGAAAGCGGGCGAAAAGGTGGTCACTTCCTCCAATTTCTTAATTGATTCTGAAAGCAGGCTTAAAGAGGCTTTGGATAAAATGGAAAAGAAACCAATTTCCATGAAGCAAAAATCAGGGTCTCCCCTTAAAACCAAAACTGAATTGAAATTGCGCTTGGAAGAAGTACCCATGGAACAATCAGGACACAAAAAAAGGTGATTAATAAGAATTCTGTTAGATAGAAATTTTTTCTCGAGTTTTATAATGCTAAAAAATATTATTGGATTCTCACTAAAAAATCGGTTTCTAGTTCTCTTGGCTACTGCATTTATTTTGGTATGGGGCATTTATTCCATGAACCGCACTCCTTTGGATGCCATCCCTGATTTAAGTGATGTCCAGGTCATTATCTTTACCAAATTTCCGGGGCAAGCTCCTCAAATAGTAGAAGACCAGATCACCTATCCGCTAACCACGGCAATGCTTTCTGTCCCCTATGCCAAAGTAGTTCGAGGATATTCGTTTTTTGGACTTTCATTCGTATACATCATATTTGAGGATGATACAGATATGTATTGGGCACGAAGCCGGGTTTTGGAACAACTCAACTTTGTATCAGGAAGGTTGCCCCCAGAAATCACTCCCACCTTAGGACCAGACGCTACCGGTGTAGGCTGGGTTTATGAATATGCTTTGGTAGATAAAACAGGAACTTACGATCTTTCAGAACTCAGATCCATACAGGACTGGTATCTCCGTTATGAGCTCCAAACAGTACCTGGAGTTTCAGAAGTAGCTAGCATCGGCGGTTACGTAAAACAATACCAAGTAGAAGTTGATCCAAATAAACTGGCTGCCTACAATTTGCCGCTACATAAAATTATTAAAGCTATCAAGCGAAGCAATAATGATGTTGGAGGACGCCTTTTGGAAATGTCTGAAACGGAGTACATGGTCCGTGGTTTAGGCTATATCCAGTCCCTGGAAGATTTAAATCGCGTCCCTCTTGGCATCGATAAACAAGGCACTCCAATATTGTTAAAGGACGTTGCAAGGGTACAATTTGGACCTGAATTGCGCCGCGGCTTGGTGGATCTCAATGGAGAGGGTGAGGTCGTTGGCGGAGTGGTGATCCAGCGTTACGGTGAAAACGCATTAGAAGTAATTCAAAACGTTAAAGCAAAATTGGAATCATTGAAATCCGGCTTACCAGAAGGTGTGGAGATTATTCCAACTTATGACCGATCTGGGCTAATTGTTAAAGCCGTTGACAATTTAAAAGAAAAATTAATTGAAGAAGGTATTGCGGTCTCCATCATTTGCATTCTGTTCCTTTTGCACCTGAGATCAGCACTGGTCGCTATTGTGGTCATTCCTTTGAGCGTTCTGATTGCTTTTATCATTATGAACCTGCAGGGATTGAATGCCAACATCATGTCACTTGGTGGGATCGCCATTGCCATTGGTGCGTTAATCGATGGTGCCATCGTCATGATAGAAAATACGCACAAACATCTGGAGAGAGATAAAGGCAAGAAGAATCATTGGCAGATTATTTATGAATCTGCATCAGAAGTAGGGCCCGCTCTTTTCTTTAGTTTGCTGATCATGACGACCGCTTTTTTGCCGGTCTTTACCCTCCAAGCACAGGAGGGTCGCTTATTCTCACCCTTGGCGTATACCTGGACCTATTCACTATTTGCAGCTGCATTATTAGCAATAACTCTGGTGCCCGTGCTTATGGGTTACTTTGTACGAGGAAGAATTCTTCCAGAAAAATATAACCCGTTGAATATTGTTTTCACATGGATATTCAAACCTATAATTTGGATGGCCTTAAGAATGAAGTTGGTGGTCATTGTTGTTGCCCTAGGATTGACTTTGGCAACAGTCATTCCCTTTCAGAGGTTAGGTTCCGAATTCATGCCACCTTTGAACGAAGGTGATTTGTTGTACATGCCAACCACTTTGCCCGGCATTTCTATAACAAAAGCAAAAGAGCTGTTGCAGCAAACAGACAAAATCATTAAAACTTTTCCGGAGGTGGAGCAGGTGTTTGGGAAAATTGGACGGGCTGAGACTGCAACCGATCCTGCGCCCTTAAGCATGATGGAAACAACCATCACCCTGAAACCAAAATCCGAATGGCGTAAGGGAATGACAGCTAAAAAGCTTATTCAGGAAATGGATGCGGCTATGAATATTCCGGGTGTGACTAACGCCTGGACGATGCCCATAAAAACCAGAATCGATATGCTATCAACGGGGATAAAAACCCCGGTAGGAATTAAAATCGCTGGAAATGACTTAAATGTTTTAGAGAGATTGGGAAAAGAAGTTGAGTCCATCATAAAAAACGTTCCGGGAACCTTAAGCGTGTTTTCGGAGCGGGTGGTGGGAGGAAACTATTTTGATTTTGAAATCAATCGTGATGAAGCGGCACGATACGGTCTAACTGTTGGAGATATTCAAGATGTTATTCAAACTGCTATCGGTGGAATGAACGTTACGACAACGATTCAAGGGTTAGAGAGATACCCAGTGAATGTTCGTTACAATCGTGGCCTTCGTGATGATATTGATAAATTGCAACGGGTGTTAATACCGACTCCAAGGGGGGAACATATTCCTATGGCACAGGTTGCTAAAATCTCAATTAAAAAAGGTCCTCCGGTCATTAAGACTGAAAATGCTAGGCTCAATGCATGGATATACATTGACCTCAAAGATATTGATGTAGGCACCTATGTCGAAAATGCAAGAAGTATCATTGAGGATCAACTTACGCTTCCTACCGGATACACCTTAGCCTGGAGCGGTCAATATGAATATATGGAACGGGCCAAGGAGCGTTTAAAAGTTGTTGTTCCTTTAACCCTCCTGATAATTTTTATTTTGCTATACCTTAATTTTCAAAAACTTCCAGAAACTATTATCGTCATGTTTTCTCTTCCCCTAGCTTTGATAGGGGGCATTTGGTTTTTGTACTATTTGAAATATGAGTTGAGTGTTGCGGTGGCAGTAGGTTTTATTGCGCTGGCCGGGGTAGCAGCAGAAATTGGCGTGTTAGTAATAGTCTATTCCAACCTGGTCTATGAAAAACGGTTGGCTCAAGGAGAAATTCAAAAAAGTGGAGATATCCTAAAAGCCGTTTTAGATGGAACTTCCTCAAGAATCCGACCAATTATGATGACTGTAATTTCTACCATTGGAGGGTTAGTGCCAATAATGATAGGAACTGGAACGGGCTCTGAAGTAATGAAAAGAATTGCAGCTCCTATGTTAGGAGGAATGGTTTCCGCAACCTTACTAAATTTGATAGTTCTTCCAGCACTCTACGCAATCGTATTGGGGTTTCGTTGGAAGTCTGATCGAGTTCGATTGGATTCTGCTCTTGTGAAAAACATCTTGAATTAAATCAGTAATCTAAGAAACCTGTGAATATTTAGCCTGTATCCAGTCATTCAAGTATGTACCGTTTGAGATAAAAAGCTAAGAGATACTTTCTGTTAAACTTTCCTTAAAGGAGATTATTATGGGCAAGAAAGTATCAAGTGAATCCGTTGTTAAAGACATTCGTCGTAGAACCCGCAAGAAGTATTCCTCATTATATTCATACAGAATTAAGAGGTGGTCCCGTTTAGTTGGACCAGTTTTAGTGAAAGTTAAGCTACCGTCAGGCTGATATTATGCTGCTTGTATATTATTATCAGGGGCATGCCCCTGATAAATTTTTTCTTTATTATAAACCTCGTCAGGTGTTTGTCCATTGAAAG
>Ga0302134_10001745_pt1 | contig 10303 bp, 6 predicted proteins | sample CB9_SCM_MG_FD_203123 | JGI IMG/M metagenome (GOLD analysis project Ga0302134, IMG submission 203123) | Marine microbial communities from Western Arctic Ocean, Canada - CB9_SCM | ecosystem: Environmental > Aquatic > Marine > Oceanic | place: Canada: Western Arctic Ocean | collected 2017-09-19
GTGGAATATATTGACTGAAAAACACCCAATAGTACAGTTTCATAGGCAGATTCTATAGAAGAACCTGCCGAAACCAATGCCTGTATAGACGTTCCTAAACTGCCCGCAGCAGCAGCTGTGGCTGTTTCTGTACTGTTTAATAATGTCGACGTGGCTGTAATGTATTGGCGGGTCATATCAAACACAATGTAAAAGTTTTCTTGTATGGGGCCTGCGGCATCCATTGTAGCAAGCACTTCTCCAAGGCTTCTGAGATGACAGGCGGTGGCACCCATGTGATTGTTAGACGTACATGCGGTACAATTGGCGGCCCCAGCGAGAGAGTATGTTTGTAACGGACACTGAATGCACGCGTCGACGACGGTCATTGAATTAGAAGGTTGAAAAGTGCCCGCTGGGCACGCAGTAGACGTTGTTTCGGTGGGACAATAGTATCCTGTTGCACAATCGTACAGAGCCGTGGGATGAGAGCACAATTTGCGCAAAACATCCGTGACATTATTCACATACATTTGTTCCTGACTATCGAATAGATTTTCAGCAACTTTGATTGTCGCTCCGATTTCAGCAATCTTGACGCCCGATGCTTTAATAGACTCTCGAAACGTCCCAATGATAACGTCCACAGACTCTTTCATCTCAGCAACGTTTTTTGAGGATTGGTCTAAGGCCACCAATGCTTCAAATTCTTCTGTTGATATGGTGAGTTGTTGCAATGGGTCAGTGAAATGCTTGGCGCCCGCAATCATATCACTCTTGTATACATCTAAATTATGACGCGCCGACATATACAAATTATACCGATTGTAGACCTCGGAATCCAACAACGTTATGTTCCCCCATTCGTAACTATCATATGTGTAAATGCGTTCATACGTCGGTGTTAACGAGCCAAACCATTCGTCGAGAACGCCATATTGGCGGTCAAGACAACCTTTGAACGATTGTACAGCATTTGTGTCGGTCGCGTGGTCAAAACGTAGATAACTATCTGCACAATGTTTACCATACAAGAAGGTTATTGAACTGTGTTCCGCGTATGCAGTATCGCGAAAATCAAATGATTTCACATGTGTTAAATTTCTCAGGGCACTGGCGGGATAAATGAGAAGAAGTAAAAACCACATTTGACGTAGTTATGATACTTAAATACTGTGCCGTCATCACGTGGATTTTATTTAACTTGTTCTATCAAAGGCTATATAAAGTCGTTGACAAGGTAAAAACATGTCTATTCTTTCTTCAGTGATGTGTACAATTGGAATTTTCAATTCGCTGTGTTTGTCAACCGCTTCGAATGATTTGACGCTTCAAACATTCGAAGCTGGAATCTTGGAGGTTGCGCCGGTGGACGGTACAAAAATTGTATTTTCTCGCGGGCCGATTGCTTTTAAAAATGCCGGAGACCTCCCCATATTTAACGTTGTCGACAATGACCTCGCTGATTATTTGGGCATGCAAGATATTTGTTACATCGAAATGAAAAATAACCGTACAGATTTCGACACGTGGGTATGGGACGGCGCGGAAGTGCAGCCCGACGGTTCCACCGTCGTTGACATAGATACTATTTTCGCAGAAGCAACACTTAAGGAATATAAACAATCAGGTCAGATGAACAAAGCGCTTAAGTTGTTCGAAAAGCAAAATATTTTCGAACACGACCTCAATATGGTCGTGTTTTTCAAAAATGCAACCGCCGCCATACACTTGTCGAATTTGGTGCACAATGTGAAGGCCGATATTTCCAAAAGCTGTTGGAACGTGCTACATTCAGACCCGCCAGCCTATGTCAAACACATACCATCTATAGGAATTACGTCACCAAAAATATTCGGAGACAAACACATATCTTTGCTTATGTCTGTGCCACATCAAAATGTTCTTGATACATTTGTCAATGCCAATATAAAAGAACTCAAAGTATCATTACAAGAAAAATAAATGTGTTTGTTTTTATTTATATTATTCGTAGCGGTGAACGCATCCGTGCGCCAGACCATCAAAAATTCGGTACATTCACATGCCTATTTGCGCAATGTGGACGCGATTTGTGAAGTTGTTATGCACAGACTTGCTATAAATGGTATTTATCTTAAGAAAAAAACCGATTGTACACACGTAAACATTACATCAACGATGGCGTCAACGCTCGACGAACTCTACGACAATTTCGAAAAGACGGACGTCCATAACTTGAAGACACAATTGGCCCTCCTGTTGGAAAAACATACCGAATGTCGAAGAAAATGCAACATAGAATTATTATTCGACGGTCCTATCAAATATTGGGTCGAAAGACATATCGTCCCAGTTAATTTTGACGATTGCTGGCCGGAATGCGATTTTGATATACAAATAGGCTCTTTAGAGATGAACGAAGAAGCGTTTGAACCCTGTTTAACATGTTTGGGCGAATCGGATGCGGCGGCGGCCGAATACAACCGTTTTAAGACCGAATTTATACAGTACGAGGCATTGTTATCTAAAGAAATTGCATTGGTATGGCGATTTCAAATGCCCGAAATTCTTGAAAAAAAGGCGTCGAGTTCAATCATTAAATATTAACGGCTGCAATGACATTTTTCCGAGCGTCCAACATATCTTGCAAACGTTGCACTTGGCGCGTATGTTTTTCGTCGGAATTGTGCAATAAATTTTGATGTTTTACGAACAACGTTTGCAAATGATGCGCGCTGTGACGATGAGACATCGTCACAATTTTTTTCATAAGTTTATAACAACGTTTTAAATCAACTTGAATGTGATGCATCCATACGTCAGATACTTGGAACATCATTTCCGCCTCGTCGGTGAACGTGTCCACGACCGTAGACGGCATTCGGTGCGAAATACTAGCGCAACTTTCAATAGCATGTATGTGCCGAGCGGCTTGTAGACGCAAATCACGCATTGAAATGGTCATCTCGTGCTTCGATAAAAACAATTCGTCGTCCGCCCTTTCAGACGTCAGTTTTGCAGCTACGGCGGCGTCATAAGCCTCCACATATGTGGCCAACACTGTTTGGTTGTTCAGACGTATAAAATTATCCTCCAAACACGTTTGTATTTCTGATAGACCGGAAATCAATTTTAAAGCATGTGGAACACAGAATAAAATGGCAGTCGTATCTGTCATAGACGTCCCGAGGGCCACATGAAAAAACGAGAATAATAGAAATAACATAATAAACTATTTAGACTAGTATAAATACAGTTTTTTTTCCTACAAATGTTTGCATTGTTTATTTTCATGATCGTCCCCTTCGTCGCCGCACATAACGAACAATACCTTAAAAACTGCCTTGAAATGGCCAACCCATACATGTCCATTAGTACACCGCAAAATTTGCTGCGCAAGACCGAGTTGTGTCTTTCACGCGTATACGTGACATTTCCCGAAGAGTATCGAGAAGCCATGTCCGCAAAAATAGAAGAATGCGTCAACGACTTGAAAGAAACAGACAAGTCAAAATCAGAATATCACGCGCTCCAAAAATCAATTGGTGAAATCACTTCAAATGTCGGTTCCTCCATCGTGGACTCGCAACAATCTATTGAGAAACTTATCGTATGTTCAGAACCTCTGAAAAGAATTACGAATATCGACGTGTACGAGGAAGCCAGATTCGATACGATTACGAGCGCATTTGTTGAAAATATGCAAACGGCAGACGCGTGTATACACACATCTATTGACATCATTTCGGAACAAGCCGATGATGTACAACAACAATTGGCACTGTACAATCAACAATACACACAGTGGCTACAAATAACCAAACAACGACAGACAAATGCGCAGCGATGCCAACAAGATATTAAATCACTCGCGGATGATATATTTAAACATATTGTTCGCGAATCCAAGCACTCAAATTAACTAGACTATCTTCAAATTCTTGACGACGTTCGTCACGCTCTACTGAAAACTGTGCGTCCGACACGAATGTTAAATTTCGAATGTGAGATTTATATGTGTCAATCAACGGCGGAACTGCCCTCAAATAAAACAATGTATCTTTGACGTTATTAACGTGCTCTTGCATTAAACGCAACCGACGGCCATCCGACAAATTAATAAAATCGGGGACATTAAATCCTGTGGCAAAAAAGCGGAGACGGGCCGACATTGTAATAATTTCACGTTGCAAAGAACGCAACTCACGTCTCGAATCTTTATTATTTTCAGCCGCCTTCTCATGGGCGTACTCGTATTTGAGTAAAGCATCGTAATATTCGCGCGCGGGTTCGCCCACGACCTGTTCGATAATTGATTTCGACACCAAGTATACCCGGCCGCGCTGTAAACAGTCGTAGATACGCGTTGGCACATTGTCTTTGGCCGTTTTTTCATCGAGGTGTATATCTGTGCATATAGATATAGATGTTTCTATTTGGGATGAAACCCGAATCGCACAAATGAGTAGCAACACATAAAATCTAAGTAACTCCATTAATTAAAAATGCACCTATATAAGTACAGATATTTTACACAAAATGAAACACGCTTTTTTAATACTTGCATTGTCAGGTTTGTTTTTACAATCGGAAGCTCGTGTATTACGAGGGAATTTTCTTGAGGCACAAAACCCAGATGACATCGGCGGCCAACCGGCGAACACTGACCACACTCACCAGGGCGATACGGCACACGCAAGAGCAAGCAGCGGTTCCATAGCCGCAACGACCGCTGTTCTTCAGGCGGAGATCGCAAACGGTCTCCGCAAAGATTTTCAATTCATCAAAGATACGCTCATGCAATTCGCGGATAAAGATGGATTTGTGCGCGACGGAATCGTGTTCTGTGGCGCAGCGCCTACCGGAAACGAATTAGACCGTACTACTGCGTACAACGACCCTACCGGCCGTCTGTCCATGAACGACGGTTACGGAAATCAAATCACCCCCACCCAAGACCGTGATATTTGCGGCAGCTCGAATTGCGATGAAGGATCGTTCGTTTCACTACTGGCCAACCGTGTCCGCGCTCTTGGATACCACGTCACACACTCTGACTTGTGCATTGCTCGTTCATCAGGTAACCTTGGCCAAACTGTCCGCACTTGCAACTTGGAAGAGAATAAAGTTACACGCGTGGCTTACGCTTGCCCAAAAGGCACAAAGGGCAACACAAATGGTGGAACTTTCATCAATGAACCCCTTGACCAGTACTTGGTCGACAAAAGATGCTTTCAACACGGCGACGAAGCTGCTTGTGAAGCGGCCGGCGACGCCGGTTCGTTAGAATGTCTTTGGGACTCTATAGAAGAGATTTGCTATGCAAGCGACACCTTTTTGGCTGGGCAGTATTGTGTATCGAAAACTTCGGAAGATATCGCAGCAGACGAATCCGACATCGTGAACTCGGTTCGCCGCGTCTTCGCGTTCAGCATAAAATCTCCGGGAACCGTGGCCACAACTGACAAAGCTTTTGTCACTGGTACTGTTGGCGGATGCTATTCTCTTCGTCAATACGTTGCCGCACTGAACGGCATGGCACAAATTAACGCTTTCCGCGACACCGGCGTTGACGAAACGGCGGCCAACTGGAACAATGTCATTCACGAAGCTCGCACGTACATTAAATCGTACGCTAACATTTTGTCCGATTTCTACGACAAATCAGTTGAAATGTTCCCGCTTATTGAGTACGAAGAACTGGAAGCATGCCCATCCGGTAAAACCGAAAATGCGGATGGTGAGTTCGGCGACGTTGAAGCGCCCTCCTGTGAACTAATAGATTACGCGTCTCGCAACAGATTAAACGGAATGAGCTCAGAGTCGCAACAAGTATTGCGTTCAACGTGTTTTTGCAGAAGCAATGCCGTGAATAACGACTACCACAACGATGAATTTTACCTTAGAACAGCGGAAGTAAGCACGTGTAATGCAACAACAGCCGGGCCCGAGTCTGTCCGCCAATTTTGCAGAATGCAAATGTTGGAAGGCCAAAAATGGGAAAACGTTGTTAGCGTCTTGCAACCGGCCACAAAAGATATTTACGCCTCCACCGCCAGTAAAGGTGCCATCAAAACTAAATTTGCAGCTACTCTCCCGTCCACTGAAGACCAGTCCCGGAAATGTGGTCGTGTTGTCAATTCGGACGGCACCGACCCCAAGTATTCGAACAAGGGTGGTAACTGCGTGCCGTTCGCCAAAATGAACGACTTGTTGTACAGACTTGAATTCGAAACCTCGAAACTCGATTCTGGTGTAACGAGGGTAGCCACTCCAGTCAATTACGAAGGCTTGCTCTGTAATTTACATAACAAACTGGCGAATACGCAATTCACGTTCCGCCAACTTGCTTATCAGTGGGACCGTTCAAGGCCCGCTAGCGCTGCCAGCGATGTTCCCACGAAACCCGAGGAAGACGAAGCCATCTACACTTACGATGCAACCAGTCAACATGCCGACGCGAACATTGTCAACCTCGTGTTTAAACACGGTGCTGCTCAAATGTGTAACGTCGATTGGACACAGGAAATTACCGGTGAAATGACTAGACACGACTCTGCCGGCGGTAAATACACGAATCCGTACGAATTGTTTGACCGCGAGATTGGAGAAGCCATCTTTGCCACCGAAATCGCCAAGTTGTCAAAGAGAAAAACCGCAGCGGCCAACTCAAACTTGTGGGCTGCCCTCGAAGAAGAACTTACGTCGACTACGTTAACTGGTATTAACTATCAGATTTCTTACGAGGCCGCCGAACACTTTATGCGCGTTGTCACCACTGACCATGACGATTCTGCCGTCAATAATAGAGTCAACCTAAGGGAATACACGTTTGCCGACTCAACCATCGGCACACTTCCCGCTTTTAGTGATGCGATTAGGGCTACGGCAAACGCAACTTGCGACGATGCGACAACCTATTGTCGAATTGCTATCACCACAAACTTTTATATGGCCATCGACGGCACACGTATATATAATGCGACAACCGACACGCTGCTTACTGCCGCCGCCACGGCCACATGGTTTTACAATAATCATGATTTAGGCGATGGCACAGAATCTGGCTACGCCACGGACTTGTTGGCAGAGTTCAATGGGGATAATGACGATCAGACCGATTTGACCCAATATCGCCACCCGATCACCGACGGTACCACCAACTACAGGCTAAAGATGAGAGCAGACGAATGGGAATTCCAATATGAAGACGACGACCAAAACTGGCATACGGAATTAAACGGCACTCGTGCCGGCAATACTTTGACCGCTTCTACTACCACCGACCGTGGTATGATTGTGTTCGTGGAGGGCGCGGACGATGGCTGGCCTGTGGTGACCCTCGGAGGCAATCCAATATTCTCGTTTAGTTTATGAATAAAAATTTAAATAAATATGTTTAATTAAATAATTTTTATGAATGCTTTATTTGTATTGTACGTGCGCGTTTCAAAAATATATCATTAATTAAAATAATATACCTATATAAGTACGATTATTTTAGATTAAATGAAACCCAGTTTTTTAATCATCGCACTGACATGTTTGTTTTTACAATCGGAAGCCCGCTTGTTCCGAGGGAATTTCCTTAAAGGTCAAGACCCGGATGATATTGCAGAGCTCCCGGAGAACTCCAAACACACTCACGAGGGCGACGCTCCACACCAGAGAGCCGACAGCGATACTACAGCCAGTACAGCCGCCGTTCTTCAGAGCGAAATTGCAAGCGGCCTCCGTGAAGATTTTCAGTTCATCAAGGACTCTCTGACACAATTTGCGGACGAAGACGGATTTGTCCGCGAAGGAATCGTTTTCTGCGGCGCCGGCGGCCTTTCCGATCCTGCCGTCGGCGATTACCACATCGATACCGGTCGTTTAGTGACAAACGACGGTTACGGAAATAACGTCAGCGTCGCCGATGACGAGGCCGTTTGCGGTTCCTCGAGGTGCGAAGAAGGTTCGTTTGTCGCGTTGTTGTCCAACCGCATTCGCGCTCTCGGCTACCACGTCACACACTCTGACTTGTGCATGGCCCGTTCTACCACTACTGTAAACAATGTAGACGTCGCACGTACCTGCAAGCTTCAGACAAATGAATTACAAAGACAAACGAAAGACAACCTCGCGGGTGATAAACAATGTTACCAGTATAGCACAGATACATTGTGCTGTGGGACAGGCAACGACGGCGCACGCACCGTGGGCGTTTGTGACGCGTCTTCTTCTTCGGGCACCCAATGCACTTGGGATGCGGTGGAAGAGGTTTGTTACGCCACAAATGGTACAGTGCAAACCGCCCACCCAGCAATCGTTGCCGACGACGCCAACACCACGAAAAACGCGGTGAGGCGCGTCTTTACCTTCGGACAAGGCGACGTAAACGTGGGTGCGACCGACAAGGTTTACGTTACCGGTGCTGTCAGCCCTGGTAGCGGCGCATCTGGATGTAAATCCCTCCGCCAATACGTTGCCGCCCTGAACGGAATGGCACAAATTAACGCTTTCCGCGACACCGGCATTGAAGAAACCGAGGACAACTGGGCAAGAGTCATTAAAGATGCTCGCACAGGCCTCGAGGAGTACGCTGACATTTTGTCCGATTTCTACGACAATTCGGTTAAACTGTTCCCGCTTATTGAGTACGAAGAACCGGAACCATGTCCTATGGGCGAGGTCGAACTGGAAGACGGTGACGAAGGCACCGTGACTGCTCCGGAGTGTACCAAATATGATTACAACACAAGAACCATCACCAAAGCTACGACATTTGATCTCCAAGAAATTCTCCGTGAAAAATGCTTTTGCAGAAACAACGCTGTATTTGGTGACTTGGCGTACCTCAAAACCACCGTTGGGGGCTGTAGTGCATTGTCAGATGTGGTGTCGGCGAAAACTTTCTGTGACAAACCAATCTTAGAAGCCCATTTATGGAATCAAGTCCTTGGAAACTTACAGCCGTTGGATAAAGATGTCTACGTACCACCGGGTTCATCTACGACAAAGAGTTCAATAACAGCCAACGTCGCCAAAACCCTTCCTACCGTCGCTCTTCAAGCCGCCAACTGTGGCCGTCTTGTGAATTCGGACAATGATAACTCCGACACCAGCAAAAGTACCTCCAAATTTTCGAACAAGGGGGGCAATTGCGTACCATTCGGCAAATTCCAAATCTTGTTGCGCAGACTCGAACGTGAAAGTTCCGGATACTCCAACGTGAATGCTGAGGGGTTTGCAGGGTTATATTTTGCAGGAACCGAATTTCCACCTGAGTTCTACGGCAACGACATTTCATCCAACTTGCCCGACAATGAAATCGATGAAGCTATCTTTACTTCCGAAGTCGCTCAGTTGGCCAAGAGAAAAACAGCGGGCGACAACGCAAACTTGTGGGCTGCCCTCGAAGAAGAACTCACGTCGACAGATTCCGGCCGTATCAACCAACAAATTGCCCATGAAGCCGCCGAACACTTTATGCGCATTGTCACCACTGACCATGACGATTCTACCGTCAAAAATTTGAATAGAATGTTCTGTACTGAAAATTATTTTGTGGACACCCATGTCTGTACCGCTTGTGCTGCAGGTACGACGAACGCTGCTGGTGACCAAGCTTCGATGGGCGATACAATTTGCGACGCTACTATATGTGCAGCCAACCAGTACGTGAGCGACCATGTCTGTACCCCTTGTGCTGCAGGCACGACCAATGGTGCCGATGATGCTTCAGGAAACAATACAATTTGCGACGCTACTATATGTGATGCCAACCAGTACGTGAGCGCCAATGTCTGTATCCCTTGTGCTGCAGGCACGACCAATGGTGCCGATGATGCTTCAGGAAACAATACAATTTGCGACCCTACTATATGTGCATTCGACGAGTACGTGGACACCCATGTCTGTACCGCTTGTGCTGCAGGTACGACCTGTACCACTTGTACCGATGATGCTTCAGGTAGCGATACGGGTTGCAACGCTACTATATGTGCAGCCAACCAGTACGTGTCAAATAATACCTGTACCACTTGTGCTCCAGGCACGACCAAAGTCAATGGTACCGATGATGCTTCAGGTAGCGATACGAATTGTACTGTCACAACATGTGTTGCCGGCGAACACGTTGTGAGCAATGCCTGTGGGTACTGTCCAGCGGGTACCACGAACGACGCTGGTGACAGTGCCGCAGGTGCAAATACGAATTGTGACACTTGTGGTACCGGTTACACTACCAACGGCGAACAGGGCCAATCGAGTTGTGACTTTTGCGACAAAGGCTATGGAGGCGACGAATTTGGCGTCTGTGGGGTGTGTCCAATACATATGTACAATGATGTGACGTCTG
>Ga0302134_10001747_pt1 | contig 10302 bp, 11 predicted proteins | sample CB9_SCM_MG_FD_203123 | JGI IMG/M metagenome (GOLD analysis project Ga0302134, IMG submission 203123) | Marine microbial communities from Western Arctic Ocean, Canada - CB9_SCM | ecosystem: Environmental > Aquatic > Marine > Oceanic | place: Canada: Western Arctic Ocean | collected 2017-09-19
GATGAAATTCTAAAAAAAATTAAGCCTTAAGCTCAAAGGTTTCTTTTCCAAGTCTTTTGCCATTAATCATCATATCAATAGCATGTTCGCCTCCAAAATACTCTACAAAATAAACCGACTAAGGTCGGCATTTTGAGATAAGTCTTCGACACGGTCTTTTACATATTTTGCATCAATTTTAATGACTTCCCCTGGGGTGTCAGATGCTGTGAAACTTACGCCTTCCAATATTTTTTCTAGAATAGTATGAAGCCTTCTCGCGCCAATGTTTTCGACCGATTCGTTAACACTTGCGGAAATTTTAGCAATTTCTTTTATGCCGCCCTCTGTAAAGTTTAGGGTAACCTCTTCCGTGTCCATTAAGGCTATATATTGTTTTATTAAGCTATAGTCAGGCTCTGTTAAAATGCGTCTAAAGTCTTCTTCTGTAAGGGCCCTTAACTCAACCCTTATGGGCAAGCGGCCTTGAAGCTCTGGCAATAAATCGGAAGGCTTCGCTTGAGAAAAGGCACCTGATGATATGAATAGAATATGGTCCGTTTTTACACTGCCGTGTTTGGTGGAAACCGTTGTGCCTTCAATAAGAGGAAGGAGATCTCTTTGTACGCCTTCTCGGCTAACTTCTCCGCCACGATTATCTTGGCGTGCACAAATTTTGTCTATCTCATCCAAAAAGACAATGCCGTTTTGTTCAACGGAGAAAATTGCATCCTTCACAAGGCTTTCTTCGTCCATTAAATTGTCGGCCTCTTCGGTTACTAATATAGTATGCGCGTCATCTACGGTCATTTTCTTGACTTGTTTTTTCCCTTGGAAGGCTTTTCCAAACAGGTCGCCTAAATTAACCATACCCATACTGGCACCCGGCATGCCGGGAATATCAAAACTTGGCATACCAGAGGTCGGTTCTTTGATTTCTATTTCTATTTCTTTATCGCTAAGTTGCCCCTCACGAAGCATTTTCCTAAATTTTTGACGGGTTTCTTCTCGTCCATCTTTGCCAACCAATGCGTCAATAACTCTACCTTCGGCAGCTATTTGGGCTTTGGCCTTTACTTCTTTCCGTTTTTTTTCACGTATCAAATTGATGGAGGTTTCAACCAAATCTCTGATGATTTGTTCAACATCACGACCGACATAACCAACTTCGGTAAACTTGGTTGCCTCAATTTTAATAAAAGGAGCTTCGGCCAATTTGGCAAGCCGACGTGATATTTCTGTTTTACCAACCCCAGTTGGGCCAATCATAAGAATGTTTTTTGGAAGGATTTCTTCTTTAATGTCATCTTCCAATTGCTGCCGACGCCACCTGTTTCGAAGGGCAATAGCAACCGCTCTTTTGGCATCTTTTTGACCAATAATATAACGATCTAATTCTGAGACGATTTCACGTGGAGAAAAGGAAGTCATTTGGTTTTTAATTCCTCAATTGTAAGGTTATGATTTGTATAAACACAGATATCACCGGCGATCCCCATTGCCTTTTCAGCTATTTGTCTGGCATCCATTTTCTGGTCTATTAATGCACGAGCTGCAGCAAGGGCATAATTTCCACCAGACCCAATCGCTATAATTCCATCCTCAGGTTCAAGAACATCCCCTGTTCCGGTTAAAACCAGACTATTATCCTTATCTGCAACGGCCATCATGGCTTCAAGTTTTCTAAGGTAGCGGTCTGTGCGCCAGTCTTTTGCAAGCTCTACGGCGGCTCTTACCAATTGACCGGGGTGGCGCTCAAGTTTTTCTTCTAATCGTTCAAAAAGGGTGAAGGCGTCTGCGGTTGCACCTGCAAAACCCGCAATGACACTACCATCCCCAAGAGGGCGAACCTTTCGTGCATTTGCTTTGATAACGGTTGAGCCAAGGGTTACCTGCCCGTCTCCTGCAATGATAACCTTATTGCCTTTTCTAATCGATAAAATGGTTGTGCCGTGCCAAAGGGTCTCTCTTGTTGAGCTGTCTGCCATAAAGGGCCTCTTAAATTTAAAATTAAAATGCTTATTAATCATATAGCTTTGAGTGGGCTTTAATACAAGAGAGCTTGAGGCAATTCTTGTGGGGGTGTAAGGTTTTTTCAAACAAAAATTAGGAGCAAGAGATGGCATATGATCCAAATAACATATTTGCTAAAATATTAAGGGAAGAGCTTCCCTGCGAAAAGGTTTTTGAAGATGAGTATTGCCTTGCCTTTAAAGATATAAACCCTTTAGCCCCTATTCATATTTTGGTTATTCCCAAGGGAGACTACCTCTCGCAAGATGATTTTTCAGACCATGCTCCGGATGATTTAATTGTCGGGTTTGGAAGGGCCATTGGAAAAGTTGCAAAAACTCTAAATTTAGATGTAGAAGGTTATCGGGTTATCACTAATATTGGCCTTGAGGGGGGACAAATTGTGCCCCACCTTCATTACCATATTTTAGGAGGCAAGTCTTTGGGCCCAATGTTGGGGTCCTAGCTTAGCTTTGAATCAACCAACTCTTTAAGGTTTGCTTCAGGTCGTGCGCCGACGTGGGAAATTACTTCGGCTGCGCAAATGGCAGCAATTCGGCCACACTTTTCCATGTCATACCCTTGGGAATAGCCATATAAAAACCCTGCGGCATAAAGATCCCCCGCCCCTGTTGTGTCTTGAACATCAGCTTTTTCTGCCGCAACTTCAAATCGCTCTAAGCCTTTTAAGATAACCGCCCCTTTTTCTCCACGGGTTAAAACAATAAGTTCAGCCTGTGCTTTCACTTTTTTCACGGCATCTTCAAAATCTTCAACCTCATAAAGAGATTTGATTTCATCTTCATTGGCAAATAAAATATCAACCTTATTTTCAACGAGACCTATAAATTCATCTCTATACCTTCCGACACAAAAGCTATCAGAAAGCGTAAGGGCGACTTTATTGCCCGCACTTTTGGCAATTTCCATGGCTTTTAAGAACGCTTTTTTTGCGTCCTCCGGATCCCAAAGGTATCCCTCTAAATAGGTTATCTTCGCGCGTTTTACTTGATCTTCATCAATGTCATTAACAGATAATCCCTGGGAAGACCCTAAAAAGGTGTTCATTGTTCTTTCGGCGTCTGGGGTCACCAAAACAAAAGACCTTGCAGTTGGGGTGCCGTCATTTCCTTTTTGAGTGTTATATTCAACGCCAAGAGAACGAATGCCATGAGTGAAAACCTCTCCCAATTGGTCATTTGCAACCCGTCCAATAAAACCTGTTTTCCCACCTAATGCAGCAATACCCGCAATTGTGTTTGCAGCGGAGCCGCCTGAGGCCTCAATAGCTGGCCCCATTTCACTATAAAGCCTGTCAGCCCCTTCGGCATCAATTAGCACCATGCCGCCCTTTTGCAGTTCATGTTTTGCAAGAAAAGAATCATCAGTTCTGGCAAGAACATCAACGATTGCATTTCCAATTCCTAATACATCGATTTTACCTTGGCTCATAACTTGGTCCTAATAAATTTAACTTTAGGGGGATTATAGGTATGATTGGAAAAAGGGCAATAATGAAAAAGGGGGTTTAAAAAGCTTATAAAATAACCATATAGGTTTGAGAATAATAAACGTAATTAATACGTCCGTCAGGGGAAAAATTTAGGGATGATAGCAAAAGCCTTTTTAAAATCAATCGAGCAGATATCCGATAAAAAACTTAAAAAAGTTTTTGTCTTGGGAGTAGGGCTTGCGCTCATTGTTTTTGCCGGGTTATTTTTCGGTGTTTTATGTATAATCCCAGAAAATATTGAATTCTCTGACTGGGATTGGGTTAATTCAACATTAAGCTGGATTTTGGGATGGTCATTGGCCCCAATTACTTTCATAATAATTTATCTTGTTTTTCCTGCCATCTCGACAATGTTTATGGGTCTCTTTTTAGATGATGTTGTTGATGCGGTTGAAGATAAACATTACTCTGGCTCAAAGGCTTCTCGCAAAGCATCCGGATATGAAAGCCTCATGATTACTTTTAAAATGGGCCTCTGGGTAATATTTTTAAATATTTTAGCATTGCCTTTTTATATTCTTCTTTTGTTTACAGCCATTGGACCGTTTATTTTATTTTTAATATTAAACAGTTACCTTTTAGGCCGAGAGTATTTTAATTTAATTGCCGTTCGTCATTTTTTACCAGAGGATGCAGAAAAATTTAGAAGAATGAAGGGTGATAAAGTTTCTTTAACCGGTGGTGTAATAACGCTGTTATATATTGTCCCATTTGTTAACCTAGCAGCACCCATAATTGGCTCTGCAATGATGGTTCATGTTTTTCATGAAGCCTTGGAAAAAGATATTTGACTATGCGATTGAAAATGGGGGATAGGTTATTTTTAAAATAAAAATTTTGATAGTTGCACCCCTTCTCTTTTTGTCCGCTTGTATAATCACGTCCAATCCAAATAGTGACGTTGAAACAATTGCCTCGTTCCCACAGGCAGTGCCCATTCCTGAGGTCGAGGCGGCTCCACTTCAAGACACAACACCCCCATTAGTGGAAATTGAAGGGCAAAGGATCTTAGGCCTTGAGCCAAGGACAACCGAGGACATTTTTGGAACTGCAAGTTTTGTAAGGTGGGACGGAAGTGCTATTATTAGGCAATATAAAAATGATCTTTGTATTTTAGACATTGTTTTTTATGAAGAAATATCTGGCGACCCTTTCCGGGCTACTTATTTTGAGAGCAGGTCTTTATCAGGTGAAAGCTTGGAACTAAAAGAGTGCTTAAAGGGTTTTTTTGCAGATGGTGAAATCCCCAGCCTTCTTTTAAAGGAGGGCTAAGTTTAAATGGTTGTTTTGGCTTTGAAGGTGCAATATTCTTCCACGGGGCAAATATGACAATCCGGCTTTCTTGCTTTACAAATATACCTGCCTTGTAGGATTAACCATTGGTGAGCATTTATTCCAAATTCTTTTGGGATGGCCTTTAAAAGCTTTTTTTCTACCTCCAGTGGGGTCTTTCCCTTTGCCATTCCGGTTCTATTTCCAATTCTAAAAATATGGGTGTCAACAGCACAGGTTGGGTGCCCGAAGGCTATATTTAAAACAACATTTGCAGTTTTTCTCCCAACACCTGGTAGGCTTTCAAGTGCCTCTCGATTATCAGGGACAATGCCATTAAAGTCCTTGGCTAGAATTTTACTTAGGGCCATAATATTTTTGGCCTTACCATTAAATAGGCCAATCGTTTTAATGTGATCTCTAACTTTATCGTGACCAAGATTGAGCATCTTTTTTGGAGTGTCAGCTGCTTTAAAGAGAGCTTTTGTTGCTTTGTTTACCCCAACGTCTGTTGCTTGCGCTGAAAGAACAACGGCGACCAGAAGAGTGAAATTATTGACGTAATCCAACTCCCCTTTTGGCTCTGGTTTCAGGGATTGGAGGGTTGAGAAAAACCCATAAACATCATCCTTTCTCATGTCGCGTCCAAAGCATCGTCCATCGAATAATACCCAGGTTTTTGGAGAATTAACCATTTTGCGGCCTTAAGGGCCCCCGTGGCAAATATTTCTCTATTGCCGGCCTTATGGGTTAGTTCAATTATTTCAGACCCAACCGAGAATATGACTTTATGTTCACCCATAACCTCTCCCTCACGAATACTTGTTACTTTAACCCCTCGTTCTAATGGAAGCATTTCTTTTAAAAGTATAGCCGTGCCAGAGGGGGTATCCATTTTATGGATATGGTGGGTTTCTATAATTTCAACGGAGGCATTCTCCCCCAGCTTTTTAGCAGCCTCACTCACAAGTGTTTTAAAGGCAGCCATTCCCTCACTCATATTACTTGAATGAAAAACAGGAATTTTTTTTGAGGCTTCCCTAAGAAGTAGAAAGTCAGGCTCTCTCAAACCGGTTGTTCCTATTACTAAGGGCGTGGAATTGGTGAGGGCAATTTCAATATTTTTTTTAATGGAATTTACATTGGAAAAATCAATAAGGACACTTGCCGTGCCATATGAGTCAACAAACGATAAACCAGACGTTTGATTTATTTTCTTAAGAATGGTTTGCCCCATTCTGCCTGATAATCCAATAAGGCCAATTTTTAAAGATGTGTTTTTCATTTTGGAAGGGTATCGTTAACTGGTAAAAATTACTAGTCCGTCAAATCTGTCCAAATACTTTTTACTTTAACAAAAAAGCCCTCTGACTTTGGAGACCAACCGTCTTTTGCACCGCTCTCAAATTCTTTTAAAAGCTCTTTTTGTTTTTTGGTTAAATTTGTTGGTGTTTCTACTAAAGTTTCGAGAACCATGTCGCCCACTAAGGAAGATTGCAATTTTGGCATTCCTTTTTGTCTTAACCTAATGCGAGAACCTGACTGTGTGCCTTCTTTAATTTTAACCACGGCTTTTTTACCTTCAATTGTTGGGACTTCAATGTCCCCACCAAGTATCGCTTTGGTCATGGTTATTGGAATTTGGCAATAAAGGGTTGTACCGTCACGTTGAAAAAGCTCGTGAGTGATAAGGTTAATAAATATATATAAGTCCCCTGATGGGCCGCCCCTAAAACCTGCCTCACCCTCGCTGGAAAGACGTATACGAGTTCCATCTTCAACCCCTTTTGGGATTTTTACAGATAATGTTTTTTCTTTTTCAACGCGACCAGCGCCATCACAAGACCCACAAGGGTTGGAAATGACATGCCCAACGCCTTGGCAGCTGGGGCAAGAACGCTCTACTGTAAAAAACCCTTGCTGGGCCCTTACCTTGCCGTGGCCGGAGCATGTTGAACAAACCTCAGGTTGTGAACCAGCACCAGCACCAGAGCCTGAACAATCATCACAGGAATGTGTTGTTGGAACTTCAATATCAGCTTCGGTTCCGTTAAAGGCTTCTTCAAGTGTAACCTCAAGAGTATATCTTAAGTCCGACCCCCTTTGGGCAGCTGATTGTTGTCTGCCACCACCTCGACCCATAAAGTCCCCAAATAGGTCTTCAAAGGCATCTGAAAAGTTTCCACCGGAAAAATCAAAGCCACCTCTTCCGCCACCTTCCCTACCATCTTGAAAAGCAGCATGGCCATATTGGTCATAAGCGGCCTTTTTTTGAGGGTCTTTTAAAATTTCGTAAGCTTCTGAAAGTTCCTTAAATTTATGTTCAGCTTCTTCATCCCCTTGATTTCTATCGGGGTGAAATTTCATGGCTAATTTACGGTAGGCGCTTTTTAATTCATCCTCACCCGCTCCTTTGGACACACCCAAAGTTTCGTAGTAATCCCGCTTTTCCATGGTCTTTTTTTAACCTTCTTTAATCTTAGGATATGATAACCGCCCCGAATTCCAATTTGGAAGCGGAGCGGTTGTCATTTAGTAGTCTATTGTTAGATTATTTTTCGTTTTTGTTGTCGTCAACTTCTTCAAAATCGGCATCAACAACATCTTCATTTTCTGCTGCATCTTCTGCTTCAGGAGTGCCCCCCTTTTCAGGTGTATCGCCAGATTCCGCTTGTGCTTTATAAATCTCTTCGCCAAGTTTCATAGAGGCTTGAGTTAAAGTTTCGACCTTGGCCGTAATTTCTTCAACATCATCACCTTCAAGGGCGGCTTTTAAAGCTTCATTTGCCACTTCAATGGCTGTTCTACTTTCTTCGTCAACTTTATCACCGTGTTCTTTTAGTGTTTTTTCAGTTGCATGAACCATGGATTCCCCATTGTTTTTAGCTTCTGCCAGAGCGCGAAGTTTTTTATCTTCTTCGGCATTAGATTCAGCATCTTTCACCATTTTTTCAATATCATCATCGGATAAACCACCGGATGCTTGAATGCGAATTTGGTGCTCTTTACCGGTTCCTTTATCTTTGGCGCTAACTTTAACAATTCCGTTGGCATCAATATCAAAGGTTACTTCCACCTGAGGCACCCCTCTTGGTGCTGGGGGAATACCAACCAAATCAAATTGACCAAGCATTTTATTGTCCGAAGCCATTTCACGTTCCCCTTGGAAAACACGAATTGTAACTGCGTTTTGATTATCCTCTGCTGTTGAGAACACTTGGCTTTTCTTTGTTGGAATGGTTGTATTGCGATCAATTAAACGCGTGAATACGCCACCCAATGTTTCAATGCCCAAGGAAAGAGGCGTAACATCCAAAAGAAGAACGTCTTTAACATCCCCTTGTAGAACCCCTGCCTGAATGGCAGCGCCCATGGCAACAACTTCGTCAGGGTTAACCCCTTTGTGTGGCTCTTTACCAAAAAACTCTTTAACAATTTCGATAACCTTGGGCATTCTGGTCATACCACCAACAAGAACAACATCACCAATTTCACCAGCTTTAAGGCCCGCGTCTTTTAATGCTTTTTTACAAGGAGCAAGAGTTCTTTTAATCAAATCTTCAACAAGGGCTTCTAATTTAGACCGTGTTAATTTCATGGTTAAATGTTTAGGCCCTGATTGATCGGCTGTAATAAAGGGCAGGTTCACCTCAGTTTGGCTGGCAGATGAAAGCTCAATTTTTGCTTTTTCTGCAGCTTCTTTTAGCCTCTGAAGAGCAAGGTTATCAGACCTTAAATCAATACCATGCTCTTTTTTGAATTCATCAGCGAAATAATCAACCAGCCTTAAATCAAAATCTTCACCACCAAGGAAAGTGTCCCCATTAGTAGATTTAACTTCAAATACACCATCACCAATTTCTAAGACGGATACATCAAATGTACCACCACCAAGGTCAAACACTGCAATAGTATGACCGGTATCTTTATCTAAACCATAAGCAAGTGCTGCGGCTGTTGGCTCGTTGATAATACGAAGAACTTCAAGGCCTGCAATTTTACCAGCATCTTTTGTGGCTTGTCTTTGGGCGTCATTAAAATAAGCTGGTACAGTAATCACGGCTTGAGAAACATCTTCCCCTAAATAACTTTCAGCTGTTTCCTTCATTTTTTGTAAAATGAAAGCAGAAATTTGACTTGGGCTATACTTTTCTTCCCGAGCTTCAACCCATGCATCGCCATTGCCAGCCTTTACAATATTGTAAGGGACCATGCCCTGGTCCTTTTTTGTTGTGGGATCATCAAATGTGCGGCCAATTAACCTTTTAATCGCAAAAAGCGTGTTTGTTGGATTTGTAACCGCCTGTCTTTTCGCTGATTGTCCAACCAACCGCTCTCCACCCTCTGTAAAAGCAACAATAGAAGGGGTTGTTCTTGTGCCCTCTGCATTTTCAATTACTTTTGGTTTGGAGCCATCCATAATTGAAACACATGAATTTGTTGTACCTAGATCAATTCCAATAACCTTTGACATAATTACTCTCTCTTTTTCAGGGAACTTCTCCTGGCCCATAAGTGCACCAGATAAAGTTCTCTGATTGCTTGGTTGTTTTTATTGCTTGAACTTTCAAGCTGTATTCGGGCTGTATATAGGGGGCTCTAATGCGACCTGCAAGGTGTTCGAGGCTAAGAACCGTGTTTTTTTGTTATTTTTTCAATGTTTTTTGACTCTTTTCTTAGATTTTAGGGTAAAAACGTAAAAATTAGTCTTTGGAGAAAAAGAAATGAAAATAGTTTTCATAACTTTAGTTACAATTTTGATGGGCGTTTGGTCTCATCCATCATTCGCAGCTGATTCTATTGTTATTTTAAAGGCGACTGTCCAAATCCCAATGGTAAAAGGGCACCCCGCCAAAGGCTCTATAACTCTTCAAAATAACTCGTCTGAAGACATCATTTTAACCCAGATTTCATTGTCACATGCACAAAGGGTAGAAATTCATGAAAGTGTTATGGAAAATGAAGTTTCTAAAATGCTCAAACTTGAAAATTTATCCATAAAAGCTGGTGAAACCTTAGATATGGGGGAAAGGTCTCTCCACTTTATGGTTTTTGGATTGGATAAAAACTTAAGCGTGGGCAATGTAATAAATGGTAAATTTGAGTTTTTAAAATTAGAAAATATTTATAATGAATTTAAAATCGTTAAATTAGAAATGAATTCCCACAAAATGTACTAATTAACTGGGCCCCCTTAAAAGCTAATTTCACCTATGTTTCTGTATCTAGGCTTTCTTCTTCTTTTGGGCCTCCTTCAGAAACTCCGACCATTGCTGGGCGCAAAAGACGCCCCTTTAATACATACCCGGGCTGGACAACCTGAAGGACGGTACCATTGGGAACGTTGGGGTTCGGGGCTTTAAACATGGCTTGGTGAAGATTATGATCAAACTTTTCACCCTCTGGAGTAATTTTCTTAATTCCATGGCGATCAAAAACATTTAACAACTCACGCTCGGTCATTTCAACACCTTCAGAAAATGCTTTGATGCTTTCTTGAATATCTTTGTCTTCGGGCAGCGAAT
>Ga0302134_10001748_pt1 | contig 10302 bp, 9 predicted proteins | sample CB9_SCM_MG_FD_203123 | JGI IMG/M metagenome (GOLD analysis project Ga0302134, IMG submission 203123) | Marine microbial communities from Western Arctic Ocean, Canada - CB9_SCM | ecosystem: Environmental > Aquatic > Marine > Oceanic | place: Canada: Western Arctic Ocean | collected 2017-09-19
ATGAGTGATCTCCCGTGGTCGATTGCCTGGCCCGGATATGACAACGGCGACAATCTCCTGGAAGACGGGGAGGCTGCCGAGATTACGGTCTGGTTGGCCGACCGAGTGACTACCTTGACCAACGCCACGGACTCGGGCGGCATAGCCTTGATGGACGGATCGGCAGGCGATGGTGGCACCGGCGGATTTGCCGCCACATGTACGGTCCCTGGCGGCGACGACAGGTGGACCATAGAGATCAAGCCTGACGATGGGTCAAAGCTCAACATCGAGCGATCTCTACCTAGCGGACTGAAAGCGATCATGGATCTCCGCTAGTTCAGCCGCCAGATACTCGGGCTACTTCAGCTACTCCGGATCTCGTGAGCGCCCCCACCCCGACCTCCTAACGTTCCGAGAGCCTGGAGGGTTGGCCCTGTATAACGGATATGAACTAAAAAGGGCGACCCGTAAGCGGGTCGCCCTTTTTAGTTCATATCCGTTATACAGAGTTAGTGAGCGTGTCCGCCGCCGCCGCCGCAACCACAACCTCCACCGCCGCCGCCACAGCCGCCGCCGCCACCGCCGCCACATGCGCAGCCACCGGCCTGTGCGCTCGGGTCCTGCTGCTGCGCCTCTGCGGCGCCGCCGCCGCAGCCACATGCGCCGCCGCCACCGCAACCGCCGCCTTCACTGGCGAAGTTGGGGTTGGAAATTACAAATCCGCTGCGCTGTAGGCCATCAACATAGTCGATGCTCGATCCCTGCAAAAGCGGGGAGCTCTCAGCGTCTACAACGATCTTTACGCCGAAATACTCGAGCAGCGTGTCGTTGTCTTCCGCAGCCTCTTCGAGGCCGAGAATGTACTCCACGCCACCCGCTTGACCGGGAGCGAGTGAGATCCGGATAAGCCCCTCGTCGGCATCCTGCTCGGCAAGTACTTCCTTAAACTTCGAGGAAGCCGCCTCGGTCACCGTCAGAAGGGTCGCGTTCTCGATCACCATGTGGTTTCTCCGTATCTCCATATGGTCCATATATATCTCTGGACCATTGTGCGTTCTGTCGTTGGATAAACGCGCTTTTTCTCGCGATTAACGCATTACGTAGGTTATTACATCATCGTTATCATGTATCGTATACCAATAGTTCCAAGCCGCACTATTGTGGCGTATCATGTCGCATATGATATTTTTAACGAACGGTTCCGTCGAAATCGTTACGTTTTCCGCCCGGTATCGTAATCTGGGCATCTTGCCCCGGCCTGTAGTCCGTTAGCCTTTCCCTGTATCCGGGTATCTGGATCTCAGGCGTCGGACCCTTCTCACATCAGTTTATTACGTATGAATGGGGAATGCCTAGCGCATGGACGAGCTAGACCGACAGATCATTACCATCCTCGAGAAAGACGGAAGAGCAGCCAACGCGACGATAGCGCGTGAGGTTGGCGTTAGTGAAGGGACCGTCCGGAGACGGTTGAAGCGTTTGATCGGCGATGAGGTCATCAAGGTGATGGCATTCCCTGACCCCAAGGCTCTTGGCTTTGAGTCCGAAGCACTTATCGGGGTCCAAGTCGATCCCGACAAAATGGACCAGGTTGCAACGGAACTGTCCAACCTTGAAAACACTCGTTGGGTCGCTCTGGCCACCGGCACCTTTGACATCTTCGCATGGGCGACGTTGCCGGATGCCGAAAAGCTGGGTCGCTTCCTCCGGGAAAAGGTTGGCGTGATCCCCGGCGTGCGACGCACGGAAACCTTTGTAACTCTGGCGATCCGCAAACGGGATTATGGATTACCGATCGCTTAGTCTTGTTGCTCCGGGCTGGTCAATTCTCTGAACCTGCAACCTGAAAATCGTTTGGATTTGCGGTTCAGGGCTTGTGAAAAGCCAGTAAAGACCACAAACTCGCACCTTCACTTGCCCCTCTAAGTTTCGCCGGATATTTCGGGCGATGTTGCCGAGGTCAATTCACTGCGATCAGACCTCTGCCCTACAGGAGCATCGATGACCAACGCGGTCTCCAGCCAAATCAGTAGGGGTCCGGGCGTTCGACCTTACAATCTTGAGTAGGATCCCCAGATTTCTGGGTTTTCTGTGGCCTCTGGGATTTCTTGAGACTCCCGGCCAGCGCATCTGGCCCCCTCGCCGATAATCGTTTCATGTCAGGCCAAAGTAATTTGGTCTGACACACACTGCTGCGGCCTGAATGTTCAGGCCGAACGCGGAGATAGACCAGATGTACAGAGACATGACCTGCGGCGAGCCGCGACAAACCGACTCCGGCAAAGTAATCACCCTCTCAGGATGGGTGCACCGACGCCGTGATCACGGCGGTCTTACCTTCATAGACCTTCGAGACTTTTCCGGCCTCATGCAGGTGGTGTTCAACGAGGACACAGCGCCTGAAGCCCACGCGATCGCTGGCGACCTGAGGAGCGAGTGGGTTGTTAAGGTGAAGGGCACAGTGCAGGAGCGACGCGCGGGTGCCGAGAACCCGGACTTGCCGACCGGGACTGTCGAGTTGATCGCGTCCGAGCTGACGGTACTGAGTAAGTCTGAGACTCCGCCTTTCGAGGTGGAGGACGATCTCAACGTGGCCGACGAGACTCGTCTTCGCTACAGATTTATCGACCTCCGCAGGCCGCGGATGTACAAGAACCTGAAATTGCGACACGACGTGATTCAGTCGGCCCGTAATTTTATGACCGGCGAAAACTTTCTTGAGATTGAGACGCCGATCCTCCTGAAGTCGACACCCGAAGGAGCGCGCGACTACGTTGTGCCGAGCCGGGTCCACCCGGGTTCCTTTTATGCCCTCCCACAGTCGCCTCAGCAGCTCAAGCAGCTCTTGATGGTGTCCGGTGTGGATCGCTACTTCCAGTTTGCTCACTGCTTTCGTGACGAAGACCTACGAGCGGACCGACAGCCGGAGCACACGCAGATCGACTTCGAGATGTCCTTCGTGGAGCAGGAAGACGTGCTTCAAATTCTTGAAGGCCTGTACACAAAGATGGTCCACGACACACGGCCCGATCTGGATGTGCCGACGCCGTTCCCGCGTATGACCTACGCGGAGGCAATAGAAAGGTACGCGAGCGACAAGCCAGACGTCCGGTTTGGCATGGAGGTGTGTCGGCTGACCGATATCGTCGCCGATTCAGGCTTTGGTGTATTTGAGTCGATAGCATCTTCCGGCGGGGCAGTTCGGGCTATCGTCGCCCAGGGATGTGCCGATTACACCCGTCGCCAGACGGACGAGCTGATCGAGTTTGTGAAGAGCAGCGGCGCCCAGGGCCTGATTCCGATGCACATATCGGCGAGCGTAGCCAGCCTGGACGAGCTGACGCTTGATGGCGTTCGCTCCCCTATTAAAAACCATGTTTCGATCGAGACGCTTAAGAAGATGGCGGATGCGTCGGGTGCAGGTCCGGGTGATCTCATGTTGATCATTGCCGGGACTGAGAGCGTTGTGAACGTGGCCATCAGCAACCTGCGTGGCGAGATGGGGCGTCGGCTTGAGCTGACAGACCCGAATATCTTCAAGTTTGTTTTTGTGGTCGACTTCCCACTGTTTGAATGGAACGAAGACCGAAATGGCTGGGCGGCAATGCACCATGTGTTCAGCTCGCCACGGCCGGAGGACGTTGATCTACTGGACAGCGATCCGGGAGCGGTCCTGGGTCAGTTGTACGACCTTGTATTGAACGGGGTCGAGCTTGGCAGCGGTAGCATCCGGATCATTGATCGGGCCGTTCAGGAGAAGGTGTTCCAACTGATTGGCCACTCTCCGGAGCAGGTGCAGGAGCGGTTCGGCCAGCTACTCGGCGCTTTCGAGTACGGCGCGCCGCCGCACGGCGGAATGGGGCTTGGATTGGACCGGATAGTGATGTTGTTGGCGGGAGAGGAGAATATCCGGGAGGTTATTGCGTTCCCGAAAACCCAGGCAGCGGTCGATCCGTTGTTCGAGGCACCGGGCGCAATCACGGATGAGCAGCTTAAAGAGTTGTCGATTCGCGTAGTCGAGTATGGCGGATAACTGCAAGGCATCTCAGGTAGACGCACCGCTGCCGGGGGAGGTGCGTCCGCGGTGATATAATTTTGTGCACCCTCTCAATCCTGAGCAGAGGGTTTTCGCGGCACTGGAGAAATCGAATTTGAAGGTCACCCAGGACGAAGTCGTGGACAGGCAAGCGCTGCTCCACGTTGAGGTCGAGGACGAACGGCTTGAAACGCACCTTCAGCGTGCGTACAAAAAGCTCGTCCAACGGACCACTATTCCCGGATTCCGTAAGGGCAAAGCACCCCGCCATCTGTTTGAACAGATGTTCGGTCGGGGGGCGTTGGTCGAAGAGGCGCTTGAATCTCTTGTTCCCGAGGCCGTTGCTGCGGCAATCGAACAAGAGGAGATAGACGCCTACGGCACCCCGCGCGTAAGCGTGACGGAGTACGAACCACTTCCAAAGATGGACGTCACAGTCCCGCTACGGCCGGTCGTGACTGTCGGAGACTACTCCGACTTGAATATGGAAGAAGAACCTGAAGAAGTCTCGGATCAGCAGATCGATCAGGCCCTTGAGCAGGCTCAGTTGAGCCTGGCTACATGGGACCCGGTCGAGCGGGCTCTCGAGATTGGGGACCTCGCCGTACTAACGGTTGAGGGCAAGGCGGGCGAAGAAGAGGTTCTTAACGGCGAAAACGTTGAGTTCGTCCTCACAGAGGACTCCCAGACGCCCATCCCCGGGTTTACCGAGGAGATCGTCGGCATGGAGCCGGGGCAGTCGAAAGAGTTCACTTTGGACATTGCTGAAGACTTCCCCGGCGACCAGGTGGCCGGTAAGACAGTCGTCTGCAAGGTCGAGCTGTTTGAGGTCAAGCTTCACAACGTCCCGGAGATTGATGACGACCTCGCCCGAAGTGTCGGGCAGGGTTATGAGTCTCTGGACGAGATGAAGACGGGTTTGCGAACGCAGTTCGAGGAAGCGGCCAGTGAGGCCGCACAGCGACAACTTCAGGAGAACATCCTGGATGCGCTGCTGGAGACGAGCGAGTTTGAAATCCCGCCGATGATTGTTGAGCACGAGGCGGAACACGTTATCCGTGACCAGCAGGAGGCTCTAGCTCGATACCAGGTCTCTATGCAGGACTACATGGAGAACGCCGGCAAGAGCGGCGAAGAGTTGCTCGAAGAGGCCAAAGAGTCCGCTCTAACTAGGCTCAAGCGCACGGTCCTGATCGAGGAGATTGCGAAAAATGAGGAAGTCGAAGTCTCGGACGACGATCTAGAAGCCGAGATCGAGACCTTGCTCGCAAACGCCGGACCTCAGGCCGACCGATCTCAGGTCGAGTCTGAAGAGGCGCAATCTTCGATCAGATCAATGATTTTGAGACGAAAATCCGTCGAAAAGTTGGCAGAGATAGTAAAGTCAAATGAGGGAACGCTCGCGAAGGCGGCATCTGCGGAAGCAGAGGCTCCTGCGGACGACAACGAAACAACGGACGAGAGCGAGGACAAACGGTCTTCCGACTAAGTCGGAAAACTGTTTCGAGGGGTCCCGTTCTCCGGGTTCCGTTTAAGCACGCTTACGCAGTCTTTATAGCTAGCTTGTAGTACCACCGGTCGGGGACGTAAACGGTTCCCGGCCATCTAGATAAAGGACACCTGAATGCTGATAAGGCCTGAACATTCAATGCAGCGGCCCGAAGACATCGTCCCGATGGTCATCGAGACCGGTGCGCGCGGCGAACGAGCCTTCGACATATATTCGCTCCTTCTAAAGGAACGGATCATTTTCCTTGGCACGCCGATTAACGACCAGGTGGCAAACCTGATCGTAGCCCAGCTTTTGTACCTGGACCGGGAAGACCCGGACCGGGACATCAATATGTACATCAACTCGCCGGGTGGGGTCATTTACTCCGGTCTGGCGATCCTGGACACCATGCAGATGATCCGGGCCGACGTATCTACGATCTGCGTAGGCGCAGCGGCCAGCATGGGCACGATTCTTCTATCCGCCGGTGAGCGGGGCAAGCGGTACTCGCTACCCAACTCCACGATCCACATGCACCAGCCTCTTGGAGGTGCGTCTGGGCAGGCGAGTGACATCGAGATCCATGCCCGTGAGATTCTCCGTTTGCAGGATATACTTCGTGGGATTCTCGTTGACGCCACAGGCCAGCCATACGACACGATCGCACGGGATACCGACCGCGACCGGTTCATGACCGCAAACCAGGCGGTTGAGTACGGCCTCATTGATGAGGTTCTCCACAAACCTGAAGATGCTTCGGAGGACGATCAGGCAGCCGACTAACTCACTTACGATCAAAACAGCTCGCCACATGGCCGGAGCCGTACGCTTTCAACTAGCATGGGCTCTCGATCGGCGAAGGCTCGGTAGAGGCGATGACAACAACTACTCCACAAGGCCCACAGGGTCCCGAAGGACAGCCGCCAGAGACTTACGTGTGTTCCTTCTGCGGTAAATCGCAGCAGGCCGTAAGGCGGCTCATAGCTGGCCCGTCAAAGATTTTTATCTGCGACGAGTGTGTAGACCGCTGCCACCAGATCATCGCCGATGATCAGGCACCAATAGCGGACATCCCACACGGCCTGCCACTTACACCACATGAAATCTTTGAGCGACTCAATGAGTACGTCATCGGCCAGGAACGGGCCAAGCGTGTAGTCAGCGTAGGCGTCTACAACCACTACAAGCGTGTGTGGCGACCGAGTCCGGATTCCGATGTCGAACTGGCGAAGACCAACATCATGCTGGTCGGCCCAACCGGTTCTGGGAAGACTTATCTGGCCCAGACCCTGGCCCGCATTCTGGATGTCCCGTTCGCTATCACGGACGCCACGCCTCTGACCGAGGCCGGGTACGTGGGAGAGGACGTGGAGAATATTCTGCTCCGCCTGATCCAGGCAGCGGATTTTGACATTGCACGTGCCGAGAAGGGAATCATCTACATCGACGAGATCGACAAGATTGCCCGAAAATCGGCGAACCCGTCGATCACGCGTGATGTATCTGGTGAAGGCGTGCAGCAGGCGCTCTTGAAGATCCTTGAGGGATCTGTCGCCAGTGTTCCGCCGCAGGGCGGGCGCAAGCATCCCCACCAGGAATTCATTCAGATCGACACGACCAACATTTTGTTCATTCTTGGTGGGGCTTTTGAAGACCTCAACAATGTGATTTTGCGCCGTATGACTTCTGGCGCAAACATCGGCTTCGGCAATATCGGGGCGAAGCGTGCGACGGACGAGGATCAAGATCAGATCCTCACGCATGTAACTCCCGAAGACCTGCTCTCTTACGGTTTCATTCCGGAGTTCATTGGCCGTGTCCCGCTGAGCGTCGGTCTGGCCGACCTGAGCGAGCCGCAACTGGTGCAGGTGCTGACCGAGCCGCGTAACGCGCTTGTGAAACAGTATCAGGCGCTGTTTAAGATGGACGATGTAGAGCTTGAGTTCACGCCAGAGGCCCTTGTGGCGATGGCTGCGGAGGCCAAGAAGCGTCGCGCCGGAGCTCGTGGTTTGCGGGCCATCCTTGAAGAGACATTGCTCGACATCATGTACGAGCTACCTTCGATGGAATCCGTAGAGAAGTGCATCATCGACGCCCCGAACGTCACCGATGGTGTGGCACCCTTGTTGCAGGACGCTGAAGGTTCAAAGGTCGACTTCGAGATGCCGGAGCGACCGGCGGCTTAAGTTCGTAACGAACGAATCAAGAAACGGGGCTTCGGCATTTATGTCGGAGCCCCGTTTTCGCGTCTAAGAATTCTGGCTCTCGCTCGCTGCCCGGCCAGATTCAATCTCGTCGGTCAGATCCAGCGCCCCCACGTTCGGAGTATTTCCGGGCCCTCCGGCGGTGTTGAGGTCGATCCTGCCATCGCCTATCGCAGCGAGTGTTGCAACGAGTAACGGTCGCTCCCGCTCCAATCCTGCCACGCGGATCGCCTGAAACAGCGCCAGGTCTTCGCCCGGTCCCGTCTGGAGCTCTTTTATGGTGCGATCGCCGACCTCGGACCATGCCCCTTCGTGGTCAGGGCCTGACAGTGGATAGCGGCAGTAAGCAATCACCGGACCAAGGTCCAGGGCTTCCGTCGCCACATGGATCATGACGCCGGATTCGTCCGCCCGGGTTTCGATCAGTTCCCATATCACCTGATCGATCATGCCGATGGGTCCGCCGGGAAGAGCCGGGTGGAGATTGACCATGATGTAGTGGCGGCATAACACCGGCGCGATCAGCATGTAGCCCGCGGTAACCGACACGTCGACGGAGTACGGCTTCAGAATTCCCAGCACCACTTCGTCAAACTGACCTCGCAGTGCAGACCACGGGGCTCGGTCGTGCTCTGTCCTGAATCGTTGGGATGACAGGGTCACAAGCGGGATGCCTCGTTCCTCGACGAGGTCCATGTAGCGATCGGTTCCTTTATGTTGTCCGCGCTCACGGTTGACGAACACGAACTCGATGGTGGCGTTCAGGCTTCCGGAGTCGATTGCGTCCAAAGCAGCGGCGAGGAGACCACGGGACCCCTCGCCGCGACCGGTCGAAAACCAGCCGAGTTTGAGCGGGGCTTGGTTTGTATTCACGCTCGCGTTAGTCGTCAAATTCGTCGTCGTCGGGGTCAGACCCGGAGTCATCGGGTACGAATCGCATCTGTTCAGCGAATGCAGACTGGAGCCGCGTCACCTTGAGCTCGGTCGCCGACAACAACTCATTGCAACGCTTTGCGAGACTCATACCTTCTTCAAACAGGTGTGTCGAGTCGTCCAATGAGAGCGGTCCTGTCTCAAGCTTGCGGACCGTGTCCTCAAGCCTGGAGAAGGCCTCTTCAAAGTTGGCTGGCTCTTGATCGCCCGTGGCGTCGCCGTCCTGTTGTGCCCGTCTGGGACTCATGCGTGATGCGTTCCTGTTACTGACTTACCCGTCACTGTCGGGACGGAGGGTTATGGATTTCAGGTTATCAGCGCGTCGGCTAGCCGTCACCGCGCCGGGGTCGCACATCGGTCACATCCGCGCTCACTTCGCCATCTGCCAACGCAACCCCGAAAGAGTCTCCCGGAGAGAGGTCGTCTACCGAACTCACAATAGATCCGTCTTCACTCCGAACTACGGCGTAGCCGCGGGAGAGGATGGCGGAGGGGTCAAGTGCCGATAGCTGGAGTTCAAGCGAGCGCAATCGCTCACGATGGATAGCAACCGACTGGCTAAGCGCCAGTCCGGCGGATCTGAGAAGTTCATCTACACGCTGTCTCGGGTGTCGGGTCTCCGGTGCCAGGGACGCGAGCCTGTCTACCGCCTGTTCCAGGCGTATCCGGTGATCGGAAACCTGCCTGGATGCCCGATCCGACAGCCTGTTGGCGTAACCAGTAACAGCGGCGGCAAGTTCACGTCTGTCGGGAGCGACAAGTTCGGCCGCAGCAGATGGCGTGGGGGCACGAACGTCTGCGACGAGGTCTGAGATCGTGACGTCGGTTTCGTGTCCTACGCCACTTACTACCGGTATGTCAGATCCAAAGATGGCCCGTGCCACGATCTCCTCGTTAAAGGCCCACAGGTCTTCAAGTGAGCCCCCACCGCGGGCGACGATGATGACGTCTATGCCGGGTTCTGCATTGAGTCCGGCGATCGCATTAACGATGCCCGGTGCGGCTGTGTCGCCCTGTACCGCGGTCGGCGCGAGTACCAACTCAGCAAGCGGATAGCGACGGCTCAGTACGTTGGTGATGTCCTGGATGACGGCACCGGTTGGAGAAGTGACGACGCCGATGCGTTTCGGGAATTCCGGGAGATCTCGCTTACGGGCGATTCCAAACAGACCCTCGGCATCAAGCTGGCGCCTGAGTTCTTCAAACGCTTGCTGAAGTGCACCAACGCCTTCCGGTTTGACCATGTCGACGTAGAACTGCAGGTCTCCTCGCACTGTGTAGATCGAGACACGGCCGTGGGCGAGGACTTCAGCTCCGTCCTGCAGGAACTCTGAGCCGCGGGCCGGCCGGAACTGGACGCAGCGCATCCCGCCTTCGGCATCCCGCAGCGTGAAATAGTGATGCCCGGACCCGGCCCGGACATGGTTGGAGACCTCACCCCTCACCCATAGGTCGGACAGGCTCCCGTCGCCCTCCAACAGGTCTTTGATGTAGGTCGCAACCTGTGAGACCGAATACGCCGACTGAGTGGTAATAATCCCCGCCCCCCCCCCAATGGGGGGAGTTATCTACATAGACCTTTATTTGGACACACGTTTCGATCGCTGATTGGTGTCTGTGGGGTCGTTTTAGCCGGCCGCCCCGGGGAACCACAG
>Ga0302134_10001751_pt1 | contig 10295 bp, 11 predicted proteins | sample CB9_SCM_MG_FD_203123 | JGI IMG/M metagenome (GOLD analysis project Ga0302134, IMG submission 203123) | Marine microbial communities from Western Arctic Ocean, Canada - CB9_SCM | ecosystem: Environmental > Aquatic > Marine > Oceanic | place: Canada: Western Arctic Ocean | collected 2017-09-19
GCCGAACCTTAGAAAAAGCCCTGGCGATTTTCGCTGACGCCCTGAACAAGTCCGGAAGCTGACACATTATGACCTCCATAACCTCCAAATTTTTGACCCCCGTCCCGTTGACCGCCAACGCCTTTGCACCTTTTGGCGCTGTCTTTGACCTTGGTAAAGGCGAACCCGGAACCCGAGACCCATTTGCCGCCCCCATGGAAAATTTACGGCCAGACGCAAAACTCAATGTCTCCATTTCGCGGCCCCTTCCCATTCCAATGCCCTTAACGATCGAGTGGCTGGAACGCCATCCGCATTCCTCGCAAACCTTTGTGCCTCTGAAAATGTCCCGTTACGCCGTCCTCGTCTGCCCCACCAAGGACGACGGAACACCGGACATCAACAACGCGTTGACCTTTATCGGTGCCGCGAACCAAGGGCTGATGTACAAACCCAACGTTTGGCACCACCCCTTTGCAGCCCTTGACCGGAACGCTGAAAGCGTCATGCTGCGTTACGATGATGGCAGTGACGCTGACACGGAATGGTTTCAGATCGAAAACGGGCCCGTTATCCATGATCCAGACTGAGCATGACCCAGCCTAATCATCAACGCCGTATATTAATCACCTGCGGTAGTGCCCACGCCCTGCATGACGGGTTGGTGGACATGCTGTACGTCCTGCTGCCCGTACTCGCGCAGAGCTTCGGGCTTAACTATGCGCAAGTCGGGATGATCCGCGCCGCCAACAAGGCAGCCATGGCGATGTTTCAAATCCCTGCCGGGCTGATGGCCGAACGGCTGGGTGAACGGAACCTCCTGGCGTTCGGCACATTATGCACCGGGCTGTCTTTCATCGCGCTTGGCCTTCCGTTGGGGGGGGGCTCCACCGGATATTATTCAATCCTAATCATCTTGTTCATGGCCGGGTTTGGCGCGGCCTTTCAACATCCTTTATGTTCAGCCCTAGTGTCCAACGCCTATCCCGGTAACCGTCGGCGCGGTGCCTTGGGGACTTATAACTTTACCGGCGACGTTGGTAAATTCACCTTTGCCGGCAGCCTCAGTCTGGTACTCGCCGCGGGCTATTCCTGGGAAGCCCCGGTGATTACCGCAGGCACCCTGGGGGTCCTCATCGCCGTCATCATCATCATCGCCCTGCCCACGCTGAAAACGGGCGGAACACTCTCCGACAAATCGAGCCAACTCGATCAAGCCAGCCCCAAACCCACCCTCAAACCCGGATGGGGCATACGCGACCGCACTGGCTTTACTGCGCTCTGCGCCATCGCGGTGATCGATAGCAGCACACGCAGCGGATTTTTAACATTCATCGCCTTCCTAATGATCGAAAAAGGCGTTTCCAGCGGCCTCGCGACCGTCGCTGTTCCAGTCATCTTCATTGGCGGCATGGTCGGCAAGCTTGCCTGCGGGTTTCTCGCTGACCGGATTGGCGTTATTCGCACAGTCGTATTGACCGAACTTGCCACCGGTGGTGGCATTTTATTGGCGCTCGTCCTGCCAAATTTAGCCGCCTATGCAATACTGCCTTTGATAGGCATTGCGTTGAACGGCACCTCATCCGTCCTATATGGCACTATTGGCGATCTTGTAGATTCCGACCGCCAATCCCGCGCCTTCGGCTTGTTCTACACCCTGGGGTCCATCTGCGGCATCCTTGCACCGCTTGGATATGGGTTAATGGGGGACTGGGTCGGAATCACAACGACTCTGGCGGTTGTTGGCATAGTCGTCTTTCTAACCATCCCGCTCTGCCTGGTGTTGCGTCCGTCAATAGCCACCCACGCCGTCCCCCAATCAACCGCCAAATAGATCAGTCCAAATCATACCCATGCGTTTGCAGGAAAGCCTTGAAATCCGCACGTTCGGGCAAGGAAAGCTGCCGAGTTGTGTTTTCGGACCAACTGCAAAAATCCAGGATCCCGTAAATATCCGGATGGCGCTGGCTTCTGGCGGGAATTTGGTAAACCGCATGGCGGCGCGCGTCGTAAGCGTCAACCTCCGCCTCCATGGTGGAATCGTCGTATTTGTCGCGATGTACCACGACCGAAGGCGGCACCCGCATGGAAATATAACCCGTCGCCACCGGCCAACCTACGCACATGCCCGCCACCGGAAATACGCTGTCGGGAATCGAACATATCTCGCGAAACATGGGCAACCGGTTACGGACCTGGCTGATCGGACAACATCCCAACCCAGATGATTCCGCCGCCAGGATGAACGCCTGCATCGCCAGTGTTGCGTCCATGACCCCGTTCATGAAGGTGTCAACATTGTTGTTTTGGTGATCATGCCCACGATGTTTGGCCAGCCGCTGTTGGCGGCGCATATCCGCGCAAAACAGCATGAAGACAGGCGCTTCGCCCTCCCAACCGCCAATCGCCTCACGCGACACCGGGTCGGTGATAACGATGATGGAGTATTGTTGCAAATCCGATTTCGCGGGCGCGGACTGCGCGCATGCCAATAACGCATCCAACAATTCATCGGAGACAGCTTCGTCGGTATAGCGCCGATGCGTGCGCCGGTTGAGTATTTCAGCCGCACCGCTGCTAAATTTCTCCTCTGTCTCCTCACTGAAGTCACGGGCCAAGCCGAACCGATTTTTGTATAGCTCCGAAAGTGTTGCCATGCCTGTTATCCTTTTATCTCGTCACACTTACTCATTAAAACATAATATTATGTCGATAATATAAGTTAAATTATTATAAAAATCTCATAAGATTATGAAGTATTGAATATTTTTATCGAAAGTGATCATGATGGTCTTTTATAGAATCATCAAATATCTTACGTTAACATCTTACCTGGCGGCTGTGCCAGACAGGGCTCCAGTAAACGTGTCTGCCGAAATAGAAATACCCTACCTAGTCACTCCTAATAGAAGGGGTCCATTATAACCGGTAGTTCACGACTTAAATTCCTTCTACCACGCCAAATACCGTTGCTTTTACCCTTGTGCGAAACAATCGGAACGCTTGAGATTCGCCCCAAATCGCGGAACATTTAAGCTAAAAAATATCTTTTCGTTATTTTAAATACTTAACAACAACTGATTAACCGCCAATATTTCCGCTTCGGGGTCAACCATACCGAATTATTTGCCGACAAGGAAAACCACATCAACGGGATTGAGAATTTCTAGAACCAAGCGAAGCGCCATACGCGCAAATTCAACAGTGCGCCAAGAGCTCATTTCGGACTATTTAAACTCGTTATCTGGGACAGACCCTAAAAAATATGTTTTCTTCTTAATTTTGAAACAGTTATGAATAATATATGCTGATCTACACGATTAACCGTATTCTGCATCTCATTCCGATCTTGTTCATTTTGACCATTATAGTGTTTTCCTTCGTGCACCTGCTACCCGGCGACGTGATCGACACTATGGTTGGCGATGAAGAGGCCGAAGACCCCGAAACGCGCGCATTATTGACCAAGGAATATGGCCTGGACCAGCCGATTTATGTCCAATACGGCGTCTGGCTTGGCAAGGTGCTGCAAGGCGATTTTGGCCGGTCCATATTGACCCGCCGATCGGTCTCGGACGAATTATTTTCGGTCTTTCCGGCCACGATTTACCTGGCGATCACCGGAACTATACTGTCTTTTCTGATCGCGGTACCGCTGGGAGCCCTAGCCGCGGTCAATAGAAATTCACTGATTGATTATTTTGTACAACTGGGGTCGATATCGGGCATTTCCATTCCCGAATACATGTTTGCGATTTTGTGCATTCTGTTATTCTCCCTGCATCTTGGGTGGCTGCCTTCATCCGGTTATGTAGATCCTTTCGAGAATTTTAGCCGCAGCCTTTACTATATAGCCCTGCCCGCCCTCGTTGTCGGGTTTCGACATGCGGCGCACACCACCCGGTTGACGCGCTCCAGCATCCTGGATGAAATCAACAAGGACTACGTCATCACAGCCCGCTCGCTAGGTTTTTCGGAAAACCGGATCATTTTTAAATACACCCTGCGTAACGCCATGATCCCGACTCTCACCGTTAGCGGCATGCAACTGGCGAACGCGCTTGGCGGCACGGTCGTAATCGAAACCGTCTTTGCATGGCCGGGCGTCGGATACGAAATATACCTGTCGATCATCTCGCGCGACTTTCCCATCGTGCAAGGGGGAATGTTGATGCTGGGGACCATCGTGGTCATCATGAATTTAATTGTTGATTTGTTGTACCGTGCCTTGAACCCCACCGTACAGTTAGGGTGATGCCTTTTGTTTCGTTCGTGTCGTAAAAACCAGTCCAGTAATAATTGCGAGGCGCCCTGGACCGTTAGCTTAGAAGTACACTCGATGCGTCACTAGTGCCGTTCTTTCAGCCGCTCGACTAATAATTTTCCACCCGTATCAGAGACCCCGCGCGTGATCCAATAAGCATGCCTGAGACCTATCAACTGATATCGACGGAGAACAGAACCGAAACGCGTTATACGATTGGCCAGTCCCATGATGCCGACGGAAATCGTTCTTAAATTTTTCCAAACGGAAGCGATTGGTTTTCTTTCAGGCTTTTAGCCGCCGTGCTTCGACGCGATGGAAGGTATGGTCAAATCTGAAGCTAAGCGTATTTATTTTTGTGACGGCAGATTAGGCGGCGTATCTTGGGTGTTATACAGGCATCGATAAATTCCACAAAAGGAAAGGTGCGCTATGACGGATTCTATAGTTACGCCATTTCTTCAAACAAGTGCGTTTAGCGATCCCCTGACAAAGATTTTGCGCAACGGAGCGCAGCGATTTCTTGCCACCGCGGTTGAAGAGGAAGTTTTGAGTTTTATCGAGGCGCATGCGAGTGAACGACTGGGCGACGGCCAGGCGCATATCGTGCGTCACGGTCATTTTCTAGAGCGTGATATCCAGAGATGGGCATCGGGTCAGTACGGGTTTGCTAACCGCGTGTGCGTGACCGTACGGTGGATGTCTCGACAGAGGGCGAGAGGGAACTCCTGGTCTTTCTCTATCTACGGCTACCGGGGAAGCGCCCAGAGCCGGCCGGGATTCTGATTGACCTGAAAGTGCTTAGCTTTGCAGACCCACTTCTGCTGGCCATTGGCGACTGTGCTTTGAATTTCTGACCGGCGCTTGAAAAGCCTTTCCGACGACCAGCCAACAGCGTTATTGGATTCATCCGGCCACCAACATTCTGAACGATATGCTGAAGGTCACGCAGGCTAAGGTTGATCTTCACAATATTTAGAGGAGCGAGAGCCGCCTGTAAGTGGAAAAAGGACTGTCGATGTTCCACAAGAAATACCAGGCGAAATACCCAAAGGTAGCGGAACATTGGATCCACATCCGCACCACAAACCCGATTGAAATCAGGTTTGCAACAGTTCATCCCCGAACCAAACGCTCGAAAGGCTTTCCGTCCATAGCGACCATGGAGTTGATGGTCCTCAAGATGATTAAGGAGGCGGAGAAAACCTGGCGGCGATTACGAGGGAAAAGCCGATTGCCAAAACTCATCATTGGCGTCAAATTCAATGAAGATGTCAAACAGCAAAATTAATATGATTAAAGTGCCGCCTGACGCCGTCATCACCAAAACTATCTGTAGATCTTAAAGCTGAGGACAAATGTCACTGAATTGAGCTCCTAGGTCATCGATAGCCTCATCAGTTGCTAATGCGAGTGTTTATCGCGCGCTTTCCTTACCGCCCCAAAAACATCGCCACGGTGTCTTGAGCCACCTGCTGCAGGAAAGCCACGTCTTCTTTCGAAATTTTACCAAAATAATCATAGCCATTGCCAACCGGCGATGTCCCGTAAAGGCTAGCGTACACGACGTTTGCGGCAAGAAAGGTGCCGAGTAAATTCGGATGGCTGCCATCAAACATCTTGTGCAGCCTCACGTCTGGTTTCCGTTTGTAGGCCTCCGCAAAAGCAAGGCCAACGGGGATGACCAGCGCACCGTTCGCGTTGCCTACCTCCACATAATATTTTTCTAAAGTGACCGTCATGTCGGGGTCTGCACGCTTGTGCGGTTCGACATAGGCCTGTGTCATATAAAGCGCGGTCTCGCCACCAGCGGCGGCGATCTTCTTAGCAAACGCGGCGACCGTTTCCCCAAAGACAGATGGCCGTTTTCTCGACCATCCGAGCGCACTACCACCTTGCAGAATCACAACCTGGAACGGCTTGTTCACTCTTAAATTAGTCGGATCCAGATAGCTGTCGATAATATGGTCGTGCAGGGCCGACCCGCTGATGGTCGCAGATTTATACTTCAATTTTTTTTTGGGCTTCAGGCCGGCTTCGATCACCATGCGCCGCACGTGGTTGTGCACACTATCACCGTAATAGAGATAGCTGTTACCGACGAACAGCACATGGGTCGGGCTCTCAACGTTAAGCTTCTTAACCGTTGGCGTGGGCGCATCGGCAATTACAGGGTTGTGCACTAATATGGCGCTCGCGAGCGTGGCACTGATGATGAAAACAGCGTTTCGGCGGAAAATTCTAATAGACATAGCGGTTTATTGTTCTCTCTTGTGCTCCCTGCCCTCGCAACGAAACAAGAGCTCGAAGGGCGCAGCCGTCTGAATTTTTCATTGTCGGAGTCTGCAAGTCAATAGAACGAACTTTATTCGTTCGGACTGCGGTTTATTAATCGGTCTGTATGGCGTTCTGGCCGCTTGGGCGCACATAGCCTTTGCTCAAAATAAGAACATCAAAAGAAAAGGTCTGATCTTCAAAAGTGCCTTTGCCCAGGCCGCGTTCCCAATACTCGAGCACATGCAGGCCAACCGGGAGTAGGACGTCGGCACCGGCAAGGTCTTGGGTCAACCGTCATCTAACACGCCCCTTGCGCACGTCTAAAAATTCATTAGGCTTTAATGACTCTTATAAATTGACGTGAAACCACAAGGGGCACCCTATGCAGCATCCAAGCATCAATACTTTGGACGGCGCGTTTGGCGCCGAAGTTGTTGGTCTTGATTTACGACAACCTATCGATCCAGAAATCGTCGGAACACTGAATCAGGCGCTGCTGGACAACATTGTTTTGGTTATCCGCGATCAAAATTTAACCGCACAGGAATTTCGTGATGGCATGGCTAATTTCGGCGATCCCATGTTGCAACATCGCGCCGCCTTCCGCCTGCCAGAGTGCCCCGATGTCAGCCGCATTATCAACCGTGAAAAAATGCGTCCCGCCGCTAATTGGCATACGGACCACACCAACCATGAACGCCCGCCAAAAGCGACGATCCTTTATGCGCGAAAGCTACCTGCGGAAGGCGGCGACACCTGTTTTTCCGATATGTATGCCGGGCTCGACAATTTATCCAACGAGTCCCGCGCCAAAATCGAAGACATGGTCACGCTGAATAATATGGAGCCCGATAGCCCGACCTACACCGCCGGGGACCGGAACGAATATGACCAGGGCGTTCGCCACCCCATGGTCCGAACACATCCGGAAACTGGAAAAAAAGCGCTGTATTTTCATGTTACTAAAGCGCTCGGCATTGAAGGCATGGAGACCAACGCGGTGCGCCCCTTCCTTGACGGTCTGTTAGACCAAGCGATTAAACCAGAAAACACTCTGCGTCACCACTGGAGACTAGGCGATGTGGTAATCTCCGACAATCGATGCGCCATGCACCGCGCCGATCCCAATTACGATCAAGCCGAAGAACGGTTGTTGTGGCGCATCATCCTGCAAGGCGATCGCCCGGTAAAGTAGGCAATCGGAATGGCCGACACATGTTCAATTTTAACCGACCTGGACGGCACCCTCAGCGCCCATTCCGACGATGTAAAGGCCTATGTAAAACGGCCCACCAACGAAATACTAGCCCGATCTTTGCTTTCTCTTTCCCGAAGGTGACCGACCGGACATATCTGAGGCGCTATCGACCGCGACTCATCAGTCGGAAACCGAACTTTCGAGAAAACGAGCCCGCATCGGTGCGGGTCGCGAGCTGCATTTCAACATTTTACTGAAGCCCGCCGGGCCGGAAAAGTTCTGGAACGACGTCGAGGTCCATATGGTCGCCGTCAATGTCGACCCCAAATTTCTTGCGTCCTTCGTCGGCAGGCCTGAAATCGCCTACAGCATCGGGATCGTCGCGTACCCCGCCGCCGACGCCCCACAATCAAGCCGCGAGACCGTTAAAGCGTAAACATCTTTAACTAAGGAGAAAATATAATGGCGAGTGAATATCCAACTGGTTGGCGTTACCCGGACGCGTTGGTCAACACGGAATGGCTGGCCTCGCATCTCGACGACCCAACCTTGCGCATTTTCGACTGCACGACTTATCTTCGCGCGCCGGGCGATAATCCCGACGCGTCTTATGTCGTCGAAAGCGGTCGGAGGGATTACGAAGCTGCGCACATCCCCGGCGCTGGGTTTCTCGACCTTCAGGGCGATCTCTCAGACAATGCCCAACCGTTTCGCTTCATAGCGCCCGCACCGGAGATTCTCGCGGCCGCTTTCGCCGCCAAGGGCGTTGGCGATGACACGCGTGTCATCCTTTATAGCAGAGGCGCGATGCAATGGTCTGCACGGATCTGGTGGATGCTCCGCGCAATTGGGTTCGACAACGCCGCGATCCTAAATGGCGGCTGGGAGAAATGGGCCGAAGAAGGCCGTCCTGAAACTAGCGGTGCCGTTGATTGTCCGGCGGCGCAATTGACGACGGTGCCGCGCCCAGAACTGTTCGTGGGCAAGGGCGCTGTCGCCGCGGCGATAGATGCAGATTCAGTTTGCACGATCAACGCCTTGAGCGCCGAATTACACCGCGGTTCCGGCGCGCGTTATGGACGACCCGGCCGCATTCCCGGCAGCGTCAATGTGCCCGCTAGCACCCTCGCCGATCCAACAAACCGCGCCTTGTTATCGCCGCAAGATGTGCAACAGGCATTTTCCGCCGTTGGCGCCACGCCGGACAAGAAAATTATCGTTTATTGCGGCGGCGGAATCGCCGCATCCCTGGACGCATTTCTACTGCACCAGCTTGGCTATACGAACATTGCGATCTACGACGCGTCTTTGAGCGAATGGGCGACCGATCCCGACTTACCCATGGATACGGACTAAACGCTTCGACATGGAAGTTATCCGGGCGATAGCGCTGCTCGCGGCGCTATGAATTTTCGGCTTTGATTAATTGGGTTGCTGACCGGCATTGTGCGTTTGCTAGAAATTCTGACGATTCGAGTTTACGTCTACGAACTTACTGAATCAGCGTTTCAGCTGACGCTTTTACGATCGCGTGCCTTTCCTCTTTGGCATTGTTTGTTGCCACAGCGAGCCCAGTAGCTAACCGGTTCGACAAAAAATTAAATTTGGCTATTGTTCTGCGCATCGTCACCGCACCACTAGCCCCTGCCATGCTCACCTTGTCGGGCGCTCTGCAACTGTGGAAAATCTCTGTGAGCACTTTCGCTTCGGGAATTTTGTGAAGCATCCAATATCCCGTGCGCAGCACAATAATGAGCGTGATTGTAGCTCGCTATCCAATTTGCGCCCACGATTGCTTTCGACACCAGTACGACTGCGGGAACAAGGGCACAAGGTCCGGAGACCGGTAGGTTGATGCTGGCAGTTTTGGGTCGCAACGGCGTTTATTTAACCGGATTTGACTTGTACAGTCTCGCGTTATTAATGTTGGATTCTGTCGCCACAACCCCTACTTCCGCACGTGCGGCCAGGCGGCCAAGAGTGTCTGACGAACCATTTGTGGCGCCAACGATCCAGTGCCTGGTGACCGCACACTCGCCACCTCCCTGCTGATCACGGCGGTATCCAATCTATTTTCTTTCCCCTATATCGCCATGGTGGCCGGTCATAGGAGGAAGCGATCTGACGCCAGATCCATTCACCATAGGGTTGCTTCCCAGTGGCGAAGGCGTCAGTGCCTTGTTGGTATTCGCTGGATATCGCATACTTGGCGACCAACGCCATGTTGCGCCGCCTTAAGGGGGTCCTAATGGTCCTACGCTTCGACATGCTCCCAATTGGCTTCACGCATGTAGGGCTGTTGGCGGATTAATTGGGCGCATTCATAGCAGTCGGCATTATTGTATAAACAAAGGCGTCGTGGCGCTCACCTTGATACGGTTAATTTGGCCGGACACTGATCGGTGGCAAGTGAGACTTAACCGCGCCGTTCCAGCACGATATAGCCAGCGGCATTAACCGATGCGTCGAAGTTAACCGAGACAAAAGTTGAGGTTTCGTCTTCGGTGATCAACGCAGGCCCCTGAAGAGACATGCCCGGCTTCAAATCAGCACGCCGGTATAACGGAGCTTCAATGC
>Ga0302134_10001753_pt1 | contig 10293 bp, 8 predicted proteins | sample CB9_SCM_MG_FD_203123 | JGI IMG/M metagenome (GOLD analysis project Ga0302134, IMG submission 203123) | Marine microbial communities from Western Arctic Ocean, Canada - CB9_SCM | ecosystem: Environmental > Aquatic > Marine > Oceanic | place: Canada: Western Arctic Ocean | collected 2017-09-19
TCCGTCCAAAAGAGATAGTCCACAGGTAATATGACAAGGTGCTCGTTTTTCTTGGTAATCGCCTGAGGAAGCGAAACATCTCCAATGATTTCAGTAAGAGGCTCCTGTGTATGGTGATACCAACTGAGTAGTCCAATGGTTGAGTGCAAAAATCTGCTGGCTTCATAGGACTCGCCGGAAGCCAACTGTGTTGCTAGTGCTGATACGTTCGCTACGTCAGATAGGGTCGTCGCGGTTGTACAAAATACCGTCTGCAATGTCGGAGTCAGATAGTCCGCGTTGATGAAGTTATCAACATCAGTCTGCTCTACATCCAGTGCTGCTAGGCAGGTTCTGTTATCTATTTTCATTTCGGCGGCGGTTTTCTGATATATCTTGTTATCAATCTCACCCACAATGTCCAGAGTGGTTGCCGATATCGGTCCTTGACATGGGCAGGCGAAAACTTGTGGCAGATAGTCGGCGTATTTCATATCGCCTGGATAGGTTTAGTAGAAAAGATCCGATTCGCTCCTCTGCGGTTTTTTCTGATTAGCATTTGTAATTCCTGATCCTCTCGAACCTCCTTACTCAGCAATCGGTACATATGGGACTGTAGATTCGGAATTTTAGTCGAGAGGTTTTCTACTTGAGTATAGGCGATTTCACAAACAGCCGTGGTTTCAAGTGCGCGGGCCGAATTGACGTGTTGACCTGCCTCAATTGCATCCAGACCAAGAATCTCTCCCAGCAAAAAGAAACCGATAACCTGCTCGTCACCATTAGCATTAATACTGAAAGCTTTTACTGAGCCAAAACGCACTTCGTAGAGAGCATCGAATTTCTCTCCTTCCTCAAATATTTGCTGACCGCGCTGCAGGGGTTTGCCGCGCTTGATGTTGCTGTCTAATTCGTCAATTTCAGTATTAGAGAACGAGTGTGGAATACGCAACTCGTTGAGTCCGCATTGTTTGCAGGAGACTGTGAAGTTTTAACTCATGCCTATGCTCTGATGGGGGTTCATCACATGTAATGCGGCGACCCCTGTCTATTCAAGATGCCATAATACGGCTTTTTGGTGCTGTTTTGATACTTGCGCAAGTCCCACTTGTGGTCAAATTATAGACGTCGGGCTAGAATACGTGATCTAATTTCCATAAATGACAGTTATGAGTACAGCAGACAGGGCCGTTGCATATTGGCTGGCTAGCATATGTGTTGTGGTATTTTTGATGATTATTGTCGGTGGTGTGACTCGATTGACCCACAGCGGGCTATCGATGGTCGAGTGGAAACCGATTCTCGGCAGTATCCCGCCGCTCAATCAGGAGGACTGGCAGGAAGCGTTTGATGCTTATAAGCAGTTTCCCGAGTATCAGAAAGTGAATCATGGAATGGCGCTTGATGATTTCAAATTCATTTATTACTGGGAATACAGCCACAGACTGCTGGGCAGATTTATTGGCCTTATCTTTTTTGTTCCGTTTGTGATGTTGGCATACTTCAAGATGATTCGCCGCAGTATGATGCCGAAACTACTCTTTGCCTTCGTACTCGGAGGTCTGCAGGGACTAATGGGGTGGTATATGGTGAAGAGCGGCCTCGTTGACTTACCAAGGGTAAGCCACTTTCGGCTGGCTGCACATTTGATCCTCGCGATGTTCCTAATGGCTTATCTATACTGGCTTATTCTGGATCTTTTAAAAGTACAACTGAGATCAGTCTCACCCGGTATTCAAAAGCTGTTGTACTCCGTCATTGTATTGTTTGGACTACAGGTATTGTACGGCGCGTTTGTCGCTGGACTGCGTGCTGGTTGGGGATTTAACACTTTTCCGCTTATGGACGGTCAGTTACTTGCTGAGGCTGCGACCACGATGTCGCCATTGCTCTTGAACTTTGTGGAGAACGGCTCGATGGTACAGTTTGTACATCGCTGGATTGCGGTGCTGTTATTCGGGATGTCGATTGTCGGGCTGACGTTGACAGCGAAGGATAAGGGAGTGGCGACAGGTTGGGTCATTTTGACAGCGCTTATAGCAGCTCAGTTTGTTCTCGGGGTGAGCACGCTGGTCATGTATGTACCCATAGCCGTTGCCAGCCTACACCAGGCAGGTGCGGTTATAGTAATGTTAGCGTTAGTTTATCTGCTATATACCAGTAAAACTGTCAGATGAAAGTTTGCTTGGGTCAGATCAATACGACCCCAGGTGATTTCGAAGGCAATCTGGCGAAAATCCTCTTGGGCATTGACCGGGCGAATACTGAGCAAAGCGACGTTATCGTTTTTCCCGAACTTACAATAAGTGGTTACCTCTCGCAGGACTTAGTCTATAACGCCGCCTACATTGATCGAAATCTTGAAGTGTTGGCGGAGATCACGACATACACGAGGCGATGTAACACTAACCTTCACGTTGTTGTCGGTTTCATTGATCGTAATGATGGCCTGGGGAAACCCTTATTCAATATGGCTGCCGTCATTGCCGCGGGTCGGGTCGTTGCGCTTTACCGGAAACAACTTTTACCGTTTTATGATGTGTTTGATGAACTGCGCTATTTTGAACCAGGTCATGATTTGACTATCCTGGAAATTTGCGGCAAGAAAGTAGGCCTCGCCATTTGCGAAGATCTTTGGAATGACAAGGGCGCCGATGACTACAATTACGATAAGAACCCTCTCAGCCTCTATCGGGAGCGGGACGTTGACGTCATTTTGACCTTGAACAGCTCGCCTTTTGTTCATGGCAAGGGCGAGCAGAGGATTAATGTCATTAATCCCGGTGAAAATATTTCCGTGGTCTATGTAAATCAGCGCGGTGGGCAGGACGAGTTGGTCTTTGATGGGCAGAGCTTTGTAATGCACGGTGGCAAGTTGTTGCATCTCAGTGCCAGTCTATTTGAGGACTCCTATGATGTTGTCGACCTTGATAAACCAGCGTCGAACTCGGACATTCAATTTGCCAAACTATTCGATTTGCTGGTTCTTAGTTTGCGGGACTACGTAAAGAAATCCGGTTTTTCACAGATTGTTCTGGCCTCAAGTGGTGGGGTGGATTCGGCGGTAGTGTGCAAAATTGCGTGTGCCGCAATAGGTAGTAAAAATGTACATGCGATTCGTATGCCTTCCATATTTAGTTCTGATCATTCACGGTCTGACGCGATTGCCCTACATGAAAATCTTGGCTGTTGGGACTACGAGGTACCTATTGATCACGAATCCGTGGTGGCGATGCTCAATAATCAGTTTTCAACTCATACGGATTCAGAGAATCTCGTCACTGCAATTAATAATCAGGATCATTACGCGAGTGTTGCGGACGAGAATATTCAGGCGAGGCTACGTGATGTTTATGTCATGCACTTTAGCAACGCATATGGGGCTCTGCCCTTATCAACGGGGAACAAGACAGAATCTGCCTGTGGGTACTACACGCATTTCGATATGAATTTTAGTTTTGCACCCATTAAGGATTTGTATAAGTTCCAGGTCATTGATATCGCCAGGCAACATGAGGACATTCCGGCCAACATCTGGCAGAAGGCACCCAGTGCAGAGCTGGCCCATGGGCAGACAGATGAAGAGAGCCTGATGCCCTATGCGATTCTCGATCCGATCGTGCGTTCCTATGTTGAAGAATACGTGAGTACCTTCGACGGTTTTTGCAGTTGGTTTGAACCGTTACAATCGGTCGTGTCATCTGATATGGATCTGGTGTCATCCTGGGTGACATCAGGTACCGCGGAGGTCGAATACAACAGAATCGTTAGCCTGATTGGCAGGATGGAATATAAACGTCGACAGACCTGCCCTGGCACAAAAGTGTCCAAGGTGGCATTTGGTATTGGCAGAAGAATTCCCATTGTCGAGAAGTGGTCATGAAAGAGAGCCCTTGAGAGGGCTCCTTCCAGTTGGTCGGTTGATTTGCTGTCATCAACATCACGGGGCAAAGAGATTGTTCTCTGGAAGCTGCCATAGGCTCTTTCAGTAATGTGGTAATGACCCTCTGTTCACGCTGTTTTTCGTAGGACCTCTTGCCGGAAATATACAGTGCATTTCCTTCAACTCTTATGTTGAAGGCGCCGGATTCCATTCCCAGCGCCTCAATCGAGACGACAACAGTCTTCTCTGTTTCCTGCATCTCTGCAGACAGTACACCTCATGCGCTCCTTTGCGCTGGGGCACCGTCGTCACTGTTTGGCGTAAAGTGTGTGATTGAGTTTCTTGCTTTATCCCAGAGTTCCTGCCATCCCTCAGTGAGAGATTCCAGTGTGTCTTTTGCATTGTGTGCGATGTTATCCCAGGTTGCCATAGTTCCCCCTATTCGCCTTCGACAGTAATCGACAGTGGTTTTTCTTTCGCGGATCGCGGAATGGTAACCTGCAGCACGCCGTTGGTCGCCGAGGCTTTTACGCCAGACTCATCGACCGACTCTGGCAGGGTAAACTGCCGAAGGAATGAGCCACGAAAACGTTCACGACGCCTTAGGCCATTCGTTTCGCTTTTAGCAACTTTCTTGCCGAATTCGATATCGCTACGATTCGTCAACACCTAATAGAAGAGGCGCCTGATTTTGCGCTCCAAAAGATAGAGCAGGAACTGCAAGCAGATGTCGTGGTCATGGGTAGCATCGCAAGAAGTTTTGTGTCTGATATATTTATTGGGAATACCACAGAGAAAGTATTGGGCTATATTGAATCTGATGTGCTCGTCTTAAAGCCCGATGGGTTTATCAGTCCCCTAGATAAGGATCGAAAATGAACTATAAAAAATTCTACTAGCAGTCGATTTTCATGATGACAATGAACAGATCATCAATGCTGCCCTTTCTATGGTGGATAAGTCAGAAGGTGCAGAATTGCTTCTGGTCCATGTCCACGAGCCGATTGGTATGGCATACAGTGCAGAGGGTTTTGCCTGGAACGACCAGGTGTTGATGGTTGAATCTGCAGTTAGAGAGGAGTCCCGCAAAAAAATGCAGGCGCTCGCGACGAAGATCAATGTAGCGACTGAAAGGTGTTTCGTGCCGGATGGGAAAGCTGCTTCAGAAATTCATGCACTGTTTAAAGAGCAGGATGTGGACTTGGTAGTGATATGGACCCATAGTCAGTCAGGTATACGGCTTCTATTGGGCTCTACTGCCAACAGCGTGTTGCATGGTTCGACCTGTGATCGCTGACTATTCGTGTGCGTGAGTAATACCCGCCACCTTTCTATCGGAGACGGTTGCCTCTAGCGCTAAACTGCGATACATAAGTGGCTGGTCTAGGTCTCGGAAGTATGTATGGCAGCTAAAAATATATTTTACGCACAATCCGGCGGCGTCACTGCTGTTATCAATGCTACTGCATGTGGTGTGATTGAATCAGCGCGAAGAGAGCGTCGTCTGGGTAAAGTTCTTGCAGGTCGAAACGGTATCATTGGTGCGTTGCGTGAAGAATTGATCGATACCTCCCTTGAGACCCCAACTACTATCGCAGGTCTTAGGTTTACACCGAGCGGTGCATTCGGTTCCTGTCGATACAAGCTCAAATCTATCGAAGAAAATCGTGCTGAGTACCGTCGATTGGTTGATGTCTTTCGTGCGCACGATATCGGATATTTCTTCTATAACGGTGGTGGAGACTCACAGGATACAGCACACAAGGTGTCTCAAATCAGTGTAGAACTGGGTTTTCCAATCACCTGCATAGGCATTCCAAAAACTGTTGATAATGATCTGCCGGTGACGGACAACTGTCCTGGATTTGGATCCGTGGCGAAGTACGTCGCGATATCGACGATGGAAGCTGGGTTCGATGTTGCTTCAATGGCTGAGTCATCAACTAAGGTTTTTGTTCTTGAGGTGATGGGACGCCACGCGGGATGGATCGCGGCAGCTGCGGGCTTGGCTCAAAGCAACCGTAATGAACCACCTCACGTTATTTTGTTTCCGGAAATAGCTTTCGACAAAAGAAAGTTTCTAAAAAAGGTGAAAGAGACCGTGGCCCGTGTTGGGTACTGTGTCATTGTTGCTTCAGAAGGCGCTCAAAACAAGGATGGTACGTTTGTGGCCGATGCCGGTATCAAGGACGCGTTCGGACATACCCAGTTGGGTGGTGTTGCTCCTACGCTTGTTGATTTGATCAAACAAGCTCATGGCTATAAGTGTCACTGGTCGGTGGCCGATTATCTGCAACGTGCAGCAAGGCACATCGCTTCCGCGACTGACGTTGACCAGGCCTACGCTGTTGGGAAGGCTGCTGTGGAGTTTGCACTGGCAGGTAAGAATGCGGTGATGCCCATCATCGTGCGTCAGAAAGGCAAGCGATATCGCTGGAAGATTGGGGAAGTGCCGTTACGTCGGGTTGCCAATGTGGAACGAAAGATGCCTCGGTCCTATATATCCAAAGACGGCTATGGCATTACCAAAAGCTGTAGAGCCTACCTAAGCCCATTGATTGAAGGGGAGGATACACCACCGTACAAGCATGGGCTGCCTCAGTATGTGAGGCCCAAAAACAAGCTCGTTGGAAAGGTTTTACCTGCGTTTAAGGTGTAGCTGGTGTAGCAGATCACCAAAAACAGGGTGATCTGCTACTTTCAGGCTACAAGAGTGGCGCAATCACCAGGCTAACGATCGCCATGACGTTAATTAGGATATTCATTGACGGACCCGAAGTATCCTTGAAGGGGTCGCCAACGGTATCACCGACCACGACCGCGGCATGAACATCTGATCCCTTACCGCCAAGGTTACCTTTTTCAACGTATTTCTTAGCGTTGTCCCATGCCCCACCTGCATTTGCCATCATGAGTGCTAACAGCACACAACCAAGCAACGCACCGGCCAACATACCGCCGAGGCTCTCAGCACCGAGGCCAAAACCCACGACGACCGGCATAGCGATCGCGATAATACCAGGAAGAATCATTTTCTTTAAAGCGGCGTTAGTTGCAATTTCAATACATTTGGCATGGTCAGGGTCTGCGGTACCTGCCATAAGTCCCTCGATCTCGCGGAATTGGCGTCGAATCTCTTCGATCATTTCCATTGCGGCATCTCCCACGGCAGTCATGGTGATCGATGCGATGAGAAACGGCAGGGTGCCACCGATGAAGATACCAACCAGCACTTTCGGATCGGATATGTCCAGCGTGAATTCAGGATTATTTAGCGTCAAGGTTTCGACGAAGGCAGCGATGATAGCCAGTGCTGCCAGTGCAGCGGCTCCAATAGCGAACCCCTTACCGATGGCCGCGGTCGTGTTACCGACTTCATCCAAACCATCGGTGATTTCTCTTACATCTGCACCAAGGCCTCCCATTTCGGCGATACCACCTGCGTTATCAGCGACAGGACCGTAGGCGTCTAATGCCATGGTCATGCCGACGGTGGCCAGCATACCAACTGCAGCAATACCAACGCCGTATAAACCAGCTAGTTCGGTAGAAACGTAAATGATGGCCGCAATACCCAGAATCGGGATGACGACGGACTGCATGCCTACTGCAAGTCCGGTAATCATCACGGTTGCTGTCCCGGTCCGACCAGCTTCAGCAATTCTTATTACAGGTGCTTTTGACGTGTAATACTGCGTGACCATACCGATAAGGACGCCGCCCAGAGCACCGGCAACGATCGAGAGCCAGACATCGTTGTTTATGCCCATGTCATCCACAAGAAAGTAGGCGCCAATGATCAGAATGCCGGCCGAGGCATTGTGTCCCATGTGCAATGCAGTCTCTGCCGATTTGCTAGACAGGCTGCGCACGATCACGATACCTAATATCGAGCAGACGAGGCCAATACTGGCGAGCGCGAGTGGCAACGCCATCAATGCGGCCTGACCAGTTTCCGGGGCCAATATCGCGATACCATACTCGGCGTTCATGGCGAGTGTAGAAGCAATAGCAATGGTTGCGATCATCGAACCACAGTAGGACTCATAAATATCCGATCCCATACCCGCAATGTCGCCAACATTATCACCAACATTATCAGCGATGACGCCTGGGTTTCTGGGATCATCTTCAGGGATACCCGCTTCGATTTTACCGACGAGGTCAGCACCAACGTCAGCACTTTTGGTAAAAATGCCACCACCAACACGGGAGAACAACGCGACGCTTGAAGCACCCATGCCGAAACCGTGGATGGCGTGCGCGGTTTGAGGATCTCCACCAAAATACCAATAGAGCATTCCAAGGCCCATGAGTCCGAGGGATGCAACGCATAGCCCCATGACTGAACCACCATAAAATGCCACGGTGAGTGCGCCAGATTGGCCTGTTGTCTGTGCTGCATAGGTTGTTCTGACGTTTGCCTTGGTTGCAGCAAACATTCCCAAATAGCCAGCTAAGGCCGAAGTCAGTGCGCCGACGGCGAAAGAAAGTGCCGTATTCCAGCCCAGTGGTGAAATGAGAATAATCAGGAAAAGTGGACCGGCAAATGCCAGTAACATCAAGTATTCACGGTGCATGAATACCATGGCACCTTCGTGAATAGCAGCCGCGATTTTCTTGATTTTATCGTCACCTTCAGGATATTTAGTCATCATTAGGTAGATGACAAAGGCACATACCAGTCCAAGCACGCCAATTATAGGCGGCAAATTAGTCAAACTGCTCATAAGTGTTTCCGGTTGCATTTTAGTTACCTGTCCTGCAAAAGCACGACAGCCGAGTTAAAGGCCGCCTATGGTACAAAAATGCGGGCCATTAGAAAACCACTGGATTAACCATCTTCTAATAATCGACGTAGATCGATGATGGCGGCGTTGGCCCTTGAGATATGGGATGCCATGACTAGGGAATGGTTGGCGACTATGCCAAGACCGCTACCATTTAGTATTAAAGGGCTCCACAGCTTATCCTGAGTGGGTTCAAGCTCTCTGATGATGTGCTGCAAGCTGATCAATGCATTCTTCTTTTCCAGGACTTCTTTGAAGTCCACTTCTATTGCATTAAGCAAATGAATGAGAGCCCAGGTGGTTCCTCTGGCTTCATAGAAAACATCATCTAGTTCCGTCCAGGGGGTTTTAACATGTTCATCAGAGTTTGTGGTCGTTGATTTGGTAGCGGCTGCATCTCCGGCGAGGGCGAGATCTATTTGGCGCTTGCCCACACTTGCGCTTAATCGTTGTGAAAGGCTGCCAAGACGGGTTTCAACTTCTGACAGCCAGGCTCTGAGATTGTCAGCACGTGCATAGAACTGCGCATTGGCGATACTGGTCTGTGCCAAGCGGTCCAGGTAGTCCGCCAAGGCCTCAATGCCCTTACTATATTCCGATTCCGTCTCGGGCAGCATCCAACTGTCGCTATCGAAATAAAACTGGTTCTCACTGTTAACCAACCCGACATCTTCTGTGGATTGAGACTGAGACCGGGATAGATTATTGCGCAGTGTTCGGGCCATATCTCTGACCTGAACCAGTACGCCAAATTCCCAATTGGGCACATTGTCCATCCAGACGCCTGGCGGCATGATGTCGTTGGTCAGATAACCACCACGTTTATTGAGTAAAATTTCCGTCACTCCCATCATGGTTGCCACAGTGGTGCTGCCGGTCACGTTATCGAGACCGCGTTCACGAAGCGTGATCTCTGTGATGGCGGTGACATTGAATAGCTCAGGTTCACTATTCCAGAGTAAGCCCACAATGCCAATTGCACATGACAGGAATACCAACATGACACCCAGGGCTTTGACGATGTTTGTTGTGGTACTGGATGTTTGTATTTGATCTGCTACTTTGGTTTTGAGCTCTTCCATGTCAGCCATGATGATCTCCTGCGAGGGATGAAGATAATCTATCTTAAGGCGAAGCCATTGGCACTAGAAATTTGCGCTACTCGCACTGCAGCACAATCTGCGGGTTATTGCTGATTTTAAAAATTGCGCTGATCCTTGAATCGGTGTTGCTATTGAGCTTCTGATAGATCCATCGACCCAGGATATCTGTTGGTGCATAGATGACGATACTTGCATCCAGACGGTCAATTTCTTCGGCAATCTCATACAGTTTGGATTGTACATCGGCATTTCTTTCTCGTAGTTGTGTCCTATCTATGGGGAAGCGGGCGGTGCGAACAGTCGTCTTAGAAGAAAGATAAGCCTCTACTGCTGCAATACTGGGGTGACTTTCATCGACGGATTTTGCCTTATTCAGATAGTCGAACGCTCTCGCTGCGGAGCCAGTGTCCGAGTTAGATATTGCCCAGGATAGATATTTCTCAACGATATCGCTAATCCCTGTATTGGCTGACTCATGGTGTGTGTCGATGGCGAGTACCTGCAGGAACCATAGATAGGCATTATCATCCATCGGTGT
>Ga0302134_10001755_pt1 | contig 10285 bp, 5 predicted proteins | sample CB9_SCM_MG_FD_203123 | JGI IMG/M metagenome (GOLD analysis project Ga0302134, IMG submission 203123) | Marine microbial communities from Western Arctic Ocean, Canada - CB9_SCM | ecosystem: Environmental > Aquatic > Marine > Oceanic | place: Canada: Western Arctic Ocean | collected 2017-09-19
GAGAGGTATCAACCCAACTTTGGTTTGATCAACATCTGAAGGGCACGTTCAACTATCCGAAGACTCCTCGTAGTGAGCTGAAGCTCAAAACACCTGACCATGTTCCCGTTTTCTCGGTCACACCAGATGCCTCTAAGAAAATCATATCCGTGGATATTTATTACACTCAACAAGGTCTTGAAGGTTGGGATCCTAAATCGCGTGAAAACCATATCAACCAATACTGGCACCACGCCCCGGCGGTAAGAGTTTCTGGTAATACTAGGGCTGCAATACTGCCCGTTTTAGATGCGGATAAACCACTGTGGGTTTATGCCAACGTTCTCTATGCGCTTGATACACCCGTCAGGGGCGTAGGCTACTATTACGGCGACTACACAGCAAAAACCTTCAACCTTTCCTCTCTGGTTAAACTCGTGAAGCCGGGAGGACTTAAAGCAGCTGGTGTAAAAGCAACCCTCAAGCCAAGTCTTGTTATCGAAACGTTTGCAGGCGACTGGAAAAAGAACTTCTTTCAGCATCAAAAGAATCACTGGGAATACCGCACGCACAAAATTTACAACCCGTTATGGAAAGCACCAGTAGGCGGGTCGATTGCCATTGATGTGCTGGTTCAACAGACGAACAAATTTGTTATGGGTGTCGATGGTTATGCTGCCGAAGTCACCCATCCTGGAGGCGGAGTCTGGAAAACGATCACCCTCAAATCATCCGATTTTAAGGATGCAAAAAATCTACCGCTCGAAAGTTGGCGAGGCATCAAGGAGCTTCGACTGATTGCCGCCGAGCATCTACGCTCGGGTCGTGGCAAAGAGCAAACGCTTCGTAAAGTTGGTGGAACATGGCAGGGCGTCGCGCCCCAATTCCGCAATCTTCGCTGGATCAAACAGCTAGGTAAGTAGCGGGTAATTCTCAAATCATAAACTGATCATGAAATTTAATTATAAGGTGTGTGTCGTCGTAGTAGGATGCGGAGTGGGTGTTGGATACCTTCTTGGTGGTTTCATCCCACGCGATGAGGTGAAATCTCCTGAGGAGACAACAGAAGAGGCGAAGACACTTCCGTTTTCGAACAAGGATTACTCATTCGGCTACTGGCAGAATGGATATCGCAAACACAAGGGCGATACATCGAAAGATATTCTTTGTATAGAAACGGGTTACTTCGGACTGTCACTCGATATGGCTCAACTCGACAAGGCGAAGTTTGGTCGCATCAATGACGATCTAGATTATGCCGGCGCATTGGCCGCGAATGGCAGTCGGATGAGAAAACTTGAAAACACCGAACTCAGCATCGAGTTAGAGAGAGGTGGCAAAGTCTACCGCGCAGTCAGCGGTGTGGCATCCAAGGAGCGTCTTCAAGGTGATCGTTTTCAGGGAACACGGCTCTGGGAGTCCGCTCGCTATGTTCAAAACTTTGAAATTCAAGGATTGGAGTTTAAAGCAGCCGATGGAGAAACGCTGGTGACAGACTCAGCGTTCAGAGTGGTAGCTTGGCCAAACTCATTGAGCCTGACCGCAAAGGTTACACCTGCGATTTCTTACAAAACGGGCCCCGAACTTGGCGTCAATGGCAAAGGCATTTGTGTGATCGAGAAAGCCCACTTCATCCCACACCGCCCTGAACTAGAACACGAACAGTTTACTCTGGAAAGTTGGATCAAAATCCCGAATGAGTTTTTCCATAAAGGCTCTGGATGGCTCTTGTGTAAAAATCGGAATGAGGCCACCGAGGGAAACTATGGATTCAGTATTGGTGGCGGGCAGATCAGAGCGACCATGAACATTGGTGGCGGCGGAGCTCAGAATAGATTTACCGCAAAGACAGGCCATCACACGGTGGTGGCGGATAAGTGGCATCATCTGGCGATGAGCTATGATGGCAAAACCTTTTCCCTGTTCGTTGATGGTCATCTCATCGATTCAAAGGAAATCGGCAAAAAGCGTATCCTGGGAAAAGGCGTGCTGAGCATCGGTAAACGAGGAGATGGGCATGGTGGTATCGCACCAGTCGTTATGGATCAGATCCGCGTCTGGAACCGATCATTAAGTAAAAATGAACTCCTCCAACATGCTCGAACTCCCACCGTGATGAAAAATCGCAATGGATTGACCTACGAAGAGAACTTTGAATCTGGAGCCGCTGTAAAACATCCCGTATGGGAAAACACGAAGATGAGTATCCGACTCAAGGATGCTAAGAATAACTGGTATGCCGAAAAGAAAGTGGTAGAAAAGTGGGGTGTCGGAACTCACAAAAAAGTGAACGTGAATTGCGCTCTCGTGAGTAGCAAGAAGGAAGATACCAAGATTGCTGTTGCTATGAAGCTCAATAAGCTTCCTCCGGTAATCTACGACAAGGAATTCAATGCTTACGTTGCTAGGGTTGATCGACCCAAGCGTGATTGGAAAGGCGGGTACAACGAGAATCGAAATTACGATGACATTGACATCACGATTGATTCACAAGAGGAGAAAGCCGTTCCGTTTCTGTTAGAAATGTTTAATCCAGCAAGTATCACTGGGCTCTGTCCGATTCTTTGTGATGAAAATGGAGTGCCAACCGGTATTCCTGTCCAGTTAAGCAAGAACTGGCATTACCGGGAAATGGGTGCCTACCTGAGGGCCTATGCTTTACTGCCCACCATTAAGGGGCAGAAGAAATATAAGCTGAGGATTATCTACGGCTTCTATGGAAAAGTGCCATCTGCCAGCCACGCTCAATTATCCTTGGTGGGATACGGTGGCAATGGTCGTTGGGACCAGCTATCCATTGGTGCCTGGGGCGAAACCTACTGCATGGACATGGATATGAGCTGTGTGGATGTGGCAGTGACCGATGTTAGAATGCTGATGGCTCGTAATGGGCTTGAAGGTCGGAAGTGGAGCTGGACCGATGCTGGCTGGGGTGGCGACTGGTTGAGCCTAAACGACACCAACGGTAAGAAGCACTTTTTCAACGGTATTAAAACCTCCTACCTCTCTCATGGCCCGTGCCTGACCGAAGTGAAATACGATGGTTACTACGGCACCCAGAGGGAAGTTGATCTAGCAACTACCGTAAGAACCTTGAGAACTGATGATTACGCTCGGACGTTTACCACGATAAAATATGCCTTTGATAAATCCGTGAAAGCCGATGGCTGGCTATTTAAGATGGGTCGTACCCGCGGCTACATGACACCGAAGATTGCTTACGGAAACGGTGCTGGCCTGATCAAAGAACATCAGGTTCCCAACGGTCTCAAAAAAGACACGGTCTTCATTCCTAAAACAACTCTCACAGGTGAAGGACCATGGTGGGTTTCTTTCCCCAACGCATCTTCTGATCGCCGCAAGGATTGGGGCACAGGCTACCGAGCTCTGGTGATCCGCTCCTACAAGGCGAACATCGGCGGCAAAGAATACACCAACCCAACGATCGAGTTTCCAGCCTACCACTCAGCGGATGAGGGGGAGTCCAACCTCGATTTCTTGATGACAGCGCCCGAGGGTGTGACCGATTTTAACCCCGGAGATACAATCGAATTTGACGTCGAGTGGATCACCTTGCCACGCGTCGCTGCCGATTACTACGGCCCGAATGAAACTTTTAGAAAACACGTCACAGCAAACCCATCATCTTGGAAAACAACTTATCGCGAGGCCGTAGGGAACAATCTGAAAGTCAACGTCGATGGAGGCACTTTACTTCACAACTACCCGATCATTATCCAAACCGATAAAGAAGAGGTGACCGTGGAGATCGAAGGCGGAGTCGGTTTTGTCCCAATCCGCTTTGAAGGGCTCAAACATGCCAAAGGCTACGCCTTGTATCAAGTCGTCGATGATAAAGAGGTCAAGCTCGACCAATCGGTCCACGGTAACGACTTCTGGCAGACCGACTACGATGTTAAAACGAATAGCTTCAAAATGACCTTCAACCTGCCTCTCGATGGCCTGAAGAAATCAAAATGGAGGCTCCTCTTCGCCCCAGTAGGTCCTGCTGCCGAGAAAAAGTAGCGAAGTTTAGTAATTAGGAATTCTTGATATTCATTGCGAGCCCTCATATAAAATGAGGATACCCATCGGTTGCGATCAGGGTATGGAAGGGGTCATTGCACAGGCGCGGAAACATAACCCCAAGGTCGACATCGTAATGACCCATTTTGTGAATCCTAACATCCTAGCCAAGTTGCAGAAGGGGGACGCCACACCATCGATTTCTGCACACAGCAAGGTGGCGGAACATCACGGTATATCGGTTAATCATCTGGCTCAAGAACTGGCGGATCTGATCACAGCCGGAAAGATGGACTGGAAAAAGTTCGGCGGCGTTCATCCAAATGACTACGGCAATACGATGTGTGCGACGATGATCGCCAATGCGTTGCTGAAGGAGTGGTCGAAACCTCTGCCCGACAATACCCGCCCCAAAGCCCATCCGGTTAAGGAGCTACTCGATGATAAAAGCTACGTCAATGGGGGCTTTATTCCGTTTGCCGATGTGATGACGGATGCCAACTGGAAAAAGGGTATTCCTGACTGGAAAAAAGAAAACCGAGGAATGGTGCGTCCTCGTTTCGTGAAAGCTCCTCTCATTTACAGCAGCAAGGCTCACTCTAAGCTGACGATTAAATTTAGCGGTACAGCGATCGGGGCCTATCTTTTGACAGGCCCGGATGGGGGAGTTATCCGTTGTAGCGTGGACGGTAAGCAGACAAAATAAATCGATATCCTACATCGTCACAGCCGTTTCAACTATCCCATGACCGTCATGTTTTTCAACGAGTTGACAAAAGGGGACCACACACTTGAGCTAGAGATTTTGGAAAGTCGACTCGGCCGGATTCACAAAGGCGGCACGGCACTAAGAGTGATCGGATTTACAGCCAATTAGTATTAAGAGCTCAAACTCGACCAATCTGTCCTCGGTAATGCCTCTGGTAAACCGGATACGATGCAAAGCGAATGGAGGGTTTTGATATGACATTCAACGTGTCCCTAGAGGGCTTGAAAGCTTCAGAGTGGGCATTTAGATCAACAAGAAGATGTCCCGATTCTTAATATTTGGTGTAGATCCCCTAATTACTGTCTACACACACTTTAATCCTGAAAAGGCGAAAGCCCTAAAGCATTGATGCTAAAGGGCTTTCATATGGCTCCTGCGCTTGGGATCGAACCAAGGACCTAGTGATTAACAGTCACCCGCTCTACCGCTGAGCTACGCAGGAATTTCCATTCTTGTCGTTCTCCCTTTGCAGGGGTCGGACGGGCGGGAAAATGCCAGATAAACGTAGTATTGCAAGATTTTTTCGATGAAAAAGGATGATTTTTTTTGTTATCCAAACTGAGACCTCAAATCACAAAAAAACGGCAGCACCGTAGTGCCGCCGTTCTGAGATTTGGTTTTTGAAATTTGGAGTTTGAAGCTTAGGCCAACTAGGACTTGGCAGGATTTACTTCGGCCTCAAGGTTAGCATCGAGCAGCTCGCGGCGGAGGTTGGCTCCACGCATCTTGGTCCAAACATAGACGATTGGGGAGGCGATGAAGATTGAGGAATAGGTTCCTACAACCACACCGATCATGATGGCGAAGGAGAAGTCCTTCAGGGCTGCTCCTCCGAAGATGTAGAGCACCATAACGGCTACAAACGTCGTCAGCGAGGTGAGCACCGTTCTGGAGAGTGTGGCGTTGATCGCGTGGTTCATGACGTCCTGGACATTGCCACGGCGTGAGCGGAGGTCTTCACGAATACGGTCGAAGACAACAATGGTGTCGTTGATCGAGTAACCGGCAATCGTGAGGAAGGCACCAACGTGGATCAGGGAGATCTCTTGGCCTGTGAAGACCACAATACCGAGACAGATCAGGATATCGTGCAGAAGGGCAGCAAAGGCACCCAGCGCAAACGAGAACTCGAAGCGGATGGTGATGTAGATCATGATGGCGATAAGGCCAATTAACAAAGCCCAAACGGCAGTGGTCAGAAACTCGCTTCCCAGGCTGGCACTGATGGTTTCCTTGGCCATCTGGTGTTTGTATTGCATTTCGGCAACACCATCGTTCATTTTAGGTTGGCCCTGGTCATCAAGGACGGCAACTTGTTCCTGAAGGGCAGGGAAGGCAGCGCGCATGGCTGTCTCGATGATTTCAGCATCGGGTTTCTGGCCCGGCTTGAGGTCTTTGGGGTCAGGGTTTCCGCAACGAATAGTGAGTAGCTCACCTTGGTTGCCGGTTTCTTCCTGTGATGTGGCTGCTTTTGTCAGAGTTGTTAACCCGCTGAGCACTTTTTGAGCGTCTGCTTGGTCGATCTTGGTGTCGTCATCAAACTGGAAGGAAAGCTGAGCACCACCTGTGAAGTCGATACCGAGGGCTGAATCACCTTTCATGGCTACAGAACTCAAACCAGCGAGGATGAGGACGGCGGAAACACTAAAGGCTAGCTTTCGTTTGCTGAGGAAATTGAAAGCCTTTTTCGGAATCAGGTTCATGAAGGTGAGCTTCTTGAGGATTCCAGCGTCAGCGAACCACCAGAATAGGACGCGGGTGCAGAGCAGGGCCGCGAGCATTGAGGCGAGGATACCAATGGTCAGAGTGACCGCGAATCCCTTAACGGTGCCTGAGGCTCTCCAGAAGAGGATAAGGGCGGTGATTAGGGTGGTGATGTTGGCATCAAAAATAGCTGAGAATGCTTTTTCGTAGGCGGAGGTGATGGCAGCTCTAACCGACTTACCTGCGGCGAGTTCCTCACGGAGTCGTTCGTAGATCAGCACGTTGGCATCAACGGCCACACCAATGGTGAGGATGATTCCAGCGATACCGGGTAGAGTGAATGTAAATCCGAACATCGCCATGGTTCCAAATAGGATCAGGATGTTCAGTGAAAGACCGATCAGGGCGATCATTCCCGCGAAGCGGTAGTAAATAAGGACAAAGATCAGTGTGAGTGCAAGACCTGCGATACCAGCGGTGATGCCTTGGAAGACAGTTTCCTTACCGAGGGTAGCGGAAACGGTGCGTTCTTCCTCAACCAGCAGTGGGTTCTTCAGAGGGTTAAGCAGGGCTGCGGCAATACCTTTGGCTTCTGCGGCATTCTTCATACCAGAGATTTCAAACTGGGCGCCGAGGCTGTCTTGAACGACTGGGGCGCTTAGAATTACACCATCAAGCACGATGGCCAGACGATCCTGTCCGTGGCGCATTTTCTTGGTGAGCGCGAACATTTTGTCAGCTCCCTCACCATTGAGTTTAACGGTGAGTTTTCCTTCGTAGGGGCCGTAGAGCTCCTGAGCGTGGACGATGTATGAACCATCGAGAGCCGAACGCTGTTTGAGGAGAATGTTTTCCTTGGTGACCTTACCGTCTTCGTCTTCATCTTCGAGGACGTAGAGTTTGTAGCCGGGGACCATTTCGTTTTCAGGGTCGGCGGCAACCTGTGCGGCAAGACTGCGGCTGTCAGGGTGGACGGCTTTGAGTTCGAGCTTGGCGATTTTCTCAAGAGTTTCACGAACCTGAGCGGCGGCTTCAGGAGTAACGCCAGGCATTTGAACGAGAATACGATCACTACCTTGGGCGACAATGAGAAGGTCAGCGGTTCCGATATTGTTCAGACGTTTTTCAATGGTCTGGATGGCTTGTTGCACCGCGTTTGGTGTAACGGGTATATCGGTTCCATCAACGTCTTTACTAGGCTGAACTCGGAGAGTGAAGGACGATCCACCGATGAGGTCGATACCACCTTTAAGGGCGTGGGCGTCGCTGAGGTCAGTTTCACCACTGAGAACGTTGCCCCACTGTCCTTTTGGAAAGATGGAAAGTAGACTAAATACGGCGATGAGAACCACAATGATGGTTCCGATGTTTTTCTTTTTACGTTCGAAGTCGGTCGCGAAGTACCAGAAGAAGAGGGCGAGAAGGCCAAGACCAGATAGGAAGGTCACGAGACGGTCGTCGCTGAATAGGGATGCAGTGATCATATGATTAAGTTTTGAAATGATTATTGTTTTGAAAATGAGATGAGAAGGGGGACAGAAAGGGAAAACGTGCCTTACGGCGCGGGATGGGTGTAGTCATGGAACTACGATTTGGCAAGCTAGCGTTTTTTAGATCCTTAGCGGATCTACGACTAGGCGAGTGCCTGACTTTTTGCCCGTAACTAGGGCTTCTGAGCACTCATAAGTGCCAGTTCGGCCGAGACCGTGCGCTCCTCCAGAATAACAAGTGACTGACCGTCTTCGTCTTCATTTTTGAGGACGTAGAGTTTGTAGCTGGGAGTAAATTTGTTTTCAGGATAGGCCGCTACTTTTGCAACTGGGCTATGGCTGTCTGGATGGACTTGTTTAAGTTCAAGCCTCGCGAGCTTTGCCAGAGTTTGTCTGATTTGCGGTGCGGCTTCCTCAAAAATTCCTGGAAGCACAATGCGGATCTCATCTGATCCTTGGGCTTCGACATTAGATCCCTTGAGATTGAGTGCGCCGAGACGCTTCTCAATGGTCTTGATGGCTCGCTGGACTGAGCTTGGTGAGATAGCAATGTTTTCACCGTTTTCATCACGCATCGGTGTGATCTTGCAGATGAAAATCGTGCCGCCAGTTTTCTCAATGTCTCCTTTTTTTTCAGCTGATTGGTCAGCTTTTTTCTTAAACAGGATCGGGTAAATGCCGATGCCAACCGTCGTGACAATCGAGACGAGAAGGGCTCCTGTGATCAGGTTGCGTTTTCCACTTGAGTATTTGGTGGTGAGGCGCCTGATGATGATGAGTGCCAATACGACGATGGCAGCCACCGTCATATAAATATGACTGTTGCTGAACAAAGTAGTGGCGATCATCGGGAGGGTGTATTTTTAAAGTGGAAGGGATGGGTTGGACTCAGACCGAGCCCAACCTATGAAAAGTTATCCAATGCCTCACTCTTTAGGTTCTTCGCTCGTGTCATTGTCTTTAGTTCCGTCCTTAGTGCCTTTTGGCAGAACAGTGGCGATGGCTGTCTTGTCGTATTTGACAAAGGTGCCTTCGGAGAGTTTGAGGGAGATTGTATTCTCGCTTACGGCGTTAACGCTGGCGTGCATGCCACCGATGGTGACTACCTTGTCGCCTTTTTTAAGTCCGGCTTGACGTGCTGCGAGTGCCTTGCGTTGTTTCTGCTGAGGGCGGATAAGGACGACCCAGAAGATGACGAACATGAGGACCATCATGATCATTGGATTGCCGAGGATGCTGCCTGCTCCTTCAGCGAGGAGGGAGGGGATAGTTGCTATTGTATTGTTCATGGTTGTTGAAGATATCGTTGGTTGAAGTCGTTTTTGAAAGTGACGAAGGTGCCGTTTTCGATGGCTTCACGCGCTTGGCGCATGAGGCGCAGATAGAAATGCAGATTATGTAGGGAAAGCAACCTTAAAGAGAGCATTTCCTTCGACCTAAATAGGTGTCGAATAAAGGATCTTGAGTATTTCTGAAGGTCAGGATGGGTATTTTCATCGAGTGGTCGTTTATCGAACTCGAATTCCTTGTTTTTTATGTGGATGGGTCCGTCCTCAGTATAGGCGAGTCCGTGACGGGCAACTCGGGTGGGCATTACACAATCAAACATATCCACTCCACGCGCTATCATCTCCAGCATTTGGGGTGGAGTTCCTAGTCCCATGGCGTAGCGAGGTTTGTCTGTAGGGAGGAATGGGACGGCATTTTCAATGGCCCGAATCATCTCATGTTCGGGCTCACCTACGGAGATGCCTCCGATCGCATAGCCATCAAAGCCAATCTCAACGAGCTCCTTAGCAGATTGCTCACGCAGATCGGCATAGACGCTGCCCTGCACAATGCCGAAGGCTAACTGTTTTGGTATTTGGAGTTTGGAATTTGGAGTTTGCAGCCACGGTATGTGTTTGGCGGCGTTTTCCTGATGCCACTCTTTACAGCGTCTGGCCCATCGGGTCGTTAGAGCGAGTGAATCAGCCGCGTATTTTTCCTCACATGGGTAGGGTGGGCACTCGTCAAAGAGCATGGCGATGTCACTGCCGAGTGTGGCTTGAATCTCCATACTCAACTCCGGGGTGAGCATGGTTTTGGCTCCATCGAGGTGGTTAGAAAATTGGACACCTTCCTCGGTGATCTTACGAAGTTTAGCAAGCGACCAAACTTGAAAGCCGCCCGAGTCTGTTAGGATGGGGTTTTCCCAAGTAGTGAACTTGTGAAGCCCTCCCATTTCACGGATGACATCGAGCCCCGGCCTCAGGTAGAGATGGTAGGTATTGCCGAGAATAATCTTGGCGTCGACGATATCGATAAGTTCGTCCGG
>Ga0302134_10001757_pt1 | contig 10285 bp, 12 predicted proteins | sample CB9_SCM_MG_FD_203123 | JGI IMG/M metagenome (GOLD analysis project Ga0302134, IMG submission 203123) | Marine microbial communities from Western Arctic Ocean, Canada - CB9_SCM | ecosystem: Environmental > Aquatic > Marine > Oceanic | place: Canada: Western Arctic Ocean | collected 2017-09-19
GGATAAGGATTATGTCATTGATATCTTCAACGCCCACAACCAACGCGTTATAGAAGAGGTTCCCAAAGATCAGCTGCTGGTTTTTGAAGCAGCCGAGGGCTGGGAACCCCTATGCCAGTTTCTTGATGTGCCCATACCCGATGAACCCTATCCTCGGGTTAATTCGACCGAGGAGTTTGCGGAGCGTTGGCGGAAAAAGGACGATTAGGGGTGAATCACCCGCTATTTCAGGAGCGTAAAACGCTGTTATTTGTGATGGCGATTGGCAGTCCGATCGCTTTTGCAACCTGGCAGATTCTTCTGAATAATTTCGTGGTCGAGGTAGCGTACTTTGATGGCCTTGAGATTGGCATACTGCAAAGTTTGCGGGAAGTGCCAGGTTTTTTAGCCTTTACCGTCTTGTTTATGCTGATGTTTTTCCGGCAGCAGAACTTCGCAATTCTGTCTTTGGTTTTGTTGGGCCTCGGTGCGGCATTAACAGGATTTTTCCCGTCCATTATTGGGTTGTATATCACGACTGTGATTATGTCGATGGGGTTTCACTACCTTGAAGCTATGCAGCAGTCCTTATCGTTACAGTGGCTCAGCAAGGAAGAAGCCCCAGAACGTTAGGCCAGATGATTAGTGCGCGATCAGCGGCAACACTTTTTGTGCTGGGCGGTCTCTATGTTGGCCTTCAATTTTTTGACCCTAATTATCCGTTGATATATCTGTTGGGCGGTGGCGTTACCGTCGCGTTGGGTATTTTTTGCTGGTTGGCTTTTTCTCATTTCAAAGACAAGGTCGCGCAACGTAACGAGTTGTTTCTGCGCAAACGTTATTGGCTTTACTATACGTTGACCTTTCTTTCGGGTACGCGACGCTAAATATTCACCGTGTTCGCAGCTTTCCTTCTCGTGGAAAAGTTCGGTTTTCCATTGGATAAGATGGTGTTGCTAGTGCTGGCCAATTCGGCTCTAAATATTTATGTGGCTCCAAAAATTGGCGCCCTCATCAGTAGAATTGGGGAACGGCACGCGCTGACTCTGGAATACAGCGCTCTGATCATTATCTTTTTGCTTTACGCAGTCGTGGAGAACGGCAACGTCGCGACGGTGCTTTATATTTTGGATCACATTTTCTTTTCTATGGCGATTGCCATTAAGACCTACTTCCAAAAAATAGCAGATCCTGCTGATATGTCAGCCACGGCCGGCATTAGCTTTACAATCAATCATATCGCTGCCGTCGTATTACCCGCGGCACTGGGTTTTGTCTGGATCTTCAATCACAGTGCTGTGTTTGTGATTGGCGCCGCAATCGCCGTGTTGTCACTGATTGTGGCGCAGTTGATCCCGGATGCGCCTAGTGACGGCAATGAGATAAGAAGGGATGCTTTCTGGCAAGGGATAAACAAAGAAGCGGCATAACCGGGGCTTGTCGGTGTTTTTCCCGACAAGCCCGGCACAGGACTACTATCGATTGGGGCCGCGATCCATCGGGTACGGCTGCCAGCGTTCCAGTTCGACCTTCGGCATCACTGTAGGATTCACGGGGCTCATGGGCCATTTTCCCTTTAATGCTAGGGCAATTTCCCGGGCGGCACGTCGACGAGTTTCCGGTCGCATGCGGCTTGTTGCCGAGGCGACGTGTGGGGTGATGATCACATTTTCCATCGAGAACAGGGGATTGTCCTTGGCGGGAGGCTCCTGTTCCAGTACATCAAGGCCCGCGCCGCCGATCTCACCATTCTGTAAGGCCTCGACCAACGCTTTTTCGTCGACGACGCCGCCGCGGCAGGTGTTGATAAGTACGGCGGTGTTCTTCATTTGCTTGAAGGCTTTGGCATTCATGATGTGCCGGGTTTCGTCGTTTAGCAAGCAGTGCAATGACAGGTAATCCGATCGTTCCATTAATTCTCCGAAGGACACCGGCTCAATACCGTCATTGGTCATCTTGATCTCTGATATATAAGGGTCACAGCCGATGACATTCATGCCAAATGCCTTGGCGCGTCGGACAGTCGCCTTGGCGACATTACCGTAGGCAAGTACGCCCAGGGTCTGGCCGATCAGACGTGGTGTATTGCTCAGTTTTGGGCGACCTGTATACCATTCTCCGGCCTGGACGATGTTGTCCTGGATTTTTATCTGTCGGTAACAACCGAGTAGCAGGGCCAGCGCATGGTCGGCGACTTCCTCAATAAAGATATCGGGTGTATTGGTAACAACAATACCGTTTTCCGTTGCTGCATCTACATCCACCATATCGACGCCGACACTACCGACACCCACAATGACACATTTATCAAGAGATTCTAGGATGTTGCGTGAGATGTTGATTCCCCAGGAAGTTAAGAGCGCATCAGCGTCTCGTGCCCCTTCTATAAAGGCTGCTTCTGTACTGGCATCAACTTCTACGATATCGGCGATGGCTTCGAGCTCCTCTAGTTCGACCGAATAGCGAATCCGCAGCTGTTCTGGGTTGGCCTGTCGTGGTAGCTGGACGACAACTTTCTTCTTCATTGATCTGTTCTCCTGATGATATGTGATACCCATGGGGCGTTATTAAAGCATGAATTACTCACTGAAAACAGAAAGTGCCATTCCTGAATCTATTGCTCCCACGATGACGCAAGAACTTTCTTACAGCCCGTTGTCCGGGAGTTTGGGGAGGTCCAAGTTGGAACTGTTTGTGTTGCTTTACATCGCGTATATGCACTGTTAAAAAGTGTTCGCTTTCTTCCTTTCCCCCTATAAAAGGAAGTTAGTAGATCCTGGCAAGATTCGTCCTGCTAGGATTTTTTTGGTGAGTCTGTTGAGCATCGCGGTAACGTCGTCCTAATGATAAAGATCGTTAGCCATATAGATATTTGTTAGTATCAGACGATGCAGGTAAATAGCGCAAAAAAAGTACCTCTTGAGTCGACACGTCAGTCAATTTTACTGACTGCTCTAAAGCTCTTTCATGATGATGGTATTGATGCAGTCAAACTGCTACGTATCAGTTCTGAATCAGGCTCTGGCAACACAGCGGCGGTGCATTATTATTTCAAAAACAAAGATGGCCTCATCGGGGGCATACTTGATTTTCTCGATGCCAATGTATGGCAGCCCGCCTATCAGCAATTGGAAGAGGTACTTACTGGCGAGCCCGACATTCGAGAAGTGCTGTACGTTGGTTTGTGGCCCTCGAACCGAATTGCGTTTGATTTCCCCTGGGGCGCGGACGCGCAGTCGGTTATGTTTCATATTGCGACGGGTGCAAATTCTGAGTACCGGCATGCACTGGACACCATAACCGGACCCCAGCAAAGCCTGTTTAGAGATGCGGTACGGGCTCTAGTCCCCGCACTATCAGATGACGTCTTTGACGTCCGCTGGAATTTTGTTCTCACGGGTGCAACCTTTGGACTGCATGCTTCTACTCGTTTGTTGCGATTGGAGGAAGGGTGGACGCTTGCGTCCGAGAAAAAATATGTCGATTACATGCTCGATTATGTCGTCGGTGGGCTAAGCGGGCCCGCTTAAAGGGTTCATAAAGAGCCTATTGGATATTGGCGTTCTTCTTCTCTTCGGCTACCCATTCCTCGGCGTTGGTGCCATACCAGATCATTACGCGTTGCTTAAATGCAGGTCGCTCGGTCAAGGCCTGATACCAGCGCTCGACGTTCGGTAGCGAGGGTCGTTCGATATCCAGGGTCATGTAGCGATAGGTGACCGTGCCCATCGGGATGTCTCCCATAGGCAGTGTGTCGCCGGCCAGATAGGCGTTGTCAGCCAGGTGTTGGTCAAGTATCTGGTACTGTGCAGCACAGTTACTGATTTCATTCTTCAGGGCATCGTTGTCTTTGCCCATTTTGATTTTTCCACCAAATAGGGGAAAGAAGGCGTTGCTAAAATTTCCCCGATGCCAATCCATCCACTGGTCGGCGAGCGAAGGCGTTTTGGGATCGTCTGGCCAGAGGCTACCCACGCCATAGGTACGTGCGATATAGCGCACGCAGACATTGGATTCCCAGACCGTGATATCACCATCCATGACGGTAGGGACTACTTGATTGAGATTAGGATAGTCATTGGGGAATCCTAATGAGCCAGCGATATCTTCCCTGATGTATTCGAGTCCCAGTTCTCCGAGACACCACATCAATTTTTGTACGTTTGCTGAATTTCGTCTACCCAATACGGAAATCATGCGGGGTTCTTTGAAGCGAATGCATAGAAAAGGACTTTATCATATTGATCCAGGGCACGATTGAAACCATGTTTTTACTGGCGCTAAACCGTACAACGGCCGCCTTGGTATATTGAATAAGGCAATTTTATGAACTCAGATTTAGAAAAGTACGTTGATATGGCGATTCAGATGGGCATGGACTACGGCCCGAAATTGGTGCTGGAGATACTGACCCTGATTATCGGTCTATGGATTATCAATAGTGTCGGTAGAAGAGTGTCTAAGTCATTTGAAAAAGGAGGTGTAGACAAAACCCTGTCGAACTTCCTCTTTAGCTTGATTAGCGGTGGCCTGAAAGCCCTGTTGTTGATCAGTGTGGCTGCGATGGTTGGCATTGAGACAACTTCCTTTATCGCGGTATTAGGTGCGGAAGGCCTTGCAGTTGGTCTAACGCTACAGGGCTCGTTGGCAAATTTTGCGGGTGGTGTATTGATATTGCTATTCAAACCCCACCGAGTCGGTGATTTTATCGAAGTAGCAGGTCATATGGGCGTCGTGAAAGGTATTGAGATTTTTAATACGGTTCTAACAACGGGTGACAATAAAACTATTATATTGCCCAACGGTGCCGTGTCGAATGGAGCAATCACTAATTTTTCCACGCAAGACACGAGGCGCGTCGATATTGTGTTTGGTATTGGCTATGGAGATTACTTAAGAGTGGCAAAACTCGTACTCACTGAGTTAATCGAAGCTGATGAGCGTATTCTCAAGGATCCAGAACCCATGGTAGTGATTTCTTCACTAGGGGATTCTGCGGTAAATATCACGACAAGATCGTGGGTCAATTCGGGAGATTGTTGGGGCGTCTATTTCGACCTTATGGAAAATGCGAAGTTAGCATTGGATGCTAATAACATCAGCATTCCTTATCTGCAAACGGACGTGCATCTGCACTCAACAAGCTAGGGGTTTAGCCCCCTTGCAATCGTGGCAGTAAAAATACCTCAGCATCCTGGGGTATTTTTTCGCCCCAATTATCTCGGTAAATTTCACCATTGATGGAAACGGCGATCCCGGTGTCCATGTGTTCTTCCATGCGCGGGTATCGCTCAAGTACTTTTGTGAGCAATTCGCGAATATCTTCAGCTACGATATCGATTGAGTCGACACCTCCTGCTGCAGATCTAAGTGAACCTGTAAGACTGACTTTCATCGGTAAATACGGTTTTCGCCGCAGCCAGGATGGCTGCGGCGAGGGTTGTTGCTAACCGTTTGCTTCCTCAATTGCCTTGAGGATACGAGGCGGTGACATGGGAACGTGGTCCATACGTACACCTGCTGCATTAGATAACGCATTTCCTATCGCCGCGAGTGGTGGAACAATAGATGTTTCACCGACACCGCGCACACCATAGGGATGGTTTGGATTGGGAATTTCCAGAATTTTCGTATCGATAAACGGGAGATCAGAGCAGACGGGGATACGATAATCCAGGAATCCTGAATTTTGTAGCCGTCCATCATCACCGTAAATATACTCTTCGTTGAGAGCCCAACCAATACCCTGTGCGGCTCCGCCCTGGAATTGCCCTTCGACATAATCCGGGTGGATTGCTTTACCGGCATCCTGAATGACGGTGTATCGGATAACTTTTGTTCCACCGGTTTCCGGGTCAACCTCAATGTCGCAGATGTGACTGGCGAATGAGACGCCGGCACCATCAGCGACAACTTCGTTGTGACCGGCAATTGGGCCGCCAGTAGAAGCTGCACGTTTCGCGATATCGGCGAGTGACAAAGCCGGTAAGTTACCGTGTTCACTGCCAACTGCTCTGGCCTCACCTTCCGCCCATTCAACGGCTTCTAGGGGAATACCCCACATCTTTGCGGCTCGCTTGCGTAATTCTTCGATTGCATCACGTGCTGCGAAAATCGTCGCCATGCCTGATGAGAATGTGCCGCGACTACCTTCTGTCGTGTCGTTATGCCCAAGCGAGGAAGTATCGGCGACGTGCGCTTTTACCTGCTCATAGGGTATACCGAGTTCTTCAGCGGCGATCAGTGACATAGATGCACGTGCACCACCAACATCAACAGTTCCAATGGCCAGGTTAACTGTGCCGTCCGAACCGATATTAAGATCGGTGCAGGTTTGGCCGCCGAAGTTAAACCAGAAACCACAGGCCATGCCGCGACCCTGGTTTTTACCGAGTTTCGCCCTCATGTGTGGGTGATTCTTAGCAGCTTCAAGGGTTGGTCCGATGCCTATGGGTCCGTAAGTTGGACCGTAGGAGGCACGGGTCCCTTCCTTTGCCGCATTCTTAATTCGGAAGTCGACCGGATTCATACCAATTTCTGCGGCGACCAGATCCATAGTGCTTTCTACACCAAAGGCAGCCATTGGCGCAGAGGGTGCGCGATAAGCTGCTGTTTTAGGTCGGTTACACAGTACATCGTAGCCAATAGAATGGACATTCTTCAGGTCGTAGCAGGCCCATGACGTCATAGCGCCAAGCATTGCCCAGGTAGCTGGGAAGGCACCATTCTGATATCGCAGCACTGATGAGGCTGCGGTAATAGTACCGTCTTTCTTGGCGCCAATTTTGATATCCATCGAGGTTGAACAGGTTGGGCCGGTGGCTCTGAAGACTTCATCTCGAGTCATAACGACCTTAACCGGTCGGTTTGCCTTGCGGGATAGTGCCAATGCAATCGGTTCTACCCAGACGTGAGTCTTGCCGCCAAAACCGCCTCCGATTTCTGATGACGTGACTTTAAGCTTAGCGATGTCCATACCCAGAAGCGCAGCGCAGACCGTACGGTAGGTGTAGTGCCCCTGGGTGGTAACCCATAGCTCACCAGCACCGTCTGGCCCTACCGTTGCAAGGCAGGCGTGGGGCTCAATGTAACCCTGGTGGGTTTGCTCTGTTTTATAGCTCTTCTCGATAATAACGTCTGCTGCTTTGAAGCCAGCTTCAATATCACCATGCCCGAACTCGGAAACTTTAGAAACGTTTGATGGTTTCTTAGGTTTCGGGTCAACACCACTGGTGAATATATTATCCTTGATGACGGGTGCACTAGTCTTCATCGCCTCGTCCACATCTGTGACGTGTGGCAGAATCTCGTAACTGACCTTAATCAGCTTGAGTGCCTTTTTTGCAGTCTGCTGATCAATTGCTGCGACTGCTGCAACCGCGTGTCCATCGTACAATGCGCGGTCGCGCGCCATACAATTTTCAAGAACGTCGATTTGTCTACCGCCAGTTAGGTCGGGTAGATCTGCGCTGGTGATAATTGCCTTAACGCCCGACAATTTCTCGGCTCTTGAAGTGTCAATTTTTGTAATGCGAGCATGTGCGTGAGGTGAACGCAGAAAAAGCCCTACCAATTGTCCAGGTGCAGATAAATCGGCACCATATTTGGCTCTTCCGGTGACCTTGTCCACGCCATCAGGTCGATTGACGCGGGTGCCCACTACTTTGAAATCTTGGTTTGTAAAACTTGTGTCGTGTGCCATATAGATGTTTCCTATAGCTAGATTTTGGTTACTTTTTCTTCCGCATTTGCTTCGCTGCAGCTTGCACTGCCCGAACGATCTTGTCATATCCGGTGCAGCGGCAAAGGTTTCCAGCTAATGCGAAGCGTATTTCTTCCTCAGAAGGACTGGCGTTATCATCCAACAGTGCTTTGGCAGCAACCAGAAACCCTGGTGTACAGATGCCGCATTGCAGTGCTGCGTGCTCAATAAACTGCTCCTGTAGTGGATGAAGCGCATTGCCTTCGGCCATGCCTTCAACCGTGCCAATTTTTCGGCCGTTTGCTTCTATACCAAGGACCAGGCAGGAACACACCAGCTGGCCGTCGAGCGTTATGCTACAAGCACCACAGTCGCCGGTACCGCAACCTTCTTTAACACCGGTTAGTCCAACCCGGTCACGTAGGGAATCCATCAATACCTCTTCGGTAGGGCAGGCAAATTGAACGGGATCTCCGTTGACAGTTGTATCTACAAGTACACTAGACATCAGGCACCTCCCGCACGTTTAAAAGCAATTTCTGCGGCCCGTCTGCCAAGGACGCCCGCAACTTTAGTTCTGTATTCGATGGTACCGCGCTTGTCATCGATAGGATTACAGGCTGAGGAACATGCCGCCGCGAGATTAGCGAGCGCATCGGCGTCGAGTTTCGTACCGATAATGGCTTTCGCTGCATCGGGGACCAACACGGCGGTCGGTGCAACAGCACCCAGACATACCCGCGCCGTCTTAACAACGCCTCTTACCAGCGTTAGATTGACACCGGCACTCACGACCGCAATATCCATTTCGGTACGCGGGGTAAACCGTAGATACGCGTCGCCAGAGTTTCTGGGTCGCTTGGGCAACGTGATTGCTTCAATCACCTCGCCTTTCGCCAATGAGGTTTGCCCGGGCCCGGTGGCAATATTTTCAACTGCTACCGTACGGCGTTTGGTTTTGCCGACGACGACTGCTTTTGCACCAGCGGCAATCATTGCCGGCACACCATCCGCAGCGGGTGAAGCGTTGCACAGATTACCGACCATGGTACAGCGACCCTGAACCTGGTCAGATCCGATTAGGTTGGTCGCTTCGACGACCCCCGGCCAGGCTTTTTTGATGGCTTTGTTCTTAGCCAACATCGCACCGGAAACGGCTGCGCCGATCTTGGTGCCGGTAGCCGAGTACTTAAGCGCGTTCATGGCTGGAATTTGTTTAATGTCGACGATGAGGTCTGGTTCGCTCATACCCATTTTCATTCGGACTAAAAGGTCGGTGCCACCAGCCAGGACGGCGGCTTCGCCTTTCTCCTTAGCCAGAAGCATGACGGCCTCTTTGGTCGTTGTTGGTGCTTCATATCTCATTGTTATATTTCGCTCCGTAGTTTTGTGCTTGAGAATGTAACTTGTCTCTCGTGCTTGGACTTGCAGAGGGCGTAGAATGCCTGATTATCGTCTCGTGGGATACCCCTTTTGTGAGGAAATTTGTGTCCGGTTCTGACAAACCGATTTTTGGGTGAACACCAAATTTTTGAGAGCTGATACTAGGGAGCCCAAGCCCTATACTTGCCGAAAAATGACTCTCTATGATGGACGGCAAGGGTAGGCCGCTAGGGTCGATAATTCCAAGATAATCAAAAGTAGGAGTAACAGTGAAAGTATTAGTGATTGCAGATATCCATGGTAACGCGGAAGCATTACGCGCAGTGCTCGAAAAAGAGCGTGATGCGGATCGAACTGTTTTCCTGGGTGATACAGTGCTTTCGGGCCCTCAGGCGAACGAGACCATGGAACTGTTACGGAGCATGCCGGATGGCACGCATATTCAGGGCAATCACGACCATGAGTTGCTGGATCCTTCAATCTTTGCCAATTGGCCGGCGACCTGGCTCGCACTGAACCACTGGATCATTGATCACTTTGATCCGGCGGGCTACGAATTTGTCCGAAACCTGAAGCCCGAGGGGGAGTATTTGGAGGATGGGATTAGTATGTGCCTAAAACATGGCATATTGCCTGGGAAAGTCAGGAACGCATTGCCGGATACGCCTGACGAGTATCTACTGGCGCTTGCTGATGGCAGTGCTTGCCCCTATGTATTATTTGGCCATTCGCATGTGCAGTTTCGTCGCGAGATTAATGGACAACAATTCATCAATCCCGGCAGCGTCGGCCAGAATCGCTGCGGAAAACAGTTGGCCTGTTATGGTCTGTTTGAAGACGGCGTATTTCGGCATTGTCAGCTGGCTTACGATCAGACGCCATGGCTCGAGGCTATGGATCGGGTATCGAGCCTGGATGAACATCCAGATTTCAGACAGTGGCTTAAAGATTGTCTAACCCAGGGATATGGGATCGGTGAAAACGAACCCTGGACGCGGTTCGCGGCAGAGGGGTACTCCTAACGAACGTTTGATACCTGGGCTACTGAGATTTTGAAACATGGTGGTATGATACGCCGTAATGAATCAACCATATGAATTCCTCGGGAAGACAATTTCCGGCCCCTTTACGATTCCCTCTGGCATCGTCGCGACAGCAACTCCCATTATTCGTTACCTGTTTGAACGCGTACCGCAAATTGGTGTCATGACAACCAAAAGC
>Ga0302134_10001759_pt1 | contig 10281 bp, 4 predicted proteins | sample CB9_SCM_MG_FD_203123 | JGI IMG/M metagenome (GOLD analysis project Ga0302134, IMG submission 203123) | Marine microbial communities from Western Arctic Ocean, Canada - CB9_SCM | ecosystem: Environmental > Aquatic > Marine > Oceanic | place: Canada: Western Arctic Ocean | collected 2017-09-19
GCCGAGTAACCAATCAAGTTCCTCACTCAAATCTACAGCCACAGCGTGTAGGTGGCGGTCGTTACGATTCGTCTCGATCCATTCCGCGACAGCACGATGGCTTTCGAGTATGGCTTCAAAACCCTTGGCCACTTTCTCAGCACAATTGAACAACTCCCCTTTTCCACGGGCAGATGCTGTTTGAAAATCATCGGCGTTACGGGGCAACTGATTTCCCATCGCTCCTTCACAGGCGATACGAAGCATTTGTTCCATCCCCTCACCTTTACTCCGCTCCATCATCGGCAGCATCATCTTTCCCGTCATGCCCATTGGAAACTGGCGGCGAACGTAATCGACCTGACTTGCTTGATCAATTTGGAAAAGGCGCACGCATCCGGCTCGATGGCTTTCATCCGCTTCGGCACGCTCTAGGTAGGCGCGCATGCCTACTGTTTCACCTTCGTCAACGAGTGCAGGAAAAACTCCGTCGTCCGCGACTTCAGGAATATCCCCAAAGTCCCAACCTTCGCCACCGGTCATCTCCCACTCTTCATTAACAAGTATTTCCCGACGCTCCCGCATCAAGCCTGTGAGTCTCTGCCTAATTTCATCGGCATTTTCACTAAAGCCCAGCTCTTCCTCCTCATCACTCCAGACGCGGAGCTTAGGCCGAAGGCTGTCGGGCAAACGCGTCTCATCAAACATACCCGTGTCGATCACGCGGTTAGTACGACGTGCTAGAAAATCAGCCAGTTCTACTTTTAGCGGTCTCGATGGCTCCCAGCCGTGCCATTCTTCGATAAAGGCCTGTGCCGCCTCGCGCCCAGGTGAGCACACCTGCCTCTGGCTCTTTGGTAACGATCGGATAAGTAAAAAGACGCGTTCTTCTAAGATCCCGGGGACCCCCCATCCCGTTAGATGATCAGGGAAATCCACTATTTGATCCATCCCAATTTCAAAAACAACTCCATCTGATCGTTCACCCGGTGTTTCTGAGTAACTAACATCATAGCTCTTTTCACCACACCAGACACAATCAGGGAAATCGGAGAGATCTTCAATCTCGCCCCAGATGCAATCTTCCACCTTGAGCATGAGTTGCTCTTCGTTGTCACCTGTGGTGCGCCATTTCTGAAATGCCTTGGCAGTGCATATCTCAGCGGGGATACGCTCGTGGAAAAAATCATACACGGCTTCCTCCGACCACAACCCGCCCGCACGACGCAACTTATGCTCCGCACTTTCAATTTCTTCGCGAACCTCAGTTAGACGATCTAAAAACGGCCCCTTAGTCCGCAGGCCACTACCGAGAATAGCCTCTCGAATAAAGACTTCATGTGCTTCCTCTGGCCTTACCCTTCCGTAGAAAACCTTGCGTCCATCGACCAGTGTCAAACCACCGCAGAGCACGGTTTCTTTTCCATAGACAGCCCCTTGATGTTCATCCCAGTGTGGTGTGTGATATCGATGGCGGCACATGTGAGGAACGAGCTCCTCAACCCACTTCACATCGATCAGAGAGACCTTACGTGCCCAGACGCGTGAGGTTTCCACCAGTTCATATCCTAATATCCATTCAGGTTTCTTTTTACCAAACAGACCTGAGCCAGGGAAGATAGCAAACTCACGACCTCCGGTGCCACGGTAGGCGCGTTTCTCTTTATCCCAGAATCCAAACTGCATCGGGATACCCGCCATCAGGGATTTATGCATCTCATCCTCATCGCCCCATTGCTTACGCTCAGAGGGAAGCGGCCCAATTTTCACCTTGAGCGTATCACGAACAAGTCGACCAAGTTCGGACACAATCTGGTCCCACTCCATCACGCGCCGGAAGCTTAGGAAGTTCTGTTTGCAGTACTTGCGCAGTTGATTGCGTTTGAAGTGCCTCTTCTCGCGGAACGCACTCAGCGCTGACCAGATGTGCAAAAGTGTGAGAAAATCAGATGATTCATCGTTGAATTTTTTGTGGGCGTTATCCGCCTCGGTTTGTTTCTCCTGCGGTCGCTCACGCACGTCCATCACACTCATGCCACCGACCATGATCAACACGGCATCGAGGACTTTGCGTCTAGACGCCTCAATGAGCATTCTACCTAGTCGCGGATCTAACGGAAGCCTGGCCAACTTGTAACCAGTGTCAGTGAGATGTCCGTCTTTTTCCATCGCGCCGACCTCTTCCAAAGTCCGGTGACCCTCGCTGATCGCCTTTGCCGATGGTGGGCTGAGAAAAGGAAACTCTCTTACGTCTGGAAGCTTGAGCGACTTCATCCGTAGGATAACGCCGGCCAGCGAACTGCGCCTAATCTCGGGATCGGTGTATTCATCAGCCGTATCGAGTGTCTCTTCGTCATAGAGCCGAAGACAGACACCATCGCTGATCCGACCACACCGACCACGCCGCTGGCGTGCGCTGGCCTGACTGATTTGCTCGATCTGAAGACGTTGAATTTGCCGAGACGGATTCCATCGGCTGACCCGTGCGAGACCACTATCGATGACATAAACAATACCGGGGATCGTCACCGAAGTTTCAGCTACGTTGGTGGCCAGCACTACACGCCGGTTAGAACCTCCTGTTTTAAATACCCTTTCCTGCTCGTCGAGTCCTAACCGAGCAAAGAGTGGCAAGATGTCTGTGCCGGGGAAATTCTTTCCTTCGAGCGTATCCGCGCATTCCCGGATCTCTCTTTCTCCTGGGAGAAAAATAAGCACGTCTCCCTCTTCATCAAAATCGGTCACCCATTCAACGCCACGTGCGACATGGCGTGAGAGATCTTCGCCATCGCTTACTGGTGGCAAAAAGAAATCCTCTACGGGGAAGGTCCGTCCCTCGACGTTCACCACGGGGGCTCCATCAAAGTATTCGGAAAACATCCCAGCATCCAAAGTTGCAGAACTTACCACGATGCGGATGTCCTTCCGCCGGATCAGCAGGTTTTTGAGATAACCGAGGATAAAATCAATATTCAGGCTTCGCTCGTGTGCCTCATCAATGATCAGAGTGTCGTATTGCCGAAGATCTCGATCACGCTGGGTCTCAGCGAGCAGGATTCCATCGGTCATAAACTTGATCGATGTATCGTCTTGCACCTTTTCAACAAAGCGCACCTGATAACCGACGCGTTCGCCAAGTCCGGTTCCCATTTCCTCGGCCACCCTGCGTGCAACGGTCGCAGCGGCGAGTCGACGCGGCTGGGTGCAGCCTACCCGACCGCTCTTTCCCTCCTCGCAAGCCAGCTCATACGCCATCTTCGGAAGTTGAGTGGTTTTACCACTTCCGGTTTCGCCTACAACGATGATGACCTGGTGAGATCGCATTGCCTCCATGATCTCCTCACGGCGTTGCGCCACGGGGAGGTCTGGGTACTTAATTTGAGGCAGCTCGGACACCGCGGCATGCTGGGGTGGTTTATCGACCACGAAAAGTGCGAAATGTGTGAATCCGCGGGTTGTTTACTTTTACTGAACCACGGAAAACACAGAAGACACGGAAGTAGGGGCTTGATTCTTCGCTCATGAGTCATGAGTCTCTGCCCATGCAGACGCATGATGAATTATCAAAACGCTTTGGAATTAAAGACGAGGTGCGCTACGAGGATGTAGCAGACAGCTATCCAGTGGTGAGAATCCGCAATGCACATGCCAAGGCGACCATTGCATTACACGGCGCGCACCTGACGGACTATTGTTTGAGTGATGGCCAACCGATCATTTTCACCAGTAATGCTGCTGTATTCCTCGAAGGCAAAGCAATCCGTGGTGGCATTCCGATATGTTGGCCATGGTTCGGGGCTCATCCGAACAAACAAACAGCCCATGGGTATGCTCGCACAAGTTTCTGGAATCTTGAAAGAACGGAGAGCAGCGAGGAGGGCACAAGACTTATATTCTCCCTACCGCCACAAGGTGATTCAGGTTTGATTGCCATGGTTGAGTTTCACATTGGCAAAGATCTTCAACTATCGCTGCACACAATGAATGGAGGTAAAAAGAGTGAGACATTCAGCGAGGCGCTACACAGTTATTTTATGGTTAAAGATGCCAAGCAAACTCATGTCCACGGACTTGAAGGCGACAACTACATTGATACCGTCGGGGAAGAATCTCTGCATGTGCAAGTCGGGCCTGTAACATTTCCAGACGAGATCGACCGCATTTATCAGAGTTCATCTGCCGTCATCATCGAGGATCTTGCGAACCAACGCAAAATAAGAGTCAGTAAAGCAGGAAGCGACAGCACGGTCGTTTGGAATCCCGGACAAGAAAAGGGCTCTTCGATGAGCGACCTACTCGGCGAAGAAATCCCTCGTTTCGTTTGCGCAGAGTCGGCCAACGTGCGAGACCAAAGCATCACTCTAGCTCCTGGTGAAAACCACATTCTCCATCTCAAAATTTCAACCGAATCATGAATCCAACTATTTCCGAGGCATTGAACGATGCCCATGCCGTTCTCTTTGACTTCGATGGTGTCATCCTTGACAGCGAGTGGCCTATTTACCAATCGTGGAAACGGCTCTTCGAGCGTGAAGGCCAGGACTTGGCGCAGGACATCTACGTCAAGTGCATCGGCAGCGACTTTGACACCTGGTCACCGCCGAGTTACTTGGAAGAACTCACAGGTAAGACCTTCGACTGGGATACAGAAAATTCGGTGCGTCAGGTAGAGATTACGCGTGATTTGAAAAATGCGATACCCATGCCTGGTGCTGCGGAGTTAATCAAAGCCCTTGCCGACAAACCCACAGCCGTTGTTTCCAGTTCATCCCACAACTGGGTGGATGGATGGGTGGAGAAACTCGAGTTGATGCCTTATTTTAATACCACCGTCTGCCGTGGTGACGCTCCAAAGATCAAACCAGCACCGGATCTTTTTCTGGAGGCCGCTAGGCAATTAGATATCAAACCAGAACATTGCCTGGTGATTGAAGATTCGATGAACGGACTCATTTCGGCTCATCAAGCAGGTATGAAAGTGCTAGCTGTTCCCAACCGCTTAACAAGCGTATTAGATTTCAGCAAAGCTGAGTGGGTGGTGACTTCGTTAGGTTAGATCTCTGATTATTTTTTGCGCTCTTCCTTACTCTTTTTACGTTCACGTTTAGCTTTTTCGCGTTGTTCCTCGCGCTGTTTGCGAGCTTCTTTTTCGGATTTCTCTGCCTTGCGTCGGCGCTCGGCATCAGCGGATTTTTTACGTTCTTGATCAAGGCGCGCAGCTTCTTTGCGGGCACGTTCCTGTTCTTCACGTTGTTTGCGCTCACGTCGTATCTGCTCTTCTTTTTTTTGCTGAGCAGCTTCCTCGGCACGTTTGCGTTCTTCGCGTGCGGCTTTTTCCCTCATGGTTTTTTCTCTTTCAGCACGTTGCTTAGCCGCTTTCTCTCGCTCGGCGCGTTCACGGGAGGCTCGTTCTTTGGCGGCTTTCTCACGGTCAGCACGTTCGCGCTCGACTTGAGCTTGAGCTTTTTCTGCAGCCTCTCTCTGGACCTTCTTTTTTGCTTCCTGCTGAGCTTTGAGATGTTCCAAGAATTTTCCTTTCCTAATACTTTTCTCCGCTTCTTTAAATTTGTTTTTGGCATCTCTCATGGCCTTCTCGGCAGCATGTCGCTTGGCGTCTTGGGCCGCCTTGGCTTCTTGATCGACCTTCTGGCGACGTTCGGTTTCTGCTTTGTCGCGCATGGCCTTTTCTTGGAGGGCCTTGTCTCGGGCTGCCTTTTCGCGCATTTTACCGTTACGTGTAGCCTCTTCTCGAGCTAACCTTTCACGCTCTGCTTGGGCACGCTTTCCCTCATCGCGACGGAGTTCCAGTTCGTGTGCCTTTCTCTTAGCTTCTTGTTCGGCTTTTTGTTTCGCCTCTTGGCGGGCTCTGAGCAGTTCCAAAATCTTGTTTCGTTTATCTTGGCCCGATTCAGCCTTACCACGACGGGAACCTCGATCCGCACCGTGATCTTTTTCTCCCCTACCCTTATTCATACCTTGCCTGCGACGTTCGGCATGAGCTCGTTTCTCACGCTCTAATCGGGCTGCTTTCTCTACACGGGCAGCCATCTGCTTGCGGTGTTCATGCTCTGCCTGTTGTGCTTTTTCACGCATCCTGCGCTCATATTCGGCACGGGCAACACGGGAGGCACGGGAGGCACGGGAGGCACGGGCCTGGCGTTCACGCAACTCACGCTCGCGGAGTTCTGCCTCACAACGGGCAGCCATCTCGGCGGCTTCCAGCTCCGCTCTCTCGTGAGCTAGGCGTTCGTGCTCAGCATGCAGGCGGGCTGCTGCAACTCTCATATTTCTTTCTTGAATCGACCGAACCCTGCGGTGCTCCTCGATTTCTGAAGCACGTCGCTGAGCTTCGGCATGAGCCATCGCTTCGGCGCGACGGCGCCCATCTTCTTCTCGCTCATTGATCTCGATAGCGCGTGGATGTCTTTCCGCAGCTTCACGTGCGGCAACTTCTTGCGCCTGACGTTCCAGCTCCTCCAACTTACGTTGCTCAAGCACTTGGTTCTGTTTGGCTTCGACCAGTGCCATCCGATCCTTTTCAAGAGCTAGTTCTTCGGCCTCCAGCTTCTGCAGGGCAATGCGACCTTGGATCTCTCTCTTCTTAATCTCGAGCTCCCTGATACGTGATTCCTGTTCAGCGAGTACATCTGAGCTGGTGGTGAGCTGACTTTCCGAAGGTTCGTTTTCTTTGTTTCCCTCACTAGCTGTGGGGTTTTTCTGATCACAAGAGCTGAAAAGCAATGTGGCTGAAAGGCCGACTGTTGAGAGATAGATGGGGAGGGTCTTCATAAGTAACAAATTGTTGTTACCTATGAGATCCCATCGGCACCTAAAATATTCACTCTATTTTTCAGATGACACGTCTGATGCCCGTTTACCCGGTAGTTCTCAAGCCGCTGGCGATGGCATTGACGGAGTATTGAAGGGCATTGAGAAGCTCCTCCTGCTCGCTGTCGTCTTTGTTTTGCACAGCTTCACGCCAATCGGCAAGTAGGCCAATTTGTTGCTGGTGAAGCTGGTGAAGTGAGAGCTCACGCATCTTCAAAGTGCGTAGCATCCGAGGACGCCGATCGGCAAATGTAGAGCCAAAGACTAAGTCGATCATTTTTCCGGTCAGTTCAAATTCATCAACAATTTGAGCCTGAAAGCGGGTTCGAATTTCCTCGTCCTTAACCAAGGCCGCGTAGGCGTTCATCAGCTTCAAATCGCCACTGACAAGGTTTGTTTCCACATTGGTGAGTAGATAACGCAGGAAGGGTTCGGTCTGGATCAGCTCAGAGACGGCTTTAAATTGCTCCTCATTCTCCAACTGTAGCTTTTGAAGGGCTGAGCCGACACCATACCAACCGGGCAGGTAATAACGTGCCTGTGTCCAACTGAAGACCCACGGGATGGCACGCAGATCGTCCAGGCTAGCACCACCTGTGCGGCGCGATGGACGCGATCCAAAACACCCGTATTCTAGGGCATCAATAGGAGTGGCCTGACGGTAGAACTCCATAAAGCTGGGGGCTTCGATCAGTCGTCGGTAGCTGGCCCTGCTTTCGACTGAAAGCCAGTCCATGATCTGTTGGTAGTCTGTATTTCCTAGGGGCGTAGAAGCGGTTTTTTTTCGGTTGGCAAATGTGACTCCGGTCACGCCTGCGAGAAGCAATTCAAGATTATATGCGGCATTGGATCGATGGGAGTATTTCCGGGGAATCACCTCCCCTTGTTCAGTCACTCGCATGGCTCCGTTGAGGCTCCCTTGTGGCAGTGATCTCAGGAACCACTTCAAGGGACCACCACCTCGGCTGATAGTTCCGCCTCGACCATGGAAGAACTCACAGCGTGCACCAACATCCTGGCATGCATCGGTGATGTTAGCCTGTGCCTTTTGAAGTGACCATTGCCCAGAGAGTAGGCCGCTGTCCTTGTTACTATCACTATACCCCACCATCACTGACATGGTAGTGGGCCCGTCAGATACAGGAAGAAATTGACCCTCAGGTGCGCACTCGAAATACCCCCGAATAATATCACCACCACGATCCAGATCATCTCCGGTTTCAAATAGTGGACAGGCGGGAACACGGCTCACCCACATACCCTGATTCCAATCAGCCATGTGGCCTTCGCGTGCCAGCAGGTGAACTAACAGAAGATCTGAAACATTTCGCGTCATGCTCACCACATAGAGGCCAAAGCATGCGGCTCCGTATTTTTGGGCGTGTCTGCGCATGACTTTAAAGCAGTCCATGACTTTGCCAATTTCCGTATCAGAATCAGCCTTCCATGGACGCCATGGACGCTCATTTTTCAATTCCTCTAAAAGAAAATCGACGCGTTGCTGCTCACTCCAATCGGTGTAATTCTCACCATCGGCTACTCCGACGGCGGTAAGCATCTGAGAGGCTGCTTGATCATGGAATGGCGAATTCTGACGGATATCTAATGTAGCTAGATGGAAACCAAATACTTCCACCAGCCTACAAAGCGGATGAATCACATTTTTCGAAGTAGTGGCAGCACCAATCTCAGCCAGTGAATTCTCCATCAATTTGAGGTCCGCTAGGTAATCTTCTGCACGTTGGTATGAGTGTGTATTCTGGTCAGTCAGTTTCTCACGCATCAGGTAGCAGAGGCATCGCCATGGCTCACGTGCATGGATAGCCCCGATTTCGCGACCTTGGGGTCCCTGTTCTTTACGTAGCTCTAGGACACGCCGGGTCAGAGCCTCGGGGACATCCTTCGCGGATGGTGAGAGTGTTAGGATATCCGCCGCATCCCGAACAGCTTTGGAGTGAATGCGCAGGGCATGCTTTCGGAGTCGACGCAAGGTGTCCGCAGTCACCTCAGAAGTTACCAGAGGGTGACCGTCGCGATCGCCACCTACCCATGTGCCAAACTGAAGTTTAGGATAAGCGGAGGCTTGTCGTAAAGCCGATACATCCCAACCAACAGCTGCCCATGCCGCTTCCAAAGAGGTGTCGAGTTTCTGAACAACCCGTGGAAACACTTCACGTAGATAGTAAATGGTATGACGCAACTCACCGAGGATACTGGGTCGTGAGGCATGGATTTCACCCGTATGCCAGAGGGTTTCAAGGCCTACCTTGATCGACTCCATGATAGAGGGTAGGTTAACAGGATCGTTTAGGTTTCTATCCCAACGGACGAGGTCCTTGTAGAGTGCCAGATGGCGCTCGCGGACGGTGGGTCGCTTCGATTCGGTAGGGTGAGCCGTTAGAACAGGTGTCACCTTGATTTCGCTCAGGCCTTCCAACACCTCTTGCTGGCTAAACCCCTCGCTCTTCAGTCGAAAAATGACACTTCCCCACATACCCCGCTCCGCCGCTAAGCCAAAGTCCTTACGGCGGCGGTGCCTTACCAACAAAGCGACACGTTCCTCCACCAGATTGAGAACCTCAAAACAAATTGCCTGGAGCTGCGCCATCGACGCAATCTCCGCCGTGCCCTGGGGCTGGTTGATAATCTGATTTTCTCGCCAAGGAATGCTTTCAGCTAAATCTGTTTCTTCACCAAGTACTTCGGCCAGCATATCCATCAACGTGCGCAGTCGTTGCTTCAACTCAGTAAAGCCCTCCTTGCGATACATTTGATTGGAAAGAGCTAGGTCCTGTGGCTGATCGGTATTCTGAGAATTTGAGGTCATTGAAACTAAATAGTGGTTGGGAGGAGGGATGTGGCAGTAGGCGTTCTAGTTCTGAGAGGGAACGGTGTCGAGGACGATTGGGTGAAGTTCGCGTCATCTGAGACTTTGCAGCCTTGAGAGTTGTCGGTCAGGTGATCATGATGTAGAGCTGTTCAAACGATGATCGGAATTGCAGAAGAAGGAGCCACACCAAGGGGGCCAGGTAAACTTATGTTGGACATGGAACTCATGTTCTCAGCTGAAGGTGGGCTCTCTGCTTCACCCGACTTCGAGTTCCGACCTCAGCAACAGGAGATGGCAATGGCTGTAGCTGAGGCCCTTGAAGACCAGCATGTGCTCTGTGCCGAGGCTGGCACCGGAGTGGGTAAGTCGCTTGCCTACCTCATCCCCGCCGCAAAGTTTGCCTTGGAAACTGGAAGAAAGGCGATTATTTCCACCCACACGATCAACCTGCAAGAGCAGTTGATCAGTAAGGATCTGCCGCTGGCGAATAAGATCCTCGGTGGCGGGCTGAAATACGCCCTATTGAAGGGGCGCGGCAACTACATCTGCCCGCTACGCCTGAAGCGGGCCATGCAGCAAACTGGTGATCTCTTTAGCACCGGCGAGGCAGAGGAGTTAAAAAAGATCTGGGACTGGGCAGAAGG
>Ga0302134_10001761_pt1 | contig 10277 bp, 6 predicted proteins | sample CB9_SCM_MG_FD_203123 | JGI IMG/M metagenome (GOLD analysis project Ga0302134, IMG submission 203123) | Marine microbial communities from Western Arctic Ocean, Canada - CB9_SCM | ecosystem: Environmental > Aquatic > Marine > Oceanic | place: Canada: Western Arctic Ocean | collected 2017-09-19
CTCCGATCGAAGACGGTTTTTACTACGATTTCGCAGTTCATGAACCATTCACGCCTGACGATCTCAAGAAGATTGAACTCGAAATGCGAGATTCGATCAGAGCCAATACTGAATTCGTTGAACGAGAAACAAGTCGTGATGAGGCGCTGGAGTTAGTCAAAGACAATAAGTACAAAGTAGAAATTCTCCAAGGAATTCCCGCTGATGAACGCGTTACGTTCTGTAGTCATTCCGATGGATCTTTCGAAGACCTATGTCGCGGTGGCCACATGCACCGAACCGGCGATATCAAGGCGTACAAGCTGCTTTCAACAGCAGGTGCGTACTGGCGTGGTGACGAAAAGAACGCAATGCTGCAGCGCATATACGGCACTGCTTGGGAATCTCGCGATGCCCAGAAGGCTTATCTGAAACGTGTTGAAGAAGCCGAAAAGCGCGATCACCGAAAATTAGGTCGTGCACTTGGCCTGTTCTTCTTCGACCCAATCGCTCCTGCCAGCCCGTTCTTCCTGCCTAAGGGTGCTCAGGTTATGAACAGCCTGATCGACTACGTCAAAGAGCTTTACGGCAAGTACGGCTATCAGGAAGTAATGACGCCGCAGATTTTCAACACTGAATTGTGGAAGCGATCTGGTCACCTTGATGCCTACGCAGAGAACATGTACTTCGTGGATGTTGATGAGCGAGAGTTCGGCGTAAAGCCAATGAACTGTCCTGCTGCGGCAATGCTTTACCTCGCCGACTCGCACAGCTATCGAGAACTTCCGATGCGATTAGCCGACTTCGGTAGATTGCACCGCAACGAACGATCAGGAGTTACGCACGGTCTAACTCGGGTACGTTCGTTTGTTCAGGATGATGCGCACATTTTCTGCACTCTCGATCAAATAGGGTCAGAGATCACTTCGTTCTTGAAAATGCTCAAAGAGGCGTACAGCACGCTTGGTTTTGACAGCTACCGACTTGAACTTTCGCTAAGGCCTGAAAAGCGTGTTGGTACAGACGAAATGTGGGACCAGGCAGAAACAGCTCTAACGGAACTACTCGATGCTTCCGGCGTGGAGTACACAGCAGAGGCCGGCGAAGGCGCGTTCTACGGTCCTAAGATCGATATTTTCGTGCCTGATGCTATTGGCCGCGACTGGCAGCTTGGTACTGTTCAGCTAGATTTCTCGCTTCCAGAACGTTTCGATATGGAATACGCGGCTGAAGATGGCACGCGCCAGCGACCAGTTGTGATCCACCGTGCAATGTACGGATCGCTTGAGCGATTCCTCGGCGTGCTTATCGAGCACTTGTCTGGTGCATTCCCGCTGTGGATGGCTCCTGTACAGGCAGTTGTGGTTCCTATCGCCGACCGACACATCGATTTCTGTAACGAAGTTGGTACGAAGTTGAAGGCAGCCGGAATCAGGGTTGAAGTTGACGACTCGAACGACCGAATGAACGCCAAGATCAGGCAGGCTCAGCTTCAGAAAGTGCCTTATATGCTTGTTGCTGGCGATCAGGAAATCGAAGCAGGAACAGTCGCCGTTCGTACGCGTACAGGCGAGAATCTTGACCCGATGACTGTTGATGAAGTCGTTGAGAAATTTGTGACTCAGATCACCGATCGTTCATAAATCGGTGTTTTGGCCAAGTAAATCTTGCCATGAAAAACTCACAAAAAGCATTGGTCGTCAATTTGACGACCTATTGCTTGGCGTGTAGCCTCGAACTGCTTGCCACGCTCTGGCGCGCCATCTAAAAAGTGGCGTTGAGCCCGTACGTTACGAGTAGTTCATCTAGTAAAAACTTCAGAGCGCGGCGTCCTCGCGGGCGTGGCGTATGGATCAGTAACCCCAAATGACATCTGGCGACATCACGATACATCGAGGACTAACCGGCGTTTACTTCGACAGGAGTGACACGACCTTCATCGATGGAAAAGAGGGTGTTCTCGAATACCGGGGCTACAACATCAATCAGCTTGCCGAGCATTCTACGTTTGAAGAAACGGGATACCTGCTAATTCACGGCAAGCTTCCGACTCAGGCTGAACTCAATGAGTTCGACGCCGAGCTAAAGTCTGCACGAGAGCTTCCTGAACAGATTTTCGACGTACTAGAAGTGGTAAAAGACTCGCACCCAATGGATGCGCTTCGAACTGCCGTTTCTGCACTCGCTTCGTTCGATGAAGATCGTAACGATAACTCTCCTGAAGCAACGATTCGCAAAGGTAACCGCCTTACATCGCAGGTTCCTTCGATCGTTATGGCGCACCACAACATTCGCCAGGGCAAAGACCCGATCAAGCCAAGTGCTACTCTGAATCACGCAGGAAACTTCCTGTACATGCTCAACGGTGACGAGCCGAGTGCAGCTACAGCTGAGTTGATGGACAAAGACTTTGTTCTTCACGCTGACCACGGTTCAAACGCTTCAGCATTCACTGCTCGAGTGGTAGCCGGAACAGCCGCCGATATTCACGGTGCAGTTACAGCCGGTATCGCAGCTCTCTCAGGTCCTTCACACGGTGGAGCCGCTGAGAACGTTATGCAGATGGCTAAGGAAATCGGCAAGCCAGAAAACGCTGCCGACTATGTAAAGAACCTGCTTTCGAACCGTGAACGAGTCATGGGATTCGGTCACCGTGTTTACAAGGCAGAAGACCCACGAGCTGGTCACCTACGCGCTGGTGTAAAGAAGCTCAGTGAAGAGATGGGCCAGCCAGAGTGGTACCAGATCCTCGAAGCAGTGGTCGAGGCAATGCAGCCTTACGCTCGCCGTGGAATCCACGTGAACGTCGACTTCTTCGCTGGTGTTATCTACTACTTGAACGGTGTCCCACAGGACCTGTTCGTTCCGATCTTCGCGGTTGGACGAATTCCTGGCTGGACGATTCAGGTTGTCGAGCAGTTCCGCCACAACATTCTGATTCGACCTCTGCTTCAGTACACAGGCGAACACGACCTCCAGTACGTGCCTATCGCAGAGCGTTAGGCTTGGAGTGGTTTGCTCCGGGCGTCACTTTAGTCGCGGTCGTCATCGGATGACTCTGCTCCGAGCTGCAATCTACCCATCCCCTAACCCGTGCCTTCGGCTATTGGCCCGAAGGAAGGGGAACCGGACAGGGTAGTTCGTTCGTTCTCTCTCGCATATAGAATCTCGGGATGCTTTGGCATCACGTTTTTTATTTCCAAAATTTATGACCATGCCTCCCCAAAAAATGTCGCCAAGCGACCTTGAACAGCGGCTGATCGATCACATCGCTCAGTACGGACCGATCACGTTCGAGGCGTTCATGGAAGCTGCTCTCTACGACGAGCAACACGGCTACTACCCAGCTAGACGTAATAAGCCGGGATCGACACCTGTAGGTACAGACGGTGATTACTTCACCAGCCCATCGAGTCATCCAGCATTTGGGGCGTTAATCGCGCTTCAGCTCGATGAAATGTGGCGAACGATGGGATCCCCAAGCGATTTCACTATTGTCGAAATGGGCGCCGGGGATGGCGTGCTTTGTGCCGATATTTCGCAGTACATCGCACGAGAACTGCCAGAGTTCGCAAAATCAGCTTCGTACATTGCCACCGATTTGGCTCCGCCTTCTAATTCTGAAGCCATCGACCAAATATCGAAGTTGTCTGTCGGCATCACCGGCTGTGTAATTTCAAATGAACTGCTCGATGCGTTCCCTGTGAACCGATTTATCGTCCAAAACGGCGAAGTACGCGAGATTTTCGTCGACTACCGAGACGGTGAGTTTGTTGAATCGGTTGGTGATGTGAGCGAGCCAGAGATTGCTGCACGAGTCGACCCGTTCCTAGATTCTCTTCCAGAAAACTATAGAGGTGAAGTGAATCTTAGGATTGGCTACTGGGCAGATTCGGTGGCGGCGACTCTCGAACGTGGATATGTAATGACGATCGATTACGGCTACGATCGTCCTGAGTTGTACAAACCGGCTCGTATCGACGGGTCACTTCGCTGCTACTACCAGCACACGCTCAGTCAAAACCCGTTGAGCCGAATCGGCAAGCAGGACATCACTGCACACGTCGACTTCACAGCGGTTGACCACACACTCGGAGTGATGGGGTTCGGGCGCATAGGAAAACCGTCACAGCAGCAGTTTTTGCTGAATCTTGGAATCGATGGTTTTTTGGGTGATATCGAGCAACGCACAGAAAGTCGTGAACTCACTAGAACCGAGTCGCAGGAAGACCTCGCTGGCATCGGGTCCCTAATCGATCCAGAAGGTCTAGGCCGATTCAGGGTTGCAGTGCATTCAAAGGGCGTTGAAGTCGACGGAGAGCCATCGCAAGCCATGAGTGGCATCGTTGGGAGTGAACCGCTTACGAGTGGTCACAGCGCCCCGACGCTGAATCAAGCTTCGGTGGAACATGCTCGACTATTGCGCGCAAGTAGTCCGTTCACGCAAAGCCAACCTCAAGCTGGAGCAATGCCGACTTGGGAAGATCTTTTCAGCGACGCGCCATAGTCGCGGGTTTCATAGTTCACGATTCGGTATGAGTAATTGAACCGCTTTATGCCGCATGTTCACCAATGTCGGCGAATATTTGTCGCAGTTTCAGGTTAATATTTGGTTCAACCGCGGCGAAGAATCAGTGCAACCGGAGTAGATGTTGAGCGACGAATCGCAATCCTCAAGTGAACAGCTCAAGAAAACCGTCCTTCATGCGACGCATGTCGAATCGGGCGCCAAGATGGTGCCGTTCGGCGGATGGGACATGCCAGTTCAGTACTCGGACGGCATTATTGCCGAAATAAAGGCTGTCCGTAGTTCAGCAGGCATTTTTGACGTTTCGCACATGGGCCGGCTCGAATTCGAGGGACCCGGCGCAGAGTCGATCCTTAGTTCGATCACCTCGGCGAACATACCTGCGCTGAAAATCGGCAGAGGTAAGTACAACTTCATCTGCAATACAGTTGGAGGAATAATCGACGATGCGATGGTTTATCGCACTGGCGAAGAGAAGTACCTGCTGGTGATCAATGCAGGAAACGTCGACGCCGACATGGAGTGGATTAACCCACACGTCGATGGCAAAACTGACTTCACGATGAACGTGGTCACCAACGAAACCGCAATGATCGCCATTCAAGGGCCTACTGCTGTTGAAATCGTCGACTCACTTTCGAATGGCGAGGCTTCGAAGATCAGACGTTTCAGGATCAGCGTTGCTGAAGTAGCCGGAATTCCTGCAACGCTTGCTCGTACCGGCTATACGGGTGAAGATGGCTTCGAAATCATCGTTACCGCAGATCAAGGCGTGAAATTGTGGACGACGTTACGTGATGCGGGAGCCGTTGAAAACGGACTCGGGTCTCGAGACGTATTGCGACTCGAAGCTGGATTGCCACTTCACGGAAACGATCTCTCAATCGAAACGAACCCATTTGAAGCAGGATTCGGAAGATTTGCCTACCACGAAGCGCCGAACTGCATCGCTGGTTACGCTTTGAGACAGCTGGCGAATTCTGAACCGTCGCGATTACTAATTGGCTTCAAAATGACTGGTCGAGGTATCCCTCGAATCGGCTTGAAGATACTCTCAGAAGGCTCCAATTTATCTGATGAGTCCAATGTAATCGGAACGGTTACTTCCGGTACACATTCGCCCACTGTTGACGGTGGTATTGGCATGGGCTACGTTGAGCAAAAGTACTCTGCAACTGGAACGCAATTGGTGATCGACGTCCGTGGGCGTCCGGTCGAAGCAGAAGTTGTTGATATGCCCTTTTACAAGCGTGGGTAGATTGGCTCTCTAACCGCAGCGTTGATGAAGAATTTGGCTGGAAGATAGCCTTTGACTAAAAAATAGGAACGAAAACACAGATGTATCCGGAAGATCTCAAATATTCAAAAGAACACGAATGGGTGCGCTTGGACGGGAATATCGCAGAAGTAGGCGTGACCGTTTTCGCACAAGAATCACTCGGTGATGTCGTGTTCGTTGATCTTCCGGCCGAAGGAACCGAGATCGAGCAGTTCGCCAAATTCGGTGAAATCGAATCGGTGAAGGCTGTGAGCGATCTGTTTTCGCCCGTCGGCGGCAAGATCGTTGCGGTCAATTCAGCTGCAACCGATTCCCCTGAAGTCGTGAACGAAGAGCCATACGGCACAGGTTGGCTGATCAAGGTTGAACTTTCGGACACCGTACAGCTCGATGTGTTGATGGATGCCGCTACTTATCAGGCAACGTTGGAGTAACGACCACTTCAATGGCTTCACTAGTACCTTCTGGAAACACTTCCACAAACCACCCGTACATCCCTTCAACCGATTTAGAACGCCAGGAAATGCTTGGCGTGATCGGTGTCGACTCGCTTGATGGTCTTTTAGGCGATATTCCCGTTGAGCACCGACATCCCGATCTAAATCTCGATGTAGGTCTTGCTGAGCAGGAACTTTCGACGTTGTTTGGGTCGATAGCTGCCGAGAATGCCTCGTCATCAAGCGGTCATATTTCGTTTTTAGGTGCTGGTTCGTACAGCCACTACATTCCTTCGACTGTTCGTTCGATTATGCAACGTGGCGAATTTGTAACTGCGTATACGCCGTATCAGCCAGAAGCTGCTCAGGGCACACTTCAAGTCGGATTCGAATTCCAGACCGTTATTTGCCAATTAACCGGCATGGAAGTCGCAAACGCCGGAATGTACGACGGCCCAACTGCGTTTGCCGAGGCGTGCCTGATGGCAGCCCGTGTGACCAAGCGAACTAAAGTCGGTGTGCTTTCGAGTGCTGACAGTCGCTTGCCTGACACGTTGCTGGCGTATTCGAAATATCAAGGTATTGAGATTGTCGGTATCACTCCTGATGCCACTGAAATTCCTGATGATCTGGCATGTATTGGTATTCAAAGCCCGAACTTCTTTGGCGAAATCGAAGATGTTGAACGGCTTACTAAGTTGGCTCACGATAATGGCGCACTGTCGGTCGTGCACGTGAACCCAACTGCGCTGGGTATGTTCAAAGCACCCGGCGAGCTCGATGTCGATATCGTCACAGCTGAAGGTCAACCACTCGGCGTCCCAATGGCGTTCGGTGGACCGTATGTGGGATTGTTCGCTTGTAAGAAGGCGCACATACGTCAGATGCCGGGTCGGATCATCGGTCGGACTACCGATACGAAAGGCCGGACCGGATACGCTCTCACGCTTCAAACTCGTGAGCAGCACATTCGACGTGAGCGAGCGACTTCAAATATTTGCACAAGCACTCAGCTCATCGGCCTCATGGTCACTGTGTACACCGCAACCCTCGGTAAGCAGGGCATCAAGGATCTAGCGAACCTTTGCTATCAAAAAGCTCACTACGCAGCTTCTGAAATCGACAAACTCAACGGATTTTCTGTTGAGACCATGAGCGCGGGTGGAACGTTCTTTCATGAGTTCGTTGTTAAGTGCCCCGGCTCGCCAGCGAAGATCAACGCAGCGTTGTTGAGCAATAAAATCATCGGTGGACTCGATATTTCGGACCGTTTTGAGAACGGAATGCTCGTGTGTGTCACTGAAACCAGTTCTAAGGCCGATATCGATAAATTTGTGAAAGCTCTTAGCGAAATCGGAGCTTCAGCATGAGCATCACAGCAAACGCAGGTGACATTGATCGACGATTGCTAATGGATCGTTCGGTATCTGGGCGTAAGGCGTTCACTCTGCCAGAATCTGACGTACCAGTGCAAAGAATGCCTGATTCTTCGTTCCTGCGGGACGATGTTGAACTTCCAGAAGTTTCACAGCTCGAAGTAATTCGTTACTTCTCAGTTCTGAGTCAATTGAACTTCTCCATCGACACGAATTTCTACCCACTCGGGTCGTGCACGATGAAGTACAACCCGAAGATCAACGATGAGCTGGCGAATCTGCCAGGTCTTGCCGATATTCACCCACTTCAACCCGATGAGACAGTTCAAGGTGCGATTCGACTCCTGAAGGATCTTCAGGACGATCTGGGTGAAATCACTGGCTTGCCTGGAGTTTCTTTGGCACCACTCGCCGGAGCACAGGGCGAGTACGCCGGATTGCTGATTGCTCGCGCCTACCACGAAGCTCGAGACGACTCGGCTCGTACGGTTGCGATCGTTCCCGATTCCGCACACGGAACAAACCCCGCCTCGGCAGCAATGGCTGGACTCGAAGTAGTCACCGTTCGATCTGACGATCAAGGGAACGTTGACGTAGAGAACCTTCGCGAACTTGCGAACGAAAATACTGCCGTGTTTATGATCACGATTCCGAGCACTCTCGGACTGTTCGAGCCAAACATTCTTGAGATCAACAAGATCGTTCACGATTCGGGTGGATTGGTTTACGCCGATGGTGCGAACCTGAACGCCTTGCTAGGACTTGTGAAGCTTGGTGATTTGGGCGTAGATATTTGTCACTCAAACTTGCACAAAACGTTCTCAACACCTCACGGTGGTGGCGGGCCTGGATCGGGACCAGTGATGGTCACCGACGAGCTAGCAAAATTCCTGCCAAAGCCGGTTGCGATGAAAACCGATGCTGGTTATGTGATGGCAACGCCGGAAAACTCGGTAGGAGCTATCAACGGCTTCCACGGATCGTTCTCAATTGCCGCACGCGCCTACGCCTACATTAAGGCACTCGGACTCGAAGGGCTGCAGTCGGTTTCTGAGAACGCAATTATCAGTGCCAACTACATTCAGGCGAAGCTACGAGATAAGTACGACCTTGCAGCCGATCGATACTGCATGCACGAGACGGTTCTTTCTGCCACAAAACAGAAAAAACGTGGGATTGCTGGCTTGGACATCGCTAAACGACTGCTCGATTTCGGTATTCACGCACCAACGATGTACTTCCCGATGATCGTCGATGAAGCGTTGATGGTTGAGCCTACGGAATCGGAATCGAAAGAGACGCTCGATCACTTCATCGCAGTAATGCGACAGATCGACGATGAAATCGATAGCTCGCCAGAGTTGATCCTCGAAGCACCGCACGATCTACCAGTGACACGCCTCGACGAAGCAACAGCGGCTCGTAAGCCCGTATTGCGCTGGACTGCCGAATCCGGCTAGTTCGTTTTCGAGATAGCTACTACCTACCCGCTGTCATCCTGAAGTAGATTCAGGATCTGTGGTCGCGTGGAGCCTGCCCTGAGGCGACGTGGCAATCAGCGGTTTAGAGCAACGCTACGTAACGATTCAGCCTTAACCGAACCCCGCCTCCCTACCGAAGATCCCTCCACAGGAGTCGGGATGTCGTCGGATTTATCTGTTGCTAGGGTGTAAACGATATTCGTAACCGAGACCGGTTTTGCCGCCGAAATATGCCCTTGACAGCGTGGTGCATAATGCCGTCATGTCAAAGCACACATTAAAATACGTTGTGTTCCTCATTCTGGTTGTGGTCCTATTGGCTGGTGCATCGGTGACGGTGCACGCATCTACAGATGAACCTGTTCATGTATATACGACGACAGCGTCGGGCGTGAAAGCCGGATTTGGTTACGGACTATTGGCTTTGGGCGTTATTGCAATGCTCACATTCCTTTCGCGGACCGTATGGGCAAGAACTCGACGCTAATTCGTTCATAACCAGTGGAACGTTCGCAGGGCACAAGGCACCTGTGATTGGTCGCGTTTGTAACGTTTAATTGGCTATATCCGACCCGCTAGCGACGTAAATCGGCTCATGTTTGCCGCCCTGACGGTTCGACTGGCGGTAAGCTAGCCCGAAATTCAGAATTCGCACGAAAATTTCGGGAGCTATAGCGTCGAATGATTGTTGATACCCACGTTCATATTTGGGAGATGCCACCGATCGCACCGATTGGTCCTAGCGCTCCTAACTTCACCTCGAAGCCAAAAGCCCACGGCAACGCTGAATTGCAACTCGCCGATATGGATGCGAACGGAGTCGACAAGACTGTTCTCGTCCAGACGTCGTTTTCAACGTGGGACAATGAGTACGTAGCGGCTTCAGCGATTAAATATCCAGATCGATTTGTTTCGATGGGACTCATAGATCCCATGGACGACAAGAACGCTGCGCAGGCCGTGTATTGGATGGACGAACGCCAAATGCAGGGTTTTCGCTTTCATCCGCAGTACTACTCAGAGGTCGATATATTGCTTCGGCCCGAGAACGAAGCGATGTTCAAAGCGGTTGAGAAACGAGAAGGCGTCGTTCAGATTCATAATCGACCCGAACATGCCCACCAGTTCGATTCTGTTGCTGCCAAGTACCCGGGAATCACGTGGTTGATCGACCACATGATGTACCCGGAGCCGAAT
>Ga0302134_10001762_pt1 | contig 10274 bp, 9 predicted proteins | sample CB9_SCM_MG_FD_203123 | JGI IMG/M metagenome (GOLD analysis project Ga0302134, IMG submission 203123) | Marine microbial communities from Western Arctic Ocean, Canada - CB9_SCM | ecosystem: Environmental > Aquatic > Marine > Oceanic | place: Canada: Western Arctic Ocean | collected 2017-09-19
TCCGACGTTGCCAGTGGCTGCACTGCTGTGACATGTGCCACCAACAAATTTGATACCAATGGTGATACCATTGATGGTACTGCCAGTCCTGACGGCTGTGAAGCGGGGTGTGCTACTGTCACTGGTGGTACGTGCACCGCTTGTTTGGCCCCTGTTGCCGTTGGATGTACTACTGTGACATGTGATGCGAACAAAACTGATACCAATGGTATTGCTGCGGATGGGTGTGAAGCATAGTTCCGCTGACCATTTGATGACACTGATTGTGGTTGTGTATAATCAATGAATTAGAATTTCAATGAATAAGTTAAATTAAAAAAAAAAAAAAATTAAATGTCTTTTTAAGTTAATAAATTATTGTAAATGTATGTATGTATTCTACTAACTCTCTCTTTGCTTCTTCCAATGGCTTCCGCAATAATGTCTTGTTATGATTATACCATGCAGTATAGAATAGGCGATCCTAGAACTATTTCACTGGAAGACCGTGAAAATTATGTGGCAAAATTGTGTGATACGCTTCGGTTTTGTCATTCCGATCCACAACTATATTCTTTTCAGGTGTATAAAGATGATATATCTAGATGTTATAATCAACGTATTTATAATTTCGATGAGAATATATTGGAACAGCCAAATATTTTAAATTATATAAATACATTACGCGATTTGGAGGATGCTAAAATAAGGCGGTTTGATAGTCATTCTTTAAATTCGGCCCAAGATCCGCGTTATACAATTTGTGACGCCACGTTATCAATTATAGTCTAAATCTTAGTTTATGAATAAAAATTTAAATAAATATGTTTAAATAAATAATTTTTAAGAATGCATTATTTTAATTTGTATTGTACGTGCGCGTTTCAAAAATATATACAATTAAAATAATGTACCTATATAAGTACGAATATTTTAGATAAAATGAAACCCGCTTTTTTAATCATCGCACTGACATGTTTGTTTTTACAATCGGAAGGTCGCGTGTTCCGGGGGAATTTCCTGCAAGACCAAGACCCCCATGACATCGCGGGACATCCTGATAACAATCAAGGCACTACTAGCGCCCAAAAGCCGCACGCAAGAGCGACTGGTGGCGATGGAACGAAAGAGATTCTTAAAAAGGAAATCGCTGCCGGTCTCCGCAAAGATTTCCAGTTCATCCATGACTCTCTGGCACAATTTGCGGACGAAGACGGAATTGTGCGCGAAGGAATCGTTTACTGTGGCAGCGGCGGCAACCAAACTATACCAACTAATTTCCATGCGGAAACCGGTCTTTTGTCGTTGGGCGATGGATACGCGAAGGGTACTGGCGACTGCAGTTGTGAAGACGGCTCACTCATTGCATTATTGGCCAATCGCATCGGCGCGCTCGGTTACCGTATCACCCACCCTAACCTGTGCTCGGCGGTAGATTCACCAGATATCTCTGCGCGCACATGTAATTTGCGCGCGAACTTAATCGGCGAACGAAAGTCATGGGCGTGCAGCAAACTCAAGGACGGCTACGACCAGTACCAAGCTGACCAAACATGTTTAGGATATAAAGCGGCGTCATGCGAGGCAGGAGGCCTTTGTTTGTTTGATACAGTTGAAGACATTTGCATCAGTAAATATACTGCGGTCCAACAACGTTGCGAAGACGGCAAGGAGAAGGACGGCGAAGCAATCGCGGCAGATGGCGCCGAAGTGAACGCGGTTCGCCGTAACTTTGCGTTTAGCATAAAATCTCCCGGAATTGTGGCTACGACCGACAAGGCTTACGTTACTGGTGCTGTTGGCGGTTGTAAGTCTCTTTTTGACTACGTTGCCGCACTGAATGGTCTGGCACAAGTTAACGCTTTCCGCGACACCGGTATCGAAGAAACGGCTCAAAACTGGAACAATGTCATTAAAGAAGCCCGCACATACGTTGAGTCGTACGCTAACATTTTATCCGATTTCTATGACAAGTCGACAGAAATGTTCCCGGTTATTGAGTACGAAGAAATGGAAGAATGTCCCTCAGGCGATGTTGAAAAGTCTGGCGACGACCTCGGTACCAAAGAATCGCCATTGTGTGACCAGGCTACGTACAACGCTAAAGCCAATTTGAACGCGATGACCTCTGAATCTCAAAACATTCTTCGTTCCAAATGCTTTTGCAGAAAGGGTAAACAGTTGGGAGGGTCGAACATCCCCACCTCCGCCGCCACATACGAAGCGGACGAATTTTACCTCTCCTTTGAACAACCGAACAACTGTACCGTATATAATAGCAATAATGACAATCTTGAATCTGTCCATCAATTTTGCAAAATGCAAATGTTGGAAGGTGCAAAATGGAAAAGTGTTCTCGGGGGTTTAGAACCCCAAGATACAGATATTCACGTCTACGGCAGTACCTCTAAAGGCGACATTAGAGACAAAGTGGCCGTGACTCTTCCATTGGTTGCTGACAATTATATGCCGTCGTGCGGCCGTATTATTAGTTCCGACGATGCTGAAACAAAAATCTCGAACAAGGGTGGTAACTGCGTGCCGTTCGCCAAAATGAACGACTTGTTGTACAGGCTCGAGTTCGAAACCTCACAATATAATTCGGGTAAGACGCGCGGGAATGACCAACAACAAGTCGTAAAGTTCGCCGACACGTTCTGTAGTGATGGCGAGCGACTGGCGAACACACAATTCACGTTCCGCCAGCTCGCCTACCAATGGGACCACGCCAGAGCATATGCCGTCGGTGCCACACCGACTACTCCGCTCGATAGCGACAATATTACTGATTGGAGTTATGTCCAACAGTTATCCGACGCCACCAACTTGGACAACCAGTTATTTTATCACGATAATGCTCAAATGTGTAACATCGACTGGACACATGAAATTACTGGTGAAATGGTCAGAACGGATTTTGCCGGCGGTAAATACACGAATCCGTACGAATTGTTTGACCGCGAGATTGGAGAAGCCATCTTTGCCACTGACGTCGCCAAGTTGGAAAAGGAAAAGGTGGCAGCCGAGTCGGAGAAATTGTGGCGTTCGTTTAAAAAGTCCCTTACCGATGGAGAGTCTGGTTTAGTTAATTCTATCGCCGTTAAAGCCGCCGAACACTTTGAGGAGATATTGGAACGATAATGGGTTTATAAGCGGGTTTCCCTGATATATAAGGATAGGTATCTGTTTTTGTTAAAAGTTGATAAAAACTTAAATTACCTATAAATATATTCAAAACTATAAATAAATGAAACTGTTAATTCTTTTAATTTTACTCGTGCAATGCATGGGTTGGGATTGTGTAAATTATGCGTTAATGTATCCCGAAACGGAGACATCCATTCCTTTAGAAGAGCGTTCTCAGTATTTGCCCAGGGTATGTGGCGCTGTTCGTACATGTCATGCCCATCCACAGTTATTTTCGTACGATACGTATGTTGACGACGTTTCACGATGTTACGAGCTGCGCATGTATAATTTTGACCGTGAACTATTTGAGAAACATCGTGAAGTCATTACGGATTATGTGTCCTTGATCAAGGAGAAGACAAGTTCGGAGTTGGAGTACGACGTTTTAAATTTGAAAGCAAAGGATTCTATTCAAGCGTTGGTGAATGTGGTTCGTCTGCGCGACGCTTATTTACGCGAGTTTCAGTATTCAGGTTCGACTGCTTTGACGGGTGACGTTCTGTTGCTTCTTAAAAGTTGGCGTCAAACGTTTGGTTTGGAATCGCAAAAGCAGCGGTCGTCGGTGGAGACAATGCGTTCAAATACGGAGGACAGTATTCGTTCGGTGCGCGAGTTAGAGAACAACTTGCGGATATCTTCCGAACGCATGTTTAACGTTACCATAGCATTACAAATCGCGTCTGTTGCGTTTGAGGATGTTGTTATCGATATACAAGAAAATGTAGTGGGTTCGTTACTCGAACTAGAAAATGATTGATAGTGAAATTAAAGTTAGATATTGTTTAATTGTATAATATTTTAATCAGTGAATTCTTTCTGGAAATTAGTCAAACAAGTACTGAGTACGTCAAATGCGTTCAGGCGTACAACACCGGTCATGTGGCTAAGACGTTCCTGTTCTTTGGAGATTTGGTTGAGTTTTGACCATCTGAGACCGTCTCTCTTGAATTTGTGTGCGAGTTCTTCGAAAACTTCGCCATTTTTGGAAATAGTTCCACGCACTTTACTAACCTCGACGCGCGCACTTCCTTCCTGTTGTGACAGAAGCGCTTCGGTGGCTTCCTTAAATTTATGAAGTCCGGCCTCTTTTGCGGACAACTTGAGTTTATCCTTCATGACAGCTCCGTGTGCTTTCATTTCGCCAACAAAGTTTTCTCTAGCTTGTTTCCATTCGTCCTGAAGACCTTGGATTTTGAGGACGTATTCGTCCGCGGCTCTTGCGGCTTTGTTCATGCGAATTTTTTGCAAGTGTGGGTAGTTGAATGATTCCAGAAATTGTTCGAGATTGTCATCGTTTTTACTGATGGCACAGCCTGAGTCGTGCAATTTGATAGTGACGGCTCTTTGCCACGAGTGTGGGCTGGAGACGTATTGATTGGATGTCGATGGGGGCGCCTCGAAGTCGTCGGCAATGCCGTCGAGCACTCTGTTGAATTTTTCGCACGCGGAATCGATACCTGGGAATTCGTCGACCAATTGTGACCATACGGACGTAGGGTCATCATCGTTTACCTGGTATTTGACGTCGCCGTTACCGTAAAAATCGTGTTGTTGTGAATCGTCCACGCTTGTGTCCGCGATGCGTACGCCGCGTGCCGTACCAGTGTCATCGAAAATTTTGAGACCTGCGCCACACCTGCGAGAACTAATGGCCGCTTGGTCACCGCCGATTTGACTGGCTTGAGTAAGTGTGATAATACCTAATGTGCTACCTAAAACGAACTTGAACATTTTATTGTTTTAAGATACCTTTTATAGTATATTTTTTTAAAAAAATAATACGTATTTAAGACTCTTGAAACTTGTATATGTTTTTACTGTTGCTTTTTGCTATGTCAGCGTTCGCAAGTGTGAACCAGATTCAGAACATAGCCAATAAATGTGCCATCTTGCTTCAAACTCCGAATGATAAATCTACGTTCGACATGCTCAAGCGTACTTTAGATGTCAATTGTTTTAATTATTACAACGTGCGCGTAAACGATTTAACGTTGCGTTCCGTTGAAAACGTGTACAATGAAAACGTGGACATATTCAAAAACTACACACAATCCGTTTCTGAAAACGAACAAGTCCTTTACAGTGCCAAGAATTGGCTTTCTATGGCGGCCGACCCGCTTAGTTTATATCAGCGCCAAGCCAAAGAGTGTAACGCCCAACTATTAATGTCTTCTTTCGGCAATGAAGACCTGAGTTCTGAATTGCCGATATTTTTACAGAGCTTGGAATACATGTTGTCTTGTTTTTCCGACGTGACCTCCTCCATCGACGAGGCGCGCTCCCGTTTATTATTAGAATTTGACCGACGCGTCGAAGAAGTGGAGGCGGCATCCAAGCATATGAATACGATGTATGCACGTGTATCGGAATCTCGTTTAAAACTATTGGGCGTTAAAAATGATTTTTCCGCAAATATCGTGGACACCTTTAACAGTATTTATTCGTAGTATTTAAGATGAATAATTAAAAAAAAGATGTTTGTATTTCTTTTATTTTGGGTCGCGTCTGGTCAAATGATTTGGCCCGTAGATAATTGTACCGACAATGTCAATTATATAGTTCCCTATGAAAACGATACAATTCTTGACCCTTGTTCGGATGGCGATTGTTGGACGTATTGCGACCACTTGGCCTGGCATGCGGACGATATGAACGCGACAGAATTTTCCGAAGACCACTTGGAATCAGAGCAAAAAATATGTATTGAGACGGGATGTGCCGATTTTCATTATGCTCATATCCGCGAGACGTCTCTTTTGGAACGTTGTGCCATTGACAAATGCCACGTAGACGAATATGAAGTCGAGCGCGTACGTCCTTGCTCTCAATTATTGATCAGCGCGTCCATTTTGTATGAAACGGTGTACAATATTAAATTGAGATTTGATAACCAAAATACGTTGAACCGTTCTTTGGTGGAATTTTCAAAACATCGGTTTATCCATGATGTCAATACAATTTTGTCGTCGCAACATGATATGTTGTGGGATTTGGAACTGGCAGCGTCCGATATGACAAAAATTCTCGAAGTCAAAGAACCGCTGCGCGAAATAGACATGGTTCAGGCAATGCGAATTGCATTATCGTCAACCATAGACCGCTCCAAGAATATTTCCACGTATATTCAAGCAGTGTCTGACCACACCGGGTCAATGGACAATCATCTGTGGTTTATTTTGGGCCAAACAAAAATGCTCGGCACCCTTTCTGGCGCCATGAAAAAACTGAAAGAGTATATGGATACGATTCGCGACATGGTTGTGCATCAATATGTATATGGGCCCGACGTATGTCCACCGATTTCCTTTTTAATAGCAGAAATTCAACGCGAATGTGTATTGTGCGAGCACGGTCAGTGTAAATTCGATGGCCAACATTTTTCTTGCGACTGTCATCCTGGTTGGAAAGGAACGTGGTGCGGCGACGCCAAGAAAAGCTGCGTGGACGAACCATGTCTTGCGGGAGGCCGTTGCGTCAACGAATATGGAACGTATCGGTGTGAATGTCCGTCTGAAAAAACCGGTCAGTGGTGTCACATTGTGGTCAATCAAACATTAGGATGCAACGCGACGGGTGACGCGGCTCCATGTCAACACGGTTCTATTTGTCTAGAGACTTCGCAAGGATACGTGTGTGAATGTCCTTTGGCATTCCAAGGACGAAATTGCCAGTACGCGCTCACTGATTGCGTGGACCAGAACCCGTGTGATAACGGTGACTGCGTTTTTGATGGCGCACGTATTTCCTGTGACTGTCCCAAAGAACCTGTATACAAGCAACCATTTTGGTCAGGAGACGCGTGTTCTTTCCAACAATTAGAATGTGATTACGACCCGAACGCTTTTCACCACCAAGTTATGTTGCACGCTCATCCGTGTAGTGGTCACGGTGTTTGTACACTCGACCGTGAAAACAATGACTGGGAATGTTTTTGCGAATCGGACTATCTGGGCGACCGATGTTCCGTTTCAGTTGATGAGACGGACTTATGTCTGTTGTACCATACAGCGTGCATCCACGGGACATGCGACCACTGTGCGGACACTGATTCCTGCACGTGCTCCTGTGAGCCCGGCTACGAGGGGGAACAGTGTTCTTTTGAAATTAACGAATGTGACCCCAATCCGTGCAAGAACGGTGTGGAATGCGTCGACCAGATCAATGGCTTTTACTGTGACTGTTCCACGATTGCCGGACAATACGGCGGAGATTTGTGCACCAAACAGGTGACGTGTGCTCAAAAACCGTGCGGCGACTACTTTATTTCGTGCAACGACGAGTCCAGTGCACTTTCGGGCATCAACTGTATTTGTTTGCCCGGATGGTCAGGCGAACGCTGTGAAATTGATGCGCGCGTGTGTTCGGACAATCTGTGTTTAAACGGCGGCAATTGCGCTCTTGGTCATTCGGGCGCCTTTTGCATATGTCCCGAAGGCTGGACGGGCGACCGTTGTCAGTACCCTCCTACCTATTGCGACAACCAGCCTTGTGGTACCTATGGCACGTGTTCCATTTTGGGCGACGGCTACAAGTGTACGTGTGAACCGGGTTGGGATGGCGAGCAGTGCAACCACAACATTGACGACTGTCTTGCGGGGACTTGTTTGCACGGTGCTTGTACTGACAAGATAAACGGATACGATTGCCTGTGTGAAGAAGGATGGCGTGGCACTAGCTGTGACATCATAAAGTCACCCTGTGACTACGTGACGTGCTCCAACAATGGTGTATGCGTCGATACACGACTTGAAACGTGGACAGAAGCGGATTTCGAATGCCTCTGCGCGGCGACAACATGTCGTGCAACTTTAAGCGCGACTCATATTACTCAGGTGCCGGTATCTGGCCAAAAACTTTCTAATTCGTTGTTTTGGGCATTGTTGAGTGTTACATGCGCACTGAGTCTGACAATTGCAGTTGGCATTTATTTGTATTGTTGTAAAGACAACACAAAAAGGAAGCCCATGGTTTGGGCGCCTATAAAACCTTTACACATCAGGAGTCCATTGGGCAGTATTTAAGTTATTTTGTCTAATGAAATGACAACGCCCATACAGCCCATATCGGAATTTCGCACATTTACAAAGTCCGAAGCGGTGGCCATTATGGAGGCTAAAACAGCAAAAGTCTCCGAAATATTTGAGAGAGAACTCAGGAATATGCAAGACAAAATGCATACTAATGTACGTGAAATTGTAAAAGACCAACTTGCTTTGCTATCCAGTCGAATCGAACAAAATGCGAAGGATATCCAGAAAGTCGTGAATCGCAAAGACGTTGCGAACGAAGAGATAAGAGCACTTGTCAAAAAAAACCAGCAAAATATTGTTCAGTTGGATAGCAATATTAAAACCATTGACCATAATATTAGAGAGATGTCAGGTTCATAAAAAAACCGGTATATATAAGTGTGTACATTTTTTTAAAAAATGACGTCAGGATTAGTATCTGCTCTATCTACTATAACGACTGTTTTGGGTCTAACAGCCTCTGCTGCATATGCCCTTACATTTTATCTCCTGAACTATAACGAATTATATCTCGCCGGACAGTCAGGTTACGACGATACCGATTTACCATACACCTATGCCATCGTCGAATGCGTCATCGCGGCGACAACATTTATCATTGGCATTTTGGCTTTTTCGACGGGAGGACGGCCACGTAAAAAGGCCGTCATGATTGCCCTCGTCTTTTTCAGTCTAGCAGCCATCCTTTCGGGGACATTTGGCATGTTACGGGCGTGGAATCTGGGCCTAATTGGCGACGACATGGAAAAGACCTGTTCCGACGTGGGACAAGCCACCGGATGCCCCACCACGCGTTTTGAGCACGTGCACGACCGCGAAATTGTCTACAAAGAGCCGGCCGGTGGTGATTGTACATTCTGGTTCTGGGGCAACAAAGCCGAAGGCAGCAGTGATTCCATGGAACGCTTGTTTGACATTGTGCGTCAAAAAAATGTACATGGTTCCGACAAACTCGTGTATGTCAATACAGAGACGGCGGCCGAGCCGACAGGCAAATACAAATCGTTGATGCAACGTGAAATCGAGACATACATGGATTGGTCGGAAGCTTCGTCGTACGGTTGGCGCGACGACCCGGACGCATTAGTAACACTCGCAGAAGATAGTGATTCCTTAGAGTCTGTCGATTTAGAAACACTCATGTTGCGCAAGGTGCACAACATGAAAATTATCATGGACTTTCAAACCCATATTGTTAATAAGGACGACAAGGACATTGTTACGGCTGACCGATTAACAGAACAACCAACATTGTCTTACTGTTGGTACTGGGGATGTTCGCGTGTCTGTCACGGTGACCGTTATTTAATCAACCGTTGGTGGTTGGTGTCGTCTTTGGTATTGTTTGTTATTCAATTTATGTGTGTCGTATTGTCGGCCCTCGTGTATAAGAAAACGCCGGGCGAGAAGGAAGACGAAGATGCGGGTGTCGATTTGGTAGTGGATGTTGAAGATGGCGACTTCGAGTTACCGCCGTTGCGCGGCCGACGTAAACGCCAATTGGTACAAAATCCTTCGGGCTTGATGTTTTAGGTATAAAGGTGCCCATTGTAGAGATAAATGTCTGACCAAAAAGCAAATGCTATTCGGATTGTACCAAACAAATGTGTGCATGTTCGCGCCGATGTCGAAGGCCGTGCGTATCGTCTCATTTCTTTTTTCCATGTGCATCCGTCAGAAGTTCCCGAGGATTCGTGGACAATCTTTCGACATGAAGATGGTGTCTATCTCGTAGACAAATTAACCTTGTCAGTGATGGCAGAATGTGAATGTGAGTTGTTGAGTCGGACGTCCGACGAATCCTCGGATGAACCTGCGATTGTGTCTGTGTCACTAAAAGAAAATAAAACAGTATAAACATAACCATGTATTTTTTTAAATGTCTTTGTCTTTACAAGAATCTTGTCAGCTTTATGAGCGTCACGCCCGGCGTCAAAAGAAACTGCTATCTTTTGCTGATTTTAATCAACAACACTTTACTTGTTTACCTGCTGACGTGGAAGTAGAAACTGCGTTCAAGGGAGCAGTCTCAAAAACCGGTAAAGCCCATGGCTGGCCCATCCGGGCACGCTTCAA
>Ga0302134_10001769_pt1 | contig 10262 bp, 9 predicted proteins | sample CB9_SCM_MG_FD_203123 | JGI IMG/M metagenome (GOLD analysis project Ga0302134, IMG submission 203123) | Marine microbial communities from Western Arctic Ocean, Canada - CB9_SCM | ecosystem: Environmental > Aquatic > Marine > Oceanic | place: Canada: Western Arctic Ocean | collected 2017-09-19
TCGGGAAGAGGTCTATGTCGGAAAACCGCCACTATTTAACTGGTTGGTCATTGGCGTCAGTCAGGCCTTCGGTGAAATCAATGAATTATCCTTACGTTTCACGTCGCTGCTCTGCCTGATACTACTAATCGGCCTGATGTTATCGCTACATCAACAATGGCTGGGGACTGCGGGTCTGGTCTTCCTTTCTCTGGCACTTGCCCTGTCACCGGAGTTTATGAGCAAGGCAACACTGGGCGAAATAGACATGTGCTTTACCCTGCTGGTGAGTGCGTCTCTGTGGCTTTGGTTCTCTCTCGATCGGAAGCAGATTCGCGGTTTCAAGCTATGGCTGGTGCCGGGTCTATTGATTGCGCTGGCATTTCTCACCAAACGGGAGCCGGCCTTTTTGTTCTATTACGTGGGCCTCGGTTCATATCTGCTATACCGCAAACGCTTAACGGAACTATTTCTGCCGGCACACCTCATCTGCGCCAGTATCACCCTTGCGATCGTCGGTATTTGGGTCTGGTTTATGGTCCAGTCTGCAGGCATTGACGCGTTGCTTGGCAGCACGGTCAACGAAGTCGTCAACCGCGGCATGGTGGGTTCCTGGGCCACGACACTCAAACACATCGTCACCTATCCCTTTGAGGTCACCCTGGCCGTGTTTCCTTTTTCCCTGATGCTGCTTTTGTTTTTTCATCGTGAGAGCAGGACTATCGCGTTCGAACGCTATGGCGATGTTCTGGTGTTCGCCGGAATCATCGTTATCGCGAACTTTCTCGTGTACTGGTTTATCGCCCAATCAGCGGTGCGCTACTTCCTCCCTATGCTGCCTTCGGTATTGGTTATCTGCGCCGTTCTGTTCGAAGTCGCAGAACAAACCGCACCCAGGTGGCTTCGTGTGTTGGGTTCTCTGGTTGCCAGCTTTACGTTACTTGCCGCCATTGCGCTGAATGTTTTTCTATTCCAGGCAAACTTTAGCCTCGGCCCAACGCCCCCCGATTTACTGCCGCACAATCTCGCTGTCGCACTGTCACTAGCTAGCATGTTGCTGGGACTTTGGCTGTTATGGGTCAACATCACCGGGAAAACCAAACATCTACTGCTGGCCTTTTGTGGTTTGATGTTGGTGTACCGAATTATTTATGTCGATGCCGTATTGCCGCGTAAGGTCGCCCAGTTCGAGCAGGAAAGGGATGTTGCAGGTTTTGTCGCTGAGATTTACCGCCTGGTGCCAGGACGCCAGTTACCCATCAACGCCACACACGCCGTGCCGCATGAGATCTGGTGGGGTATGGAATACGGTGATATCACAACCAGACCCAGTGTCTATCAGTTAACGGACACGCCGCCCACAGACGGGCATCGAATACTCGCCAACATGAATTTCAGAGGTCGAGAAATATCTCTGGTGTTGCTTCACGAGCACTGATGTGCTGAATTCGGTGTCGTCACGACAGATCTCTGGGTACCTGAGATGAGTGATGATGCAAAATCGGTGTTGCACTGTTCAGATCCGCGATCATCGTGAAGCGCGCCTCAAAACTTAAGCCTTCGTGGTCCACATCAAAGCGCCAGCGATAGATCCCCATAATCCCCTCGATATGATCGTCGTACTGCTGCGTAAGCAACGTGCCCTCGTGAAGCTCAACACCCAGGCCTTCGCGTGCACCCAGTTGCTCAAAATAGCCTTTGATTGCCTCGGGGCTGGCCATCGTTCGATTTGAGAAGGTAGGTAGTAACACTGCGTTTTTATCGTACAGCCCAAGTACTGATTCGAATTCGCCATCGTTAATGCCGTTGAGCCAAGCATCAAGTACCGCGCGAGAACTATCAAACATCTTGTAGTCATCCCATAAAGTTAAAATGGGCATTCTGCCGTTTCCGCGCCAAACTGTAAATATTATCGATCTCTAAGAGGCTTGGAGCTAGGAAAAGGCAGGTAATTCCCGGCCCTCTGCCTGGGCCTTTAATCGCGACAGGATGACTGGCCAGCCGTCAGCAATGGCGTCATGGGTAGCGCGGTCATCTCCAAAGTGATCGTGAACAAAGTGCAGCGCAATACCTTGTTCTATCTCCTGCAAATGGTAGGTCACCCTGGAAAGATCCTCGGACTGAACCCCCGGGTGAATAGCCGTAAATAAAAAAGTATGCACCAACCTTACGTTTGTTTCGAGTGCCAACACCGTGCCCGAGATCAGTGGCTTCGCAACGGAACCGTAGACGATGTCACCCCCCCATCGTAAGATCCATCTGCACCAGCGGCACGATGAAATATTGCGACACTACCGCAGGACTGATGATAGCCTGCCATACCAGATCAGCAGAGGCTTCAATGTTCAGGGTCTCGTCATAACGCAGTTCCTCACTCGACATGCACTGCTCCCGTCACTTCAGTTGAGCTGTTCGCTGATTTCGGTAAGATCTTCATCAGACAACGGTTCAGTTTCAAAATGTCGAATGCGGTCAAGAATGTCTCTGGTTTCAAAATATTCAGTGACGCAACTCAGGTGTACGTAACCTGATGCATTGAACATGCCGTCATCGAAAATCACCAAGGGAATACGCCAATCATCTTTAACGATAGGTTCTTCACAGGATCGGCACCGGGCGCGTGCACTCGGGGATCGTTGTATACCGTTTACTCTGTGGGTTTTTCGATGCTGGAGGCCAAAGTTTATGATCGCCTTTAGCGCTTCCTCACTGTCAACACCAGAACCCTCGAGCACTTCGGCCATTGATTCCGGACGCTTATAGGCAGCACACTGTGGATGAAACCACAGGGTCATATCACCTTCATCGGCAAACGGGTTTGGTAATCGCTCGCCAAAACGCAGTTCCCCTTTGGCAATAGCCTGACCGCAGCCCCGACACTTGGCGCGGCCGCTGCTCGCTGGCTCTATAGTATGTGCCATAAATCGTTCCTCTTCGGTAAAAAAGTATACCTGCCGCAATCATATGCTGCTTGAAATATAGGCGCTATTTCACATAGGGTGTTCAAAAAATAAGACTAATCTATAAGGGGTGGAGAATGACACTGATTACGTGGTCCTGGTGTTTCATGGTGTTCTATGTCGGTCTGATGCTGGCGATTGGCTATCTTGCTAGCAAGAAAGTCACCCATGCCGATGACTTTGCAACTGCGCGAGGGTCCTATGGCCCCTATGTTTTGGCTCTGGCATTCGCAGCCTCCACCGCCAGCGGCGCGACATTTTTGGGAACCCCTGCGCTCGCCTATGAATGGGGTACCGCATCGAACTGGGGCAACTTCCTTTATCCCATTGGTGTCTATTTCGGGATCCTGATATCCATGCGGCTCATCGCGACCTCCGGCAATAAATTTGGTAACCGTTCAATCCCGGAGTATCTGGGCGATCGGTACCAGTCGGAAGGCATCCGGATCATCGTGTCACTGCTTTCCCTGGTACTTTTTTTCTATCTGGCAGGGCAATTAGTGTCCGGTCTCGTCATGTTCGAGATTATGCTTGGCCTGTCATCCGGTTGGGCGCTTATTATTACCACGATCGTGCTGCTAGTTTATGTCGTGATGGGCGGTGCCCATGCCGATATCATGACAGACGCGGTGCAGGGCGCCATGATGCTGGTGCTCGCGGTCGTTGTTGTCGTGCTCGTAGTGACTGGGTTCGGCATCGATGGTGGTTTCGGGGGCATGCTCGACAATCTTGATGCTCAGGATGACTCGCTGGTTGCACCATTAAACCCCAACACGCCGTACTACCATTCATGGTGGTCCATCGTCGCCATTGTCTTTGCCCACATTCCACTCGGTTTATTACCGCACCTCGGGAACAAACTTTGGGCCCTAAAGGACTCCCAAGGTCAGATGCAGTTTGTCAAACTTGCGTTTGCCTTTGGTCTAACCCTCGGTATGCTCGGCTTGGGCGGCCTGCTGGCACGGGCACATCTTGGTGATGCACTTTACATGGATGGCGCCAATCCTAATCAGGCGTTGCCCATGCTATTTATTGAGCTCTTTCCTACCTGGCTCGCGGCACTCATTGGGGTGGGTGTACTCGCCGCCGTCATGAGCACTGCTGATGGTCTGGTGGTGTCTTCAGCACAGATTATCGCCAATGACCTGTACCGACGAACCATTGTGCCCATCACTAAGCCAAATCTCAGTGAAGAAGAACTAGACAATCGCATACTGTTGATCAGCAGGGTTTCAACCGTCCTGGTTCTGATCGTCTGTATGTGCATGGCGTGGTTCTTGATTGATCTCAACATCGCCATGATCGTTTGGATAGGGGTCGGCGGTATGATGGCTGCGTTCGCCGGACCCTTGGTGATGGGGGCCCTGTGGCGAGGCGTTACCCGACAAGGGGCCTACGCTGGATTGCTGTCTGGATTTTTGACGTTCGCGATTCTCTATACACAACTCATCGATCCCGCCTGGTTCGCGCCGGGGACATTGCACGACGTGGTCACCTGGTTGCACGGTGAAGGGCCGAACCCGGTGTCCTGCGCCGCAATGGGGGAACTGGTTTCCGTGCTCTTTACGGTGGCCGTATCAAAGATGACTCAACCATTACCACAGGCCCACCTGGACGAGATGTTTGTACAGGCCTAGTACTATATTTCGTCTCACAGGCTGTCTGTTACTCACAGCCTGCGGGGGAGGGGGTGGGAGAGACAACGGTGATAGCAACACCCCTGCGACGCCCATGCCAGCGGCGCCTACCGTAATAGAAGTGTTGGATAGTAGTCCTGACGTTGATGTAACTGGCGTAGCGCACTATCGCACTGGGTTTTCTCTCAGCCATACCGGCCAACCTGGCGCAGGCTATGATCTCAACATCACCTGTGACGACGGCAGTGGCTTCACCATCGAGCGGGAATCCATCGACACCCCGAGTGCGACACAGTTACTGGAGCATAGATTTTCCTGCCCCGATCGTCTTGACGCGAACACTTCCTATGAGATGAGTGTGGAGACAAAAATCTCCAACGAGAATTTTAAGGGGCTGGCATTATTTACTTCGGGGTCAACAACTCCTGGTCTTAATGTATTGGCTCAAACCCAAAGCAGCCGTGAGGAAATTGAATCTTTATTCGACAACTACATCACAGGCGGGCTGGTCGATGAACTGGATCTTCCGCCACTATTGGAACAACTGCTCATTTCAGTCATCATCGATCTTGCCAGTTCGGAGTGGCAAAACCTCGCGAATCCAGAGGTTGCCTATGGTACTACCGTACAGCGCGTGGAATATACCTCGATCAGCCCGGATGGTAAGGAAGCGACAAACCTCAGCGGCCTGATCGCTTTTCCCAATGATCTCGACGCCATTGAAAGGGATCAGGTGATACTGCTCAATCATGCGACAGGGTCTACGCCGTCTGAATTCAATACCAGCGATGCATGGTTCATCATTGCCCAACTTTTTGCCGGACGAGGTTATCTCGTGATCACCCCGGATAACTACGGTCGCGGCAGCACAGTAGATTCACCGGAGACCTATCTTCTCGCCGGAAGTACCGGCGCAAACACAGTGGATCTGGTGCAACGCGTATTGGAAGATGAGTCCTACAATGCCTATTACTTGAGCGAAGTGTCACCAGCACCGATCATCATCATTGGTTATTCCCAGGGCGGGCACAGCGCTATCGCCAGTTGGCTAGAAATCATTCACCATCACGAAGCTTCGCTGCTTGTCGATGCAGTGTACGCCGGCGGTGCACCATTTGATTTGTATCGCACTTTCCGAGGTGTGCTGCAGACGGTTAATAACACCTGTGGGGGGGATGGTTTTTGCAATCTCGTTGATCCAGATGTGCTAATAACATTCGCCAGCGACAGAATCCTACCAGGGTTCATCGCTTACACGGATACCCGCGTCGAATTGTCAGATCTTATTGACGGGGAAAACCTGCAGCCTGCGTTTGTTGAAGGGTTCCTCAGCGATAACACCGACTTCAACAATCTGCGTGCGTTACTGCAACTCAACAGCTTCACAAACATCAGCAACCCGTCGGCCGTGTTTGCAGGTACTGTTGCCAATCTCTATCACTCTCCCTATGACAGACTGGTACCTGTGGACAACACCTTAACGCTCGCCGATACACTCGGTGGCAATGCAATCCATCACAATGGTCAATGCGATTCCGGTGGTTTCCGGCTGATTTTTGAAACAACCGATAAGGTCGGTGTCATCCACACACTGTGTGGCCTCGATACGCTCGATGCGGTGTTTGCGGAATTACGCTAGCCTTTAGTCTTTTTGGTATCCTGCAACATTATCCAAAGGCTTTTGAGATGACCGAATACGATTACATCATCGTCGGCGCAGGTACAGCGGGATGTGTACTGGCTAATCGCCTGACCGCAGACCCTGATAACAAGGTGCTACTGATCGAAGCCGGGGGCAAAGACGATTACTTCTGGATCAATATCCCAGTCGGTTATCTATATACGATCAATAATCCCCGCACAGACTGGTGTTATAAAACCGAAGCGGATCCAGGTCTAAATGGGCGATCTATAGGCTATGCCAGAGGCAAGGTCCTCGGCGGCTGCTCTTCCATCAACGCCATGATCTATATGCGCGGGCAGGCTAGTGATTTTGATCACTGGTCACAACTCGGTAATCGAGGTTGGGCCTGGAATGACGTACTCCCGGTATTCAAACGTTCTGAAGACTATCAGCATGGGGCCGATGAGTTTCATGGCAATGGTGGTGAACTTCGCGTTGAAGAACGACGGGTGAACTGGGAGATCCTTGACGCCTGGCGTGAAGCCGCAGCGCAATGCGACATACCGAAAATCGATGAATTTAACCGCGGTGACAATTTCGGCAATGCGTATTTTCAAATGAACCAACGTCGCGGTGTACGCTGGAGTGGCACCAAAGCATTTCTCCGTCCGGTCATGAAGCGCAGCAACCTAACTGTAATGACCCATGCGCAGGTACATAAGTTGGAAATGGATGGGCGCACAGTAACCGGTGTTACTCTGGCCGCAAAGTCAGGATCAATGCTAACTGTTAAAGCGAGGCGCGAGGTGATTCTGGCAACTGGCGCCATTGGTTCACCACAGATATTGCAACTTTCCGGCATTGGGCCAGGTGCGCTGCTTCGAGAAAAAGGCATTGAGGTGGTCCATGACCTCCCCGGTGTTGGTGAAAATCTGCAGGATCATTTGCAGGTTCGTACAATTTACAAAGTCAGCAATACCACCACGCTCAACCGGAGGTTTAATTCTCTGATTGGCAAAGCAGCTATGGCGCTCGAGTACGGGCTGTTTAGAAGTGGGCCTTTGACGATGCCACCATCACAGCTCGGCGCATTTGCAAAGAGCGATCCTGGGCAACCTACCCCAAATATGGAATGGCACGTTCAGCCCCTCTCTCTGGACAAATTTGGTGAGCCACTACATAAATATGACGCGATCACACCTTCGGTGTGCAATATCAGGCCTTCCAGCCGCGGGCACATCAAAATCATTAGTAACAACGTCGACGACTATCCTGCCATTACAACGAATTACCTATCAACCCAGGAGGATAGAGACGTTGCACTGGCCGGCGTTAAATACACGAGGCGGATTATGCAGGCAGCCGCACTGCAGCCATTTCAGCCGGAAGAACTCAAGCCGGGACCTGAGTTAACGTCGGACGAATCGCTAATGACGGCTATCGGCGACTTAGGGACGACCATCTTTCATCCCATTGGCACCTGTAAAATGGGCAGTGACCCCATGGCCGTCGTCAATGACCGTTTGCAGGTACACGGTATCGAGCATTTGCGAGTTATAGACGCGTCGATCATGCCGCGTATTACGTCCGGCAATACCAACGCACCCACGGTAATGATTGCGGAGAAGGGTGCCGAGTTTATTTTGCAGGATGCCCGTTAAACGAGACTGTGATCCGGCACATGGGTGGAATTCACCTTGATCAGATTTCCGCCAGGTTCCGTTAAAACAAACGAGTTGTGAATACTACCCGGTTCAATATCGCTGACGGGGTATCCACGCGATTTATACTGCGCATGGATGGCATCAAGATCCTCCACCATAAAGTCAAAACCAACCAATGTTGGCTCGTTCGATTTATCTTCCGCTAAAACAATATGGGTGCCACCGCGAAGTTCCAGCACGGCGACGGTATCTCCCCGAAATATCGAGCGAAGTCCTATTTCTTTCATAAAGGTCTCGGACAGATCCAACACTTGAGTCTTCATGCTGATATGTCCGACCCACAGATTCGGTCTTTTATCATCAACCATTTTTTTACCTCGCTTGCTGTTAGTTAAACCCCTGCGCGGATTTTCTCCTCCATGACCCGCCGGGAACGAATATCTATGGGCACATTCAAATAGCGTTTCAGTTGTTCATGGCTCATCTTGCCTAGCCAATCACTAAAGAACTCGACTGTGGTAATACGATCACCCTCATATGGTGCAATGGTAAAAGCATCCCCGACCTGAACTCGTCCCTGCTCAAGCACTCGACAGTAGATACCTGGCAATTGCGCCTTGATAAATTTTTTTGGGAACAGCTTGTCCCCCATTTTCGCGGCCAGCGTACTACAGGGAATGCGTGGGGCAGTAACCTGCAATCGTACATTGGGTAATTCAATTTCGTCCCCTACGCAAAGATAAGGGTCAGGCAACTCGGCAACCGTAAGGTTTTCGCCGAAACTACCGGCAGCCACATCCCTACCCAACGCCGCGGACCAATAGTCATAATCTTCCTGTCGATATAAGTAGACAGCCTGATCCGGCCCGCCATGAAATTTCGTATTACATACCGCATCATCGGCAAGCCCAAGGTCGCCCACGGTGACCGCCGTACTCATAGGAACCTTATTGATCCCTGTCGTGACCTTGCCACCCCCAATACGAGGGAGCTCAGATTTTTTCCCTACATTCACGCTGATAATGTGCATCGTTAAATTCACCCTCTGTAACAACTACTTATAGCATTGACGAGAAGACTACCGCTACTACTTGAACATAACCAAAACGCCCTGGTGTAGCACTTACAGGATTGCGAGAGCGTGGATGTGGAATTTACTGACTATTACAAAGTGCTTGGTGTGGACCCCTCAGCCAGTGCGGCTGAAATCAAACATGCCTACAAAAAACTCGCGCGAAAATATCATCCAGATGTCAGTGATGAAGCAGATGCAGTAGAGAAATTCCAGGTTGTGAGTGATGCCTATGACAATCTGAAAAACGATGATAAAAGGGCCGAGTACGATCAGCTACGCGCCTACATCAACGGTGAGAGTCAGTATTTCAATGGTGATCGGAACCTGAGTTTCGATGATCTACTGAGCTCCATTTTCGGTCGTAGCAGGCCTTCTTTTAACGATTACCCCGTTCAGGACAGCCATCACACGCTCGAGATTACCCTCGAAGAGGCATATCACGGCGGGACCCGCCAGCTGCGTATTAGCAACAGTCAGGGTGAGAAAACGATCAATGTGAACATTCCGAAAGGTATAACTGCAGGTAGACAACTCCGTCTGGCGGGCCAGGGGAATTTGGGCCCAATGGCAAGACCAGCGACCTGTACCTGAAAATCAGTCTGGCTCCACATTCTCTTTTCACCATTAATGGTTCAGACGTTAATTTCTCGCTTCAGGTAAACCCCTGGCAAGTAGCGCTCGGTACGACCATGCCGGCACCCACACTCGGTGGCGAGGTGAATCTGAAGATTCCTGAAAATAGCCAAGCCGGCAGTAAATTGAGGCTAAAGGGCCGCGGTCTCGGCAAAGGTGATCAGATCGAGACACCCGAGATCATCAATCCTCACATCATAAACGACCAACAAAAACAGGCTTTCGAGCAACTGCAGACCGCTTACTCTAATACATGAACATTTGGAATATATTAGTATCCAATTATTCCATTATCGTAAGCGTTCTTCGCTGGTACATTGCGCGGTTCATTATCACCAGTAGGAGAAGTCAATCATGTCCGCTTACCTAAACGAGGTACAGGCAGCACAGGCAGTGCAAGACGGTCATAAAGAGACGTGGAAAGGTATCAACGCCGAGTACGTCGCACGTATGCGTCTGCAAAACAGATTCAAAACAGGCATCGATATCGCTCGCTATACCGCAGACATCATGCGTAAAGATATGGCTGACTATGATGCAGACTCAGGAAACTACACCCAGTCTCTGGGTTGCTGGCATGGCTTTACCGCGCAACAACTTGCGGTATCGGTGAAAAAACATCGCGGCACCATGGATAAGTCCTACATTTACTTAAGTGGTTGGATGGTTGCGGCACTACGGTCTCAGTTT
>Ga0302134_10001774_pt1 | contig 10254 bp, 6 predicted proteins | sample CB9_SCM_MG_FD_203123 | JGI IMG/M metagenome (GOLD analysis project Ga0302134, IMG submission 203123) | Marine microbial communities from Western Arctic Ocean, Canada - CB9_SCM | ecosystem: Environmental > Aquatic > Marine > Oceanic | place: Canada: Western Arctic Ocean | collected 2017-09-19
AAGAAAAAAATACCCGGATAAGAACGCAATATGGACATACCTTGCAGAACGCTTGGGCGGGCCTCAGAAATAGACGTTACCCGAGTCTTCGCGTTCTTTGTCAGCATCCAGCCCCGGATGAAGCACCTCGTCCCGCTGCGCTTCATATATGCTTGGGGTGGGGAAACTTCTCAATGGCGGCCTCGGGATTTCGACGATCGTGTCATCCTCGTAAACGGTGGAAACTTCTTCAGAGCCAAAGTATAGCGTGTAGCTAATATCGTCCGTGGATACCGGTTCACCGTCAACGAACTGAGGCGCGAACCGGGCTTTGCTGATAATCTCGAGGGCCGTTTGGTTGAGTCTGTCTTCGGAAGAAGATTCAACGCTGGCTTGCTGAACAAATCCCTCAGTATCAACCGCGAAAGCCAGTCTTACATCTCCGAAGAGTTCGTCGCTATTTTCGAGATTGGGGTCCTGAATGTAGAGTGGCCTTACCGGTGTCAACCAATTCTGGCTCTTGCCCAGCGCCAGCAGATGTGGTGTCGCAAGGTCGCTGTCGCCCAATGATTCCAGTACATTGACCAGCATCACTCGAACCGTTCTTTCCAGACTACCCATGGTGTCATCACCGGCATCGAACGCATTGAGAGAAGCATTGAGATAATCGCCCGCATCGGCATAGCGTTGATCAGCGACCGACCAAAGTGCCATATGATAGGACGCCAATCCCAGGCGAATATCGTCCGGCGTCAGGGCGGCTAGGTAAGCAGCATGCGCTGCTTCCACAAATTTTCTAGTTTGTGCGTTGGCTCGCCGCTTTAGCAAAAAACTGACGATGTCGAAGTTGATCTTACCGCGAAACAGGGCATCTTCATGTTGCTTGAGCAGCGCCGTTGAACGATTGAAATAGCGCAGGCCGTCGCGCGGGCCCTTCAGATCGTAATCGGCTCGACCCAGTTCGAACAGCAGAGGCACCAGTTTGCTTGAAGATCGACCGTGTTCTTTCTCCAGCAACCTTAGCTTGCCCTTCAATACCTTCTTCGCCTCCTTGGACTTCCGGGCATCGTTCAGCAGCATGGCGTAATTGATGGCGAGATTGGCAACGTTCATGCTGCGCTTGCCATAGACTTTCTCACCAAGCTCATAGGCCTGCGCTGCTGCTTCGGTGGCCTTCAGCGAATTGTTCTCTTTCATGTATTGTTGATAGGCTTTGTAAGCACTCTGAAAGTCTTGCTTCGCGTCGGCGGTGACCGTCGGTGTGACAAAGAGCATTAGCAGGAGGCAGACTCCTGATCTGGAAATGCGTTTGATGTGGTACATAATGCGCCCCAGCTACCTGAGAATTAAATGAAAGGCTGCGCGCAAAGTCTCAAAAAATCAAGGCCAGAAGCGATCAGCTGCGTAATGTCCGCGCTAGGAGTCATGGATGGGTGAGCGTCAGGTGCTGATCAACCTCGATCACCTCGACACGGCTCATTGGGTTTTCCGGACCGGGCCAGGACACATCTATGGCCGAGATTGAATCATCCTCGCCGAGACCGAAGTGCAATGTAGCAGGACCGTGAGACAGATAGGCGGTACCGAGTCGTACCTCATCAACCTGGCTTCCTGAAGCGGTGGTAACGGTCACCCTGGCACCAATCGCCTCGGGGTTAGCGCCAATTCCTACCAGGTCGATGGCAATGTAATGATTGTCGTTCTGATGATCATTCATAAACACAGTTGGCGAGTTACCGTTGTTGGCGATAAAGATATCCACCTTGCCGTCATCGTTATAGTCCGTGCAGACAATACCTCGGCCCTGGCCGGTGTGAGTGATACCGAGTTCTGCGGCTCGTTCTGTGAACGTGCCATCGCCGTTCGACATGAACAACCGCGACGGATCGTCAAGGAATTGAGGACGGGTTTCCTGGAAACCGTTGGTGTGGAAAAGATCCACGTGTCCATCGTTATCGAAATCGGCAAAACAGCTGCCCCAGCCCCAGTCGCCCTCGCGGACCCCTGCTTCATCGGTCACATCCTCGAACGTACCCTGGCCATCCATGTTCCGATACAGTCGATTGCCTGAACCATTGGAAGCTGCGCCGGTGTCCCAGATGCTCGACACGAACCAATCCAGGTCGCCGTCCCGGTCATAATCGGCGACGGCGGAACCCATGCCGTTCTCGTCCGATAGCACTTCAGTGGAGAGGTCGAAGAAGGCATCGCCACCGACTGTATTCTGAAGTACCTGACTGGACTCCCAGTCACCGGCGACCAACAGGTCCGGGAAACCATCTGAGTTAAAGTCGGCGAATGTCGGTGTGAAAGAATATTCAGATTCCAGGTTATCTGCTGCCACTGTTACTTTTATGGGTACCCGAAAGCTGGCGTCGGTAAACACGCCTGCACCATTATTGTTCCAAAGATACTGGGCTTCACCGTCGGTATTACCGGTGCCCCAGTGGGTAAAAAAGAGGTCCACATCACCGTCGCGATCGTAGTCAGCCGCTGCCATGGACCAGGTCGCTGTTCTGTTATTGATCTCAGTGACGTCAGTCCACGTAAAGCTGCCGGTCCCGTCATTGTGAAAAACCTCAACGCCTTCGTATTGCGCCGAGATGAAATCCTTGAATCCATCGACATCAATGTCGATGAAATAACCGGCGAGATCCATACCCAGCAATTCGATACCGCTATTCTCGCGTTCGACAAAAGTCTCACCATCAAAGCTGAACAGCTTTCCGAGGGTACTGTGCCCGTGGGCCACGTAAAGTTCAGGCTGACCATCGTTGTCGATATCGGCCAGTGCCAGACCGCCGGCTGTTTTTTCGGCTTCGGTCGGGTTAGTGTCGGCGACGCTGGCGTCATAGCAGAGCCCGAGGTCGGTGGTGACGTTCTTGAAAAAATTCCCAGCTTCACCGTTACCTTCACAGTGTGCCAAGGGGCCTGCCGGTTCTTCGTCATCATTGCCGCTATCGCCACCGTCCCCTCCATCGTCGCTGGGGGTGTTCGGTGCAGGCGAGGGGGAGCTAGCTCCACCACCACCTCCTCCACCACAGGCAGAAATGACGACAATGAGCGCCAGGCAGGACAGGCAAGAGAGGAGTGTTTTCGACATGAGTCAGGGATGCTCCATCTCAAGCACCTGATCCGCGGCAACATTCTCCACCTGTGAAGTGGCCCGTTCCGGCCCTGGCCAGCTGACTTCGATAGTGGAAATCTCGTCATCCACACCGAGTCCAAAGTGCAGCCGCTGCGGCCCCTGCGATAGATACCCGGTGCCCAGCTGCACTTCCTGAATCTGACTGCCGGACGCCGATGACACGGTGACGCGTGCCCCAATGGCATCGGGATTCTTGCCGGTTCCGGTTAGATCGATCATCAGATAGTGATTGGCGTTGTCCGATTCATTTTCGTAGACGGTGGGTCCAGTACCATTGTTGGCGATGAATATGTCCAGTTTACCGTCATTGTTATAGTCGACACACGCAACACCGCGCCCCTGACCGACGTGTGAGATCCCTGCGGACTCGGATCGCTCGGTAAAAGTCCCGTCGCGATTGGACATAAACAATCGCGACGGGTCGTCACTGTAACGGTCGTCAAAATCTTCCACGCCATTGGTGTGAAACAGGTCCAGATAGCCGTCATTGTCGAAGTCGGCAAAACAGCTGCCCCAGCCCCAATAGCCATCTCGAACGCCGGCTTCATCAGTGACGTCCTCAAAGTTTCCGAGACCATCAACATTACGATACAGTCGATTACCCGTATCATCCTCGTCACTGTCATCCCCATCGTTAATGCTGGAGACGAACCAGTCGAGATCTCCGTCTCGATCATAGTCGCCCACGGCGCTACCCATGCCATTTTCATCAGAGATAACGGTCGTTGTCGCATCGACAAATGCCTGGCCCGACTCGTTGCGCAGCACCTGAGTACTCGCGAAGTCACTCACCAAGAGCATGTCGGGGTAACCATCTGAATCGATATCCGCAAAAGTTGGTGTGAACGAGTTTTCCGCCGCCATGCCGGGTGATGATTCCTCGTCGCTGATGGCGACCTGATCGGTGACATCGGTGAAGAAACCTGAGCCATCGTTTTGCCACAAGTACTGAGTCAGCGCTTCATCCAGACGCCAGGTTGCACCCCAATGACCAAAGAACAGGTCGATATCTCCGTCCACATCATAGTCGGCAGCGGCGAGGGAAAAAGTCGAACGATCGTGAAAGATATTGCTGCTGCTGGTGGCCTCGACGAAATGGCCTGTCTGATCGTTCATGAATACTTCGATGCTTTCGATCTGTACCGAGACGAAATCCTTCCAGCCATCCGCGTCGAGGTCTATGAAATAACCAGCGCGATCCAGATCAAAGGGTTCGATTCCGTTGTTGTTAGCAAGCTGGGTGAACTGCTCGCCATTGTAAGTAAACAACCTGCCCCGTTCGTTCCGACCGTGTGAGACATACAGTTCCATTAAGCCGTCATTATCGATGTCATCCAGCGTCATGCCACCACCGAGCTGGAATATTTCTGATACGCTCATCTCCTCATGGGTGATTGAATAGCTGAGCCCGAGAGCACTGGTTCGATCGCCGAAAAATGGCGTCGACACCGAACCGCCGCCATCACCGTCCCCAGGATCAACCGTATTGGTGGGTGGATTGTTGGCGCCTCCTCCGGTGCCCCCGCTGCCACCACCACAGGCCACTATGCCGGCGAGGTAGATCACCCATAACGAATGTCTCATTTTCATGGGTAACATATTAACTGGAGTCCCTGGGCATAGTGCGAAAGTTGCTCAAAAAAAACGCACCGCCGGACTAGTTGCCCTGACGGTGCGCTGTGTTAGTCACCAAGCCCGTTAGACAGGCTTGATCCAGCAGACCTGATTACATGCGGTAAGTAATGTTCAGGCCAACTTCACGCGGTTCAACCACAGTGCCCCAAGAGCCAATACCTTCCCGGGGTGACCAGTTCTGCAGGCCAGCCTGATCCAACGCGTTTTGCACGTAAAGGGAGACCGAGTAAGACTGATCCGACGAACGCCAGTTAGCACGAATGTCCAATCGTTTGAATGGATCAATGGCGTAAGCATCCTGGTTACCCAGTTCAACGAACTTCTTACCGGTGTAGCTGTAGATGCCCAACAATTCTAGACTGCCATAATCCGCTGGTAAGGGTGTATCCCAGGCCAGCGTCAAGGAGGCTTTATGCTCAGCCTGGTTTGGAAGCTGCTTACCACCGAAATTAAGGGATTGATCCCTAATCCATTGGCCCGGTGCTATCTGGGCCCAGGGGGCTGCAGGTGCGCCTACAATTGGATAAGGGTAGATTGCTTCGTAATCACCAATATCGGAATCCAGCCAATTATAGAAACCGCGAAGCGTTACCGAATCAGTGATACGCCAGGCGCCTTCCAGTTCGATGCCGCCAATAGTCGTACCAGAAATGGGCGTAACCTCATTGGTTATCGAGCTGCCGGTGGGATCCTGCGCTACTTCGTCAGGCGTCTTATAGCGACTGGCAAAAACCCAGTAAGGATCAAATTCCTGGTGGAAATAGGTCGCGGACAACTGTAGCGCATTGTCAAAATACAGACCTTTTGCGCCCACCTCATAGTTGATCATCTTCTCAGATTCCCAAGACCAGGGAGCATCGAAGGTACGCCAGCCGAAGAAACCACCTGCACGCGCGCCGGTAGAAACACGACCGTAATACATGACGCTATCATTAGGCGTATATTCTACCCCGACGTTCCAGGTCGTTTCATTCCATATGGCGCTCTGTTTGGGTTCAAGTCCCGCGATGGTACCGTCCCGCAACACCACACTGACTATAGCAAAACAACTTCTGGCCTCGTTGGCGCCGCAGTTCTCGCTGGGATTCTCCGCGACGCGTGCAAAGGTGCTCGCATACGCAGCCGCAGTACCGTTTTTAGCCCGTGACTTCTCATCCTTATCATTACGAATGCCACCGAAAGCTTTCCAGGTCTCGTTGAACGCATAGTCGAGATTGAAGTAAATACCCCGAGAGGTGTACTCCGAGTTGCCCATAAAGTTGCTCGTTATGTCGAGGTCGGAGGTAAAATTCGCCTGGCCGGTGCCGGATATATTAACCAACTCAGCAGAACCCGGACACGCTTTGAGCCCCGCTTGTGGTGCATTGGCCATGGCCTCATCGGAGGTCCGCAGGTCCCGCAACAGCATATTCTGACCACCACTCAGGCTGCCACCCGGGCCATACAGCGCCTCTAGGTTGGCATTACAAGCGGTAGAGGTATCCATGAACATCCAGTCATTCGCAGATGAGCCTAGATTCTGACCCTTGGCATCGTATGGTTCCTGACCATCGATATAGGTTGCACCCAGGTGGAAGTTAAGCTTACCGTCAAAATCAGATACCAGCGAAATCTCATGGCTGATCTGATCGGAGGTGAAGTTATAGTTCGATATGCTACTGGCAAATGTACCGTTACCGCCGCCGTCCAGCGCACAATAGCGGCTGGTCTGGCCTGCCTGTAGCTTGCCACTCAACACTTTCGGATGGTTGAAAGGACAAACACCACCACCGGTTCTGCCGGATCTGTCGGAGTCATTGATGTTGTCCTGAATGACCTCGCGCCAGCCGTATTTATAGTTAGCGGTCAGGGCATCGGTCAAATTAAAGGTGACATCTAGACCGGCGCTATCCGCGGAATTATCCGTCCTCAGCGGGGCGTCGAGCCAGACTACATGTTTCAGTTCGTCAGGATCGCAAATGACTTGGAGAGGGTCTCTCGTTCCATCTTGATTGACATTGCTACAGCCAGCCGTTGCTGGGTTACCCGGAGATCCAAAATAGGGGTTTCTGCCACAGACAGCAATACCCTGGTTTTCATCGATTGGACAGATTGGGTCATTTGGTCCAGTAGGCACCATGCCGGCAACCGTGTTGAACTCATCGACAGTATTCCATGCGTCAAGCGGCAGGGAGACATTGGGCGTGCCTTCGTCAGTCTGCGCGGAGTAACGTGCGATGACGTCCCATCGGTCATTTTTCCAGCGTAGTTGCGGTGACCAGATAAACTGTTCAGGTTCGCCCGCATCAGGACCTGGTCCAACATTTTTCACCTGGCCGTCACCCGTCAGGCTACTGAGGCGTAAACGATAACTGAAATCGCTGTCGCCGATCGGACCACCAAACGCGACTTGATACTGTTGCGTAAACTGGTCGGTAAACTCAGCCTGTGCCGTTAGATCGAAGGTATCCGTAGGCTTCTTGGTGTGGAAGCTGATGGACCCGGACAGTGCGGACTTGCCACCCGTCGTGCCCTGTGGACCACGTGCAACCTCGACCCGTTCAACGTCAAAAAAGCCGTCGGTGCCGTAAGTCTGGTCGGTCCATACCCCGTCAACATAAACGGCGACGGATGTGTCGCTGAAGAAGTTCACGGAGCGTTCAGAACCGATACCGCGCATATAAAAGTGGTCATCCTCACCCTTACCACCCCCCTGGGTTCGGTTACCGACCTGTAGTCCCGGTACCAGTGCTTCAAGGTCACCCTCGTTCTGGATGCCGAGTTTTTCGATCAGCTGTTCGTTGAAGCCGGTAATCGTCATCGATCTATCCATGACGTTGGTTTCGCCACGCTCTGCTGTGACGATGACTTCTTCGATATAGTTTGATTCATCTTCGGCATCATCCGCCGAAAAGGCAGCTGGGGTGGCAATTGTCATTGCCATTCCCAGTATCACTAGTGGAGTGAATTTCTTCATATTTTGTTCCCCGAAATGAGTAATAGCGTTGTCGGTAACCTTTTGTTTACCAGTCGTAAATCTTGACACCATTCACAACAAGTACAACCATGTTTTTTGCACTCTCTTTCAATAACCTCTCAAATATTTAAAATTATCCTTTTATATCAAAAACATAAGATGAGGAATCTGGACGTGCGGGACATCACCCATTTTTTATATTATATATATAAATCATTGAGATAAGTGATTGTACTAATTAATATACAAAAAATACGTGAAAAAGCTCCATAATTGACAAACAACGCCCAAACGAGATCTAACAATGAACCACTTCGCTCCTCACTCACTATACTGTGCAATTCTGCTCCTAATTGCCCAGAGCTCCTGGGCTGATCCCCGAGCTGACTTCGATCAAGCCTATAAAGATTATGGACTTCACATCAAAGCCAACAACATCGCTGATGCACTAAATGCTGCAAAAAACGCGCACCGACTGGGAACCAAGGTATTCGGCAAAAAAAGTGTCAATGTTGCCAACCTCGCCAGCAACTACGCTGAGCTGCTAAACAGCACCGAAGACTACGCAAAAGCGCGCAAGGTATTAAAAGGACAAGTTGCAATCCTTGAAAAACGCTACGGGGACACAGCGACCGAACTGGTAAAGCCGCTCATAGAGTCAGGTCGTGCCTGGGTCGGCACAAAGGATGCACAAGAAGGCTTAGATTATTTTGAGCGGGCCGCAAAACTAAGCAACGGATACACCAATAAACTTTTCGAAGCGCAAAAGAATCTGGACATCGTTACCATCCTTCTAAGACGCGGCCAGGGTGAGTCTATCAAGCCGTTTGTTGATAGGGCCTATGATATTTATTCAGTTGAAGTAGTGCCTAACGACTTTCGCCTGGGGCTAATGTCTTACCATAAATCCATCATAGCGGCTCGAGAGAATCGTTCTAATGAGGCTATCGAATATTTAATGGGTGCACTAACAGCATTTAAAGCACCTGCCGGTGAATCAATCGGGGATCTGGAGCGTACCGCTAGAACCAGGTTAATTGCGGCCTACGAAAATACCAGCCAGCGGGATGCTGCCACAGAACATTGTCTGGTATTGGCTGCTGATCAAGAATTCTCACCCACCGCCCCATCCATATTCAGAAAGGAAGCGGTATTCTCCGACGCGGTTATGGAACAAAAACTGGGCGGGTCCGTCACGCTAGCTTTCACGATTGATGAACAAGGCTATGTGGTCGACCCAACAATACAGGCATCCGACGATCAACGGTTAAACGAACCCGCATTGACGATGATCAAAGGCTCACGGTATCTACCCAGATTAGTCGATGGCCAACCAGTGGCAACACCGTATATCGTATTCACTGCCATTTTCCAGCCTCCTAGCGAGATCACCACCCAGCGAAGGAACAAGTTTCAGAGACCAGGTGAAAGAGGCCTAATGAATGCGGACAGGACTGATCTTTCAGAATGTAGCGACCCGAGTAGTACGTTACCTCAGTGCGACACGGGTTTTGGCGGAAAGAGTGGCGGAAAGTAGGAAACACCCACAGAGAAGTCTATGAATCTCGATGATGTAGCCGTTCAGCAGTTAGGTGACTATGACTCAAAAGAAATAGGCACGGTCTTTAACGACACAACGTTTACTGTCTCGGAAGCCTATGAAATTCAAGGAAAAGTCGCAGCCTTACGGGAACAACGTGGCGAAAGGGTAATCGGCTTCAAGACGGGTTGTGTATCCCCTGCCCTGCGTGAATCCGTGGGAATTTCTCATCCGGTCTTTGGCCGCCTATGGGACACAGAGCAATGGCAGTCAGGCGTGCATCTCGAGCCCGCCCAATTCGCCGAGCCCGCCATCGAAGGAGAACTGGCCGTGCATTTTGCCAAGGACCTGCGGGGCAGTGATATCAGCGAGCGTAAACTACTGGATGCGATCGACAGCGTCTTTGTCGTTATCGAAATGCACAACAAGGTATTTCGTGGCACCCCCTCGGGAGCGGAGCTTATCGCCAACAACACCATACATGCCGGCGTGATTCATACGGCTGAGAAAGCCGCAACGCTGCCCGATGCTCCTGGCCCCTTAACGATCACTATCGACGGTATGCAAATAGCTCAAGTACCAGGCCAGGATCTTAGAAGCACTATCCTTGATTCATTGCGCTGGCTCGCCGAGGAGCTTGGCAAGCACGATCTTGCCATGCTGGCTGGTCATACCATACTTTGCGGCACTATTTCAGATATACATCTAATCGACTCTGGAGCGCAGGTAGTTGTCACGACGGAAGACTTTGGATCCGTTACCATGCAACTCGGGTGAACTCACCTGGCACACCGAGATGCGTTATGTTTCTCGAAGCGCTGATGACAAATTCAGATGATCGACGAAAGGAATCAAATCCTTATCCGAAAACAGAAGCGGGAGTTTGTGCGCTATACAAAATGTGGCAATAATCACATCACTTGTTTTTCGTATAATCATGCCTTTTTTCTTAGCGCTATGTAGCTCCTGGCACAAAGTTCAACCATTTCTAAACCG
>Ga0302134_10001787_pt1 | contig 10227 bp, 5 predicted proteins | sample CB9_SCM_MG_FD_203123 | JGI IMG/M metagenome (GOLD analysis project Ga0302134, IMG submission 203123) | Marine microbial communities from Western Arctic Ocean, Canada - CB9_SCM | ecosystem: Environmental > Aquatic > Marine > Oceanic | place: Canada: Western Arctic Ocean | collected 2017-09-19
TGAAGAGTCTGGTGGTGGTGCAATTCTTGCGAACAATTTGGACTGGATGCAGTCTTTTACCTTCTTGGAATTCTTGCGTGATATCGGGAAGAACTTTCCTGTCAATGTGATGCTTGGCAAAGATTCCGTCAAAAGTCGGCTTGATGGTGAGAACGGTTTGAGCTTTACCGAGTTCAGTTACATGTTACTGCAAGCTTACGACTTCGTGCACTTACACCAAGCGTATGGCTGCGAATTACAAGTGGGTGGCAGTGATCAATGGGGAAATATTACGGCTGGGATTGATCTTGGTCGGCGCATGCATGGACTTGCGCTCAAAGGTATGACCTGCCCATTATTGACTCGATCTGACGGAACAAAAATGGGAAAAACAGAATCGGGCGCAATCTGGCTCGATCCCAAACGGACAAGCCCATACAAGTTCTACCAATACTGGGTTAACATCGCCGATAATGATGCAGGCCAGTGTTTGCGTTTTTTGACAGAGTTGGAAATGGCGGAGATTCGAGAGTTAGACGAATCTCGTCAAGCTGAGCCACATTTGCGTTCGAGCCAGAAGTGCCTAGCGGAACAAGTGACCCGTAATGTTCATGGCGCAGAAGGATTGGCAGTGGCGCTACAGGCTACCGAGATATTCTTTGGATCGGAAATCCATGATTTAGATGACACTCAGTTGTTGGATATCTTTGCGGATGTGCCCAGCGTATCCGCTAATCGAGATCGGTTAGGTGGCAATGAATTTACAATGATTGATGCCTTCGTTGAATCTGGGTTGTGCACAAGTCGGAGTGATGCGCGGCGAGCAATTGAACAGGGTGGTGGTTATGTGAACAATCGTCGTATTGATTCATTGGATTATGTGTTAACTGCGAGTGATCTAGCGAGCGAAACAGTGATCGTTTTACGACGCGGGAAAAAAAAATACGCGTTGATACAATTTGCAAACGCGTAGGCAACTCTCGTCTAGCGGTTTGAAAGGCTCTGTAGTAAGTCATGCAACGTATCAAAAAACGATGGAGGCGGATTGTACACATATTGCTTGCAGTGTCCGTGTTGATATTGTTGGCTTGCTTATCGATTCTCTGGTTATTGCAGACCGTACCTTTGAGTTACCAAACCGCCTTGGCTGTGGAAAAAGAAACGCATCAACCGCATTTGGTAGCGTTGCAAGAAACCGTTGACAACATCAAAGGCGATATATGGCATCGCGATCAACTGGTTTTTGAGGTGAGTGAGCAGCAAATCAATGCGTGGCTGGCTACGGAATTGGGACCTCAATCGAGTAGGGCCTTACCTGAGGGTATTAAACAGCTACGAATAGAGTTGGAAAAACAACAACAGAGGTTGTATTTTACGATTGAACGTTCACGATTTACCGCGGTGATTTCGATCGTTGTACAGATTGAGCTAGGAGATGATCCGAATACGGTCGAGATTAGCATCGTGAGTGTCCACGCGGGTAGTTTACCGATCCGTCTGAAGCGAGCGTTTGATGAAATTGAATCGACCATGGCTCATCAAGGCGTCGATTTCCAATGGAAGCCGGGGACAAATCGTGAGGTGGCTGTCGTGACGATACCGAATCAGGTACGTATTAAGAACAAGCAAAAGAACATATCAGTCAGTGAACTATCTATTGGTGATGGTTATGTCGAAGTCACCTCAGATTTGGATTAGTAGGAACCCACGGTTAAAATGGGGAACTTCAATCACAATTTGGCCCGTTAACGAGAATCGATTGATGCGATGATAACAATTGGTGACGGGATACGATAAATTCACTAGGGTCTCGACAGATTGTCTTACGGATTCTTAGGGGAAAAACAGAATTCCCATTGTTTGTCTGTAAACGCATGGGCCACAAGTTGACCTTGAAGCTTGGTGGTTTGTATTAAAATCGAAAATTGCTGTTGAGTGTTTTCAATGGATGGCTCAAATGTTCCTTGGTCGATACGTGTGACGATCCCTCGGTTACCAGTAAGCCGGCCTTCTAATTTCAAGTATTCAACACGGTGATTGGCAAGGCGCGTGGCGACGAACACTTGGTTGTCCAGCGGGATTTCATCCCACCTCCACGTGAGTAGCTCATCGTTGGCTTCGAGCATGAAATCCAAGTGAGAATCTACAGCAGCGTCGTTTGGTGTTTCATGATAAAGAATGACACAACACGGCATGTTACAACACGTCTTCCTGTAATCAGAATATGTGTGGGTATCTAGTACGAGCTAATTAGGTGCGAGGATACGAGTAGTGTCATTTGCCGTAATCGGCGCGACGAGTCCAGTTACAGCAACGGTCACGTTGAGTTTATGAACTCCAGCCGTAATTGCTTTGACATGTATCTTATAGGGGATGACTTTTTGGTTAGGTTCCAGCGATTTGATAATGGGCAATGTAGCACTGAGTTGATCTGCGGCAACGGACTCGCCGAGTTGTTGTTCTTTCGCAGCCGAGTGCTCAATCGCAGTAATAATCATTCCTGTGGGTGCGGAAACTTTGATCTCGATATTGGAAGCGGCTGAGTCACCGGTGTTCTGTAAATACAGAAGAAACGTATTAGGGCTGCCGTTTTCAATGGGTTCATTAAGAACCGCTAATTTAACTTGCAACTCTGGAGGCTCTGCTGCTGGCTCTGCTGGTGTCGCTGGCTCTGGCGTAATGACGGGTTGATCGAGGTTACCGAGATCAGGAACAGATTTGAGCTGTGGATTTTTATTGGTAGGTTCGCTGCCATCCGGTGAGAGATCAAGAGGATTGGTTTCCTGTGCCGCTGTGATTTGAATGGCGATCTTTTTTTCGACCGCTTCAATACCATCCCCCGTAACTCGTAATTGAATCTTCTCGTTATCGCTTTCTTGCGTTGCTAAGCTCTGAATTACGAGCGTGTGAGATTGAGCGGGTGCCAGTGTGGGGACGTCCAAAATAATAGATTGGCCCTGTCGACGGTGCCCAGCGCTTGCCAACTGCGATTCCAAAGATGCAGGTAGCAAAACGTCAATAGTGATGTTTGTGGTGGGGTTGGTGGATTGGTTTGTGATCCGGAAACGATGTGTGTTCGTCGAGTTGTTGGTGAACTGCAGAGGACCTTTGATGGCTACGGCGAGGCTGGCGGTTGCTGCTTGGGGCGAATTGTCCGATGTGCCAGTGTTAGGCGTTACCTGCACACAAGTTTCCTTATCGATAGTGAGTCCGGTTGCGAGCGTTGCATGTAGCTGATGGCATAGTGTACCGGATTGTGTGATCCGTAGAGACAGCTTCTTAACCATTGTTTGACCAGGTTGGATATTAGTCGCTTGAAAACCGACCTTACGTACCGTTGGATTGCCCTGTGGGTTGGTTCGCGAGACATGAATAAACCCGTTGCCAAGTGTTTGTACGAGTTGGACTCGATCAATGACTCGATTCGATCGATTGTGCATCAATATTTGATATTCAACTATCTCGTTAAGGCTAGCAGTTTCGGGGCCTGTTATCTGAATCTCTAATGGAGATTGAATTATTTTGGTGACCATTTGTGATGATGATTCGAAGCCCTCTTGGCAGGTCACCGCAAGTACTTGGTCAATCGAGCCAACTTCATTAGCCTGATATTCGATCGTAAATTTCTTTTGTGTGTGGGGTGGGATGTCTCCGAGATTCCAGGTAGCTTGGCGGCCAATGATGTTCGCAACAGGGTTACTGGACTCTACGTTGATAGCAAATGGTAAGGTCTGCGTCATCATTACGTTGGTAGCTGTTTGATTCCCGGGGTTAGTAACGGAAATTTGTAATCGGATCGGTTTCCCAATCTCAGCAGTCATTGGTCCCGTGGCTGAAATTTTCAGAGCGGGAGCGTTCCACGTAACGCGTGCTGAAGAAACGCCGATTACCATATCTGGGGTTTGTTGTGCAGTATTTTCTGGTCGGATGATTTCAATGAGCACTTGTACGCTACCCGCTTGGGTTTGGTTAGGGGTGACACGCACAGCAGCATGGCCAAGATGATCGCTGTGGACGTCGATGGAATCTAGCTGTTCGTCGTTTTGTGCCGTGGATAGTGTAGCTTGGTGGTTGCTGATGATTCGATATCGTACGATGTAATCTGTAAGTGGTGTGGTGTCAGATTTTCGCATCACAGATGTCGTCAATAGTGGCTGAGTACCTGCGGGAATTGAAAGTGATGTAGGAAATTCCCATTGAACATCGACCCAATGCACGTGAATGTCTCGGTATTGTCTATCCCATTCTGTTTCGGTCGAAGCTCCAACTAGGATTTTTGTGGTACCGACCTGTTCAGCACCTATCGTGATCCAACTTTCCCCGCGTGATACGGTGACATCGTCCATAAGGGTTGTCGTGTCATTGTGGACAAGTTCAGCGCGTTCCGATGAGATAGTGTGGGCGTAGGTGTCAGTTACTTGGTTGCCGTATTTGGGGAATAACCAGCGAAAGCTATTGGGGTTACCGCCGCCGGCAGCTTCAAATTTTGCTTGACTACCCTCAGGTTTTGGTGCAATCGTCCATTCCAACTTTCGTCCGATCCGTAGCTTGCCTTCTCGACTTCGTAGGCCTGCTTTAAGGACAACGGTGCTGCCCACGGGTGCGGCTATTACTTTTGACGATATCCACAGGCTGCCAGGACGCGTTCTTTGGTTTGTTGCTGCCGCTGGCATCTGTTGCGAGTTGAATCCATTTTCAGAATCTGCAAATGATGCTGGTGGGGCAGATTTTTGAAAAGCGGGCTTCGGGAATGGGTTGGGAAAGCTTCCTACTTGTTCGGTATCGCGGAAGGGATGTGTAATCGTGGTAGATTGTTCCGGTTGGAACAATCTACTACCGCTGGGATCAATTTTTGGAAAACGCCACTGTGAACATCCAGCAAACGCCGCAAGACAAGCCACTAATGCCAAACAGCAGATGTTATTCAACGGTAATGGTAGCGGCATATTTTTAGTGTTGAATGATGTTGTCTGGCACATTGCGTTGTGTTGTTGGAGGAGAGGAACAAATAAAGAAAAACAGCAATCGTATTATTCGTGAAAAGTACATTTGGAGGTAAGGCGAGTTTTAGTCGAATTTGGCTTATTATGGAACAAAACACTGAAAACAGTTGGTTCAGGGGGATTTGATAGCTAAGATGAACTTGCGGGAATCAGTAATCTGGGAAAGAATACTGTGCGCTTTGATGTTGAATTGTTTGTAGACGACAGATTCACGACCAACGAGCGATTACATGTTGAAATTTCAATGTGTGGGATGTAATGTCTAAGAGATGATCGATCTTTCAGATGATCATGTAAAAAAGGTTTTGGGAGTATAAGAATGCCGCGTAGAGTATCTGAGAGTATAGTGTATGGTTTGTTGTTGTTATTGGTGGGGCTTGTTGGGCCACAAAGTGCAACAGGAGATGATCTCGCTGACGCCATCCAGAAAACAGAATCAACTTCGCGGCGGTTAATCGACGTGCAAAAAAAGGACCGTGGGAAAGATGAAATAAAGTCTGCGCTGAATTACGATCAGCTCAGCGCTGTTTTAAGTAAAGGTAAAGCAGCTCGGAAATCAGAAATCATCGCCATTCGCGACCATTATATTAGTGCCTTGCCAGGCCTGACGAAAAAGCATCGGTTATTGGCAGAGCAAACACGGCAAGGGTTGGAGAGTTGGGTTCAGGCGCTGCCTTCTTTGAATTTGCAGCAGATACTGACGAAACTTAAATCGAATCCACCCAAATATATCGCGTTAACTTCGCAACAGGTCGCCACTCATCGACAGGCACTTGATGCAGCGGTTGCCAAGCTAACTTCCTATTTAAAAACCAAAGGTGGAGATTATGATTGGAACTCCCAAATCCGTTGGGACAGTTTGCTGTCAGAATTGGCCAAGACTGATCCTAATTTGGGAACGTTGGATCGCTCGTTAAAGGGATTCTTTGGGCCGGATGTTGAAGGACTAGAGCAGTCGGAGTTTATTCAGCTACGCACGACATTGCGGGCATATATGAACGCAATTTACTTTACCAATAACACCAAGAGTGAGGAGATGTTTGAAGTCCAAGTTACTCGTCTAGTTGAAAGCTTGACAACCTATTTGGAGACACCTAACAACGAGAATGCGTGGAAAATTGGGCGAGTCATTGGCTGGTTCGAACGAGCGGAACAGGTCGCAGATCTGCGTAATGAAGTTCGTTACCATTTCTTCCAACCCAATGTTTTCTTGCAGGTATCTCAAAAAATAATATCTGCTGGTGAAAAACGAATCGTGGACCAGACTCAGGATGTTTCGCAGGTAGTAAAGGGCGTGCCTGTAAAAGGAGTTGCAACGTTGAAGGGGCAAGTTTCATATGCGTTAGCGGAGAACAGTCAGCGGGCGACGATTAATGTGATGCTGGATGGCACGATTTTAAGCAAGAATGTAGCAGAAAAGTCAGGTGTGACTGTGAATACGAACGGGACAACGACCATTCATGCAGAAAAAAGAATATCGTTTGATAAGAACGGATTCACGACTTCACCGGCTACAGCGAAAGCAACAACCAAGCTTGAATTAGGTAGTATTGATGGTCCTTCATCGACTCATGAGTCCATTGCCAAAACGAAGTTTGTTAAAGGCCGATCAGTTAATGAAGAAGCAGCATCTCAGTTGTCGGTGGATTCCATAACCAAGGAAATGGATGCCAATGTATTAGAATTGCTTGGTGATGTAATTGACGGATACAAAACCAAAATCCGTGATCCGTTGCTGCGGCGAGGTGGGTTTCCCGAGCAGTTCAGTACATCGTCGACGAAAGGGTTTGTCAATTTGCAACTGTTGCAGACTGGTCGTTATCAGCTTGCTGCGTCCTCAGAGCCTCCAGCGTTGAATAAGAGTACAGATGTGTCGTTGATATTACACGAGTCGCTTGTACGCAATTTCACGGAGGTTGTACTTGGCGGTGTAGAGTTGACCGATGAAAAATTAGTTGAACATTTGACTCGATTTGGAGCAGAAATTCCGGATGAATTAAAAATCGGACCGGGTAAAAAGAGTTGGGCTATAACGTTCTCTAATACACAGCCGATTAGCGTTGGATTTCGTAATAACCAAATTGTAATCGCTATTCAAGGGCAGCAGTTTCGTGACGGCATGCGATTGATTAAAGAGCCCATTCGAATTGCGGCAACATATAATGTTGAAAAGACAGAGACTGGTATGCGGTTACAACGTGATGGTGATGTGGCAGTTGACTTTTTGGCCCGCAAGACATTGACGGTCATTCAAGTTGCTACAAAAACTGTAATGAGCAAAAAATTCAATGCTCTGTTTAAAGATGATATTGTTGGCCAAGGTGGAATCAAACTTCCGGGGCAATGGGAGAATGCTGGAAATCTGATTTTGCAGCAACTCGTCGCAAATAATGGCTGGTTAATGTTGTCTTACAATCTGGATAAGCCGAGCAAGTAGGGTTAGGAGCTTACTGCAGAATATTAAGTAGGCCGCAGCCGCTCAATTTTGGATACTAGTCAAAACTTGACATGCTCCACGTGGCCGCGGTCGTCTATACCCCATTCGTACGCAACATCGTTATTGAGTATCTCTGCGCAGGGGATTGGATTGAATCTAGTAAAAAGCAGACTTGCGGTTTGCGTTAGAGGTGAGATCCCCCCAAAGCTGAATGCATATGTTTTGTGCCGGTCTTATGTGGCAAACATGTATCACTAGTGGTATCTTAACGTTCACAGGTACTCTCTCTTTAGAAATAGGTTGTGGGTGTGATGGACAGATGGGTTGAAATATCGTTCGATTGTCTCCCGCTGCGTAGCGTCGGACGTGTGGATGTTCCCTTAGACGCCTCACCTAAGTATCAGCATCGCTGTGAGCAGGTGAAATTGGCTATTGAGCGGCATGGTGCATTTAATACTTATTATTTGTACGATGCGCATGCCGTTTACCACTTAACCAATGACGCTCAGCTTGGAATGTTACAATTCTCATTCGAGGGAACAGTGCTCACAAACCAGAGTGATGATCAAACGAAGCGAGTTGATTTAGAGGTCCAATTAGAGGGTGACGTTTGTGATTGGTTAACGCAACCAATTGTGCAATGGTTCGAGAAATGTGTGCAAGAAGCGGTGAAAATCGAGTTTGATCGCTATATCGCTGCTGGAAACCTGCAAGAGACGCGTGACCGCATTGAAAAAATCGCTGCTGAATCGGATGAAGCAGGTGGTTTTCTGGGGATGTATCTCTAAAATCCTGCAGCAATCAAATTCCCAAAAAACCTTAGTTATATGGGTGTTTTGGTGCAAGTTTCTCAATATCACGGACGATTTCTGCTCTACCATTTAATGCAAAACTGTTACGGATAGCACATCTCGTACCTTTTACAGTAGATGGTTATGTACGGGGGGGCATATATCAACTGAATTGGTATGTTGATCAAAAGATATTAGAACCGTTTATTTGTGCTGTTATTGCAAGGTAAAGCTGTGACTCTGACCGTCAATCATCAATCTAGATCAACATTATTGCTACTATTAGCAATTAGCATCTTGACTGGGTGCACTGCAGCACAAACGTCTTATCTACGTGAACGTGGCGAATTGGCACACTACGTTGATAGTGAGCTTGAAATTGAATATCCCGATCTCGACCATCAACCAATTACAGAAGTCGCTCAGACACGCGAGCCTATTTCACTGAGCAAACCAGATTTTGATAAACCGTGGGAGTTATCGCTTCAGGAAGTAGTGCAAACCGCACTCAAGAATAGCAAAGTTATTCGCAACCTAGGTTCCGTTACACCTTTTGGTTTTGCGGATGGTTTGTCAGGTCGGACAGCTGGTGCCACGACAGTATACGACCCAGCGATTTTTGAGACGGATCCGCAAAGCGGGGTACAAGCGGCTCTTTCCGCATTCGACGCTCAATTCACCACGAGCATGTATTGGCAGAAGACGGACCGACCCCAGAATGTGAATACTGGCGACTTCGGATTTGCACCGTTTGATTACCATCAAGATTTAGGTACCATCGATGTTGAATTGACCAAGCGGGCCGCCACAGGCACTCAGTTTACCCTTAGAAATCAAACGATCTATGATTCCAACAACCGAGGGTTTGGGCGAGCATTGCCATCAGATTGGTTTACCGCAATTGAAGGCGAGATCACGCAACCGTTACTGCGAGGTAATGGAACGATGGTTAATCGCATCCCCGTCATGATTTCCAGAATAAACACCGATGTGAGCCTTACCATATTTGAAACGAGTGTTCGCAATATGGTGATGGACGTCGAGAATACCTATTGGGATTTGTATACAGCATACCGCAACCTAGAAGCTAGTCGCATTGCTCGAGACAGTGCACAAGTAACGTGGAAAATAGCCTATGAGAAATTCGTTGGTGGTATTGAAACAGCACAAGCTGAAGCGCAATCTCAGGAACAATACTTTTTTTTCCAAGCTCAAGTTGAAACAGCTTGGAATGATTTGATGCGAGCAGAACAAAGTTTGCGTTGGTTGATGGGACTCGCGGCATCCGACGGGCGCGTCATTCGACCATCCCAAGAACCGACTCAAGCCAAGGTTGTGTTTGATTGGCAGGAATCGCATGAAGAAGCGTTATTACGAAGTGTAGAATTGCGACAACAAAAATGGTCTATTAAACGTCGCCAATTGGAGTTAAAGCTCGCACGGCACAACACCTTACCTCAGGTTAACTTAGTCGCCTTATATCGTTGGCTAGGTTACGGTGACGATCTCGTTAGTGCGGAACCTAACGGTTTGACATTCGTTGCCCCAGGATCAACGGCATGGGAGGGACTCACCAATGGCAATCACCAAGAACTACGAATTGGAATTGATATTCGACCACCTCGAATTGGTGCTCGCCAAGAGCTCGCCGCGGTTCGTAACGCCCAACTTAATCTGAAACGTGATATGGTTCGCTTGGATGATATGGAACTCAACACATCGCACTTATTAGCAACGGCTATGAAGAATTTGGACTACAATCATCGCCAAGCTCAATTGCATTACAATCGTTGGGCGATTTCACAGAAAGAAGTTGATTCAGCTGTGGCCCTTTACAAAGGTGGCAAGACGACGCTTGATCAGGTTCTGCAAGCACAACGACGACACGCGCAAGCTCAGACAGATTATTACCGAGTATTGGGTGCTTACACCAAAGCGATCGCTGACGTTCATTTCCGCAAGGGAACACTACTGGAGTACAACGATATTCACTTATCCGAAGGTGCGTGGCCTGGTA
>Ga0302134_10001788_pt1 | contig 10227 bp, 9 predicted proteins | sample CB9_SCM_MG_FD_203123 | JGI IMG/M metagenome (GOLD analysis project Ga0302134, IMG submission 203123) | Marine microbial communities from Western Arctic Ocean, Canada - CB9_SCM | ecosystem: Environmental > Aquatic > Marine > Oceanic | place: Canada: Western Arctic Ocean | collected 2017-09-19
CACGAGACTGTAAAAGCATTTCATATCGGCATGCATTTCGAAGTTGTGTGGGAAAAGTGGATAAACACAATTCTACTGAACTATGTCATTATTTGCAGGTCGCGCCTGTAACCACTGATTATATTTCTGCTTCAATATCTTCTCAAATTTCCTACGGACCACACCGGTTTCACGATCATCATCTTCGGCATAAATCATATGCTGTTCCAGCGGGTCGTTTGCCACGTCGATCAACTGTCCATTGTCGTAAAGTTTGAATCGTTTGTTTTGGACAAAACGATATAGTTGAAATTTATGCTTATCCCAACCTGGTCGCGGGTCGTAATGATAAAAAACATAATCTCTTGTCAAAGACCGCTTTCCACGATCAAGCAATTGTTCATAAAAACTGATACCATCAAGTTTCGCAGACTGGGGGACCGTGCGTCCCGCCGCTTGGACCAATGTCGGCAAAAAGTCTGTCGAGTCGACTAGATTATCATTTATGGTTCCCGACTTAATAGTTCCGGTCCACCTTGCATAAAAAGGTACGTGCACGCCAGCGTCGATCGTCAATCCTTTTCCACCTTGGCTAGGCCCCCACTGCGTTTCCGTAATGATCTTTTGATTTGTTCCATTGTCACTGTAAAACAAAACCAACGTATTCTCGTCAATCCCCGCTGCATCAACAGCAGCAAGAATACGGCCGAGAATTTTATCCGTATATTCAACCATGTCACCATAATAACGATTCTCTTCAGTGAATCGATTGCTGGCATCAGCCCATTCTGGCGAATCCGGAGTAGGCGAAAACGGGTTGTGCGGAAGCGCCATCGCATAGTACAAGAAAAAAGGGCGATCGTGCTTTCTCGCAACGTATTCACTGATATAGTCAGTCCACACATCTGGCCCATATTTACCTTTTGTATTAGCTAAAAACTCACCGTTTTGTTTTATGCGCGGATCTGCATAACGAGAGCCTTTGTCTTCAGTGTGGCGAGTGTGCCAGAGGCAGTATTCATCAAACCCCGATTTGTTAACATGCATTCCTTTGTCACGCCGCAAATCCGCGCCTGGATAATCGGACGGGTCGTAACTCTGTAGTTGCCATTTCCCCACAATACACGTCTCGTAACCGACTTCTTGCATGTAGTGTCCAAACGTCTTCGCCTGCGGATCTAGAATACCAAACGCCAACCAGTTGCGATGGTTATACATCCCCGTCATAAATTGGATGCGAGTGTTAGTGCACAGTGGTTGGGCATAGGCATGCGTGAATCTCATGCCCTGCCTAGCCATCTGAGACATATGTGGAGTCTTGTATTGCCGACCCCCGTAATCTTGCACACTATCGATCCCTAAATCATCCGCCATAATGAGAATAATATTAGGACGATCAGCTGCAGACAGCGACGCGCTCAACACATTGACAAACAAAATCAACACGATTCTATATTTTTTATTTATTATCATTCGATCATTTCACCAAACCGATGTGCCCTGCGGGCGAACCACAATTAATCCAAGCCCCTCATACACTGTTCGGTTTCCTATATAATAACAGCAACGATCACAAGTGTCCCACCTACAAGCCTAACTCGAAAGGCTCCTATCAATGAATCTCACTAAACACACCTTAGTTTTCGGTATCTTATTATCAATCACAATTTACGTGAATGCCGAAAACCCAGTGGGAACAACTAAAATCACTGTCGACGAAGCCCGCGGTCGGGCGCGAGTTTTGGAAACCGTTTACATCGCCTCTTTGCAAAACATCCACCGCAATTATTTTCAAGGCGATCAAAAGCTGGCGATTCCTTCGAGAGTTCTGGAAGACGTTTTCTATAGCGTCAACAGTCGCACTGGAATCAAAAGTCGGTGGATAGCCGTCAATACACCGGCAATGAATGTGGAACACAAACCCAAACCAGGATTTGAAACCAGAGCGGCCGCAGCGATGACAGCGAAGAAATCACGGTTTGAGGAAGTCAAAGATGATATTCTCTATAGTGCCCGCAGCGTAACATTATTTGCCTCGTGCCAGCGGTGCCATCTCAGTGCGTTGGCACAACAAAACGGAGGTCGCCGCGTTGCCGGACTTGTCATTGAAATACCCTTGAAAAACTCTACTACGGACAAAGATAATGACGGTAGTAACCAATAAATTAGGCCTCACTGTAACACCAGTATCTAGACGACAGGCGATCAGGTCGCTATCGGTCGCCGCATTGGCCGTTGCAGCTAGCGCGCCCGTTGCCTTGGCTAATTGTCAACGAACAATCCGAGTTGCTGGCGTTGGAACAGTCTATAAACAAAATTCTCATTGCGATGTCATCTTTGGAAAACTCTTGGAAGGCTGGCGGCAAAGCAATGGGCCAGGACCCAACATGGAGATTGCCGGGCTGTATATGGATCAGTTTCCCGACGACGATATGGCGCGAGAACTGGCGAAAAAATATGAATTCCCAATCTTTGACTCCGTTCGAGAGGCACTAACTTTGGGGACAGACAAGTTGCAGTGTGACGGGGTTATTAGTGTCGGAGAACATGGCGAATATCCTTACACACCAGACACAAACCAACACAAATATCCGCGGCGACGTTTTTTTGACGAGATTGCCGACACATTTGAATCAGTTAATGCCGTTAGGCCTGTGTTCAACGATAAACACCTGAGCTACAACTGGACCGACGGTTACGCCATGTACCGTCGCGCCAAGATACTAAAAATACCATTCATGGCAGGTTCCTCGCTACCGTTCGCTTGGCGTTATCCGTCCAAGGTCCTACCTCGTGGGTCACAAATTTCATCCATCATGGCCTGCGGATATGGCGGGCTTGAATCGTACGGTTTTCATGCGTTGGAAGTCATGCAATCATTGGCTGAACGCCGTCGTGGAGGTGAAACCGGTATCAAATCCATCACAACGGTTTCGGGGGATGAGATCTGGAAAGCAGAACAGGCTGGACGCTGGTCTCGCCGACTCATGGCTCAGGCACTGGCAACCGCAGGCGAAACCGTTGACGACCTCGAAAACCGACTGCATTCTAAACACTCGGCGTTGTACCTCATCGACTATATTGACGGGACTGACGGAGTGTTAGCCATGCTCGACGGCATCACTAGCGAATTCACTGTTGCTGCAGAGATGACGGATAGTCACGATATCTTTGCCCAATGGTATCGATTAGAGATGACAGCGCCCTTTGGTCACTTTGCGAAACTCGTGGCTGGTATCGAACAGTTTTTCCGAACCAATAGCGCTACGGCACCTATTGAACGCACTCTTTTAACAACCGGAATCCTCGACCGCGCCATGCATGGCTATCTTCAAAACGGCAAACGCCTCGCAACTCCCGAACTCGCCATCCGGTATCGCCATAGCAAGTGGCCCTTTGCCAACCAATTTGAAGAAAACTTTCCTACACCAATGCCATAGCTACGTGTTAATTATTGGCACATTGCTTAAGGGCAGTCACGGATGCATTGATCGCCACCAATAAATCTTCAACATCAGCGACGGTCAAGTCGCCGATAGTACCGATCCGAAACGTAGCATGTTGGGATACCTTACCCGGATATATCACAAAGCGACGCTGCTTCAACAATTCATAAAACGCCTCAAATTTAAACCATGGTTCCTCGGGAAAGAAGAACGACGTAATAATTGGCGAATGGTCTTGATCGGCTAACAATGTTCTAAAACCAAGTTCACGCATACCCGCTACGAGCCGTGTTTGACATTGGCCATACCGCTGGAACCTCGCTGCAATACCGCCTTCAGCCTCAAGTTCTCGTAATGCTTGACGAAACGCCAGTAACACGTGTGTCGGTGAAGTGAACCGCCATTTGCCTTCATTTTCTTCCATGACTCGCCATTGATCATAAAGGTCGAGACTAACCGATCGGGCATATCCACCGGATTGCTTGATAGCTTTTTTACGGCAAATTACAAACCCAAACCCTGGCACTCCTTGAACGCACTTGTTAGCAGACGAAATCAAGTAGTCAACGCCCAAATCGTGCATGGCTATGGGCATCCCACCGAAACTCGACATCGCGTCGAGAATTATTTCACAATCGTATTCTTTTGCGATCTGACACCATTGTTCTATCGGGTTCAACATTCCAGTAGTCGTTTCACAATGCACAAACGCCACATGCGTAATCGCGGGGTCCGTCGACAATGCGGTCGTGAATTCCTCTAATGGGTACAACGTTTCCATCGTTTCCACAACCGTGACTGGTATTTTCAACCTCTCAGCGATTGTTGCAATCCGTGCTCCATAGGAACCATTATTCACGACCAGCAACTTACCATCGGGCGGAATGACCGAACCGATGGTGGCTTCAACTGAAAACGTGCCACTGCCCTGCATCAACACGCTCGTATAGCCAGGCTCGTTGGTGGCTAAAGCAACAAGAATTCGACGCACCTCTTGGACAATGTCGTTGTAATCTCGGTCCCATGTCGACAGGTCGACCAGCATCTCCGCTTTGACTTGAGCGGTCGTTGTTAACGGACCTGGCGTCAGCAACAAATATGGAATATCGTCTTGCACATTAATCCTTTACGTGTTTAGCAGGTTACATTTTCCGAACTTCAGATTCACTTACCTAGTACTTGCAACGATTCGCTCGCTGACCGAATCACATCGGTAGCGCCTCCTGTGAGGAAAATAGATTTCGCAGATTCGTGCTTTGCGGTTTGTTCATCTGCGCTCAGGGCTTGTAATTCGTTATAGGTCAATCCGACATCGTTACCTGTTAGGGTAATGGCAATACTTCGCACTCCGGCGTTTAGTCCCGCCAAGACATCCGGCATCGTGTCACCCACTTTGACCACATCAGCAACTGATTGAACATTGAGTTCTTGCATACATTTGAAGATCAACCACGGAGCAGGGCGACCGTTAGGAACTTCATCTGAACAAGCGCGAAAGTCGACGGCCAATCCGGCAGCAGCCAGATCTTCCCAAACTGGGTCTGCAACAACCCGTGGATAACCCGTGGTTGCGGCGATTTTGATATCGCGAGTGCGTAACGTTTCAAACAGTTCCAGTACACCAGGAATAATGTCCACATGTTCACGAGCAACCTTAATCTGTAGCGGCATAAATGTGTCATATATATGCTGAACGTCGGCATCAGACCATGCTCGGCCCTGAGCGGTTTCCCAGCGACTGGCAATATCTGGAACTTCCAGCAACGTCTGAATATGGTCTCGTTTATGTAGCCCCATCGGCCCACGAGCTTCTGCGACAGAAATCTCCACGCCCATGGACGCGAACGCTTGCACAAACGCTGAAATCGGAGCAAAACACCCGTGGTCAATAATTGTACCGGCCATATCAAAGATCACTAGTTTTGTCATGACGCTTGGTTTTCTTTCAAGGATATTGATGGAGACGCGTCCCGTGACCGCCGTCTTTCCGATGCATTGTAAACCAAAAAGCCTATTTGTGGTCATTGGCGACCCGCCAACCGCACTTGCTTTTGATAGATTCCCCTACGATTAACGCCGTGCTACTAGCCATCTCCGTATCATCCGCTTCCATTCATATTCCGCAGGTCGAACAGACACTAACGATGTGCTCAATTGAAACACCTGTTCAAACAACTCACAGATAATCTCAGCGATCGCATCAACATGACTGCGAAAGTTTGCTTGTTCAGCTACTTTGACCATTTGGGAATAGGATAAATGATTAGCAATTTCAGATAGACTAAAATTGCAATTCCATTCACCATTACTACGGGTCAACTTGTATTTTTCCAGCAACCGTGGGTTACGGACCTTTTGATAAACTCGATTTTGTTTAAGCACTTCGCGTAACAACCCTTCAGTGCGTGGGTCCCACACATAAGGGTGCATCTGTCCGAGCAATCCATAAGGTTGACCAATTCGCATGTAGTGAATTTGCGACAACTCCACTGGTGCTCCTGAAACAGAACCAAGTACTCGCTTCCAATCTAGCCCTAGTTCTTTAACGCCTATTTCATGAACCGACACTAAGTCCTGAATTGGACGATTCGCTTTCGTATATTTTCCGTCAAGCAAATGCATGTCGATACCAGGTTGAATGGACTTAATCAGGCAGTCACCCACGATATGTGCTAGCCAGCCAAAGATATAAGCTAATTTGCGCTCACCTTTTCCATACCGCTGAATCACATCCTCGCAAACAACCGCGGCATAGTCGTGTAAATGATCCCACGGTAGCGCATGCTGTTTTTCGTCGCCTCTCCATCCAAAGATTAAATGTGACCTGCCATAAAACAAATCCGCAATTTCCCGCGGACGATACTCGACTCCTTGGTGCACTAACTTCCACGGCACAACGGGACCCCCGGTTATCGGACTTCGCGGCAGTGCAACAGTTCCATAACCAACAGATTTTCCAGTATCAACACAAACCGCTTCTGGTAGTGTTTGAATATCTGACCCTAAGTACGCGCCAGACAAAAAACTGCCAAAATGGCGATGAATCAAACCACCAACGGGCATCCTTCTTTCAATTGCTTTTCTACCAGCCAAGATTGCGTACAATGTATGGCCAACAACACCACTCATAATTGCCTCCTAAACCCTACTCATAAAGCGCCAACATGGGTTTGCCAACCGAAACAGGAAACGGTCTGTCCAGTTCATCATAAAAATGCGAGTGTGGTTTAATACCTAACGCATGAAACATTGTCGCAGCTACATCCCACGGTGCGTACCGTTTATCAACAACTTCTCCGCCAAAGCGATCTGTCTTGCCAATCACCGCTCCACGTGTAACTCCTGCGCCTGCTAGAAAAATAGAATAGGCACTTGCCCAATGCTTGCGACCCGCACTTCCGCCGGCAAAATTCTTTTCAAAGGCAACAACCGGTGCTCTGCCAAATTCGCCCATCACAATCACCAACGTTGTTTCCAACAGTCCGCGATTATCAAGATCCTTGATCAAAGCCGTGATGGTCTTATCAAACCTCGGGATTAGATGTTTTTTCAGCGCTGGAAAAATGTCGTTATGTGTATCCCAACCGTATTCCTCAATTTCGTCAGGCGCTAAATCTTGGCCGCGATTCGAGTGATTGAATATCACATTCACATACGGCACTTGGGCTTCCACCAACCGCCTCCCCAGCAAACAAGCTTGTCCCGATCGATACCGACCATAGGCGCCGCGAGTTTTTTCAGTTTCTTTGTTAAGGTCGAAAGCCGACACCACTTCCGGCGAAGACAGCATATCAACTGCTTGCCCATAAAAACGATTATTATTGCGTACTTGCTCATTAGCATCTAATGCCGTTTGATTACGATCTAAGGATTTCTTAAGTTGAATCAATTTCCGCATCCTAGATTCGCTCAAGCGAGATTCATAACTGAGGCCGGGAATTGCTATTGCACCACTAGTCGGATCACCCACCATGAGCGGGTCATAGGATTTGCCTAAAACACCGCCGTACATACCAGGAGCAATATTTATGGGGATCAGAGCAGGGCCGTTTATGTAAACGGAATCATAGGGAAAGCGTGACTCGACTGGCAAACGATTCAATATAGCACCGAGCGATGGCAAATCTGTGGGCTTAGGCAGGGGGTTCGACGACAACACTGGGTAATAGCGTCCGGTCATGGTTAAATAGGTCGCACTACCGTGGTCCAAATCCTCGTGCGCCATACTTCGCACTAAAGTGAATCGATCAGCAATTGATGCGAGTCCGTGCATGTCCTCGGTGAAATGAACACCTGGCAATTTGGTTTGCAACGGTGAGAATGCTCCTCGGATGTGTTCGGGAGCATGTGGCTTGGGATCCCACATATCAATCTGACTTTGGCCACCGCTGGCAAAAATCGTAAGTACGCTTTTTGCTCGTCCAAACCCGGTCAGTTCACTACTTTTTGCCTCTCCTGTCATTCCCAGCATCGCAGCGGACGCCATCTGCAAACAGCGACGGCGACTTAGCGTGGATTGATGTGAATTTTCAAACAAATTGAGCATGCGCCTATTATAGCCCAATAGCGCTTTGCTGCCTGCTGTTTGTTGGAGGTGAATCGCTGTTGAAGCTAATAATGTTCTGATCGTACCACCGCTGCGGACGCCATTTAATTCGCTACCATATCGTCAGCAGTAAAAATGTGCATAATGGACATTTCACGTGACGTTTCCCGTCTAGACATCCCGCCTTCACAACGATTGCCCACACACATGCCCTCCTCAAGTGCAGCTGTAACACTTCCGAGAGATACAGCGGCTGGTGGCATTCATCGCGGCTGGTGGATTCTGACAGTGGCCTTTACCGCCATTTTCATGTCAGCGCCTGGTCAATCGCACTCGATTGGTACGTTCCGTGACATGATGATTCTTAGCATGGAAAATGTAAACGACACTCAGTTTTCCACAGCCTATTTATTTGGCACGCTTTTTAGTGGATTTGCGTTACCGTTTTTTGGACCATTGATTGATCGCTTTGGTGCCCGTGCACTACTACCGCTAACATCCATGTTAGTCGCTGCAGCCTGTGTTTTAATGTCATGGGTCGAGCATTTACCATTGTTATATCTCAGTTTGGGAATGCTGCGGCTATTTGGACAAGGCTTGATGTGCCTACTGGCTACATGGCTAATCGGCGAGTGGTTCCATGAAAAACGTGGACTCGCAATGGGATTGATGGGAATCGGGGGTGCGATAAGTGTCATGACATTCCCGCTGCTCAATCGATACTTCATGCTCAACTATGACTGGCAAACGGCTTGGTTAGTGCTAGCCGCCATTCTGTTAATCACCTTCGTCATCCCGCCCTGGTTGGCAATCCGCAACCGCCCAGAAGAAGAAGGAATTTTTCCAGATTGGGAGTATCAACCACCGGCGGGGCAACGAGTACAAGCCACTGAATATTCACCACATATCACCCAGGAGACATGGACTCGCAGCGAAGCTTTGCGTGACCCTACCTTTTGGAAATTGGTTATGTGCGTCACCTGTACCGCCATTGTTGGGACCGGTGTGATATTTTATGCAGATCGAGTCTTTGCGCGTGTGGAGATGTCGGGTAACCAACCGTATTATGTCTTGGCGTTACAAGCGGTTGTAGCAACGATTACGTGTATCGTAGCGGGATATTTAACGGCTAAGGTCCAAGCTCGTTATTTATTGGCAACCGCTATGTTTCTCCTCGCTACAGCCATGGCCCTATTAGTCACGATGTCCAGTCCGTGGATGGTAATACCCTTTGCGATTATGGGAGGCGTCCATGGCGGCATTATTCGAACCGTTGGCAGCGTCGTGTGGGTTAATTATTATGGCCGTGAGCACCAAGGCGCTATCGCTGGTGCTGCGATCAGCGTCTCTGTGGCGGGCTCGGCATTGGGACCACTACCGCTAGCCATCTCCGAGGATCTCTTCGAATCTCTTGAACCTGCCATGATTTTGTTTATGTGCTTGCCAGTCATCGCTGGAATTATCGTATTATCCGCTGCCCCCCCAAAACGGACCACCATTGAGCCCTCATAGGAGACGGCGTGTCGAAAGCTCGAACGCTCAACAACTTATTACTCTTTAAATTCACCGAAGCTTTCGCACACTTAGCGAACGAGCAATTGGATCGCCATTTCCCCGAAAGCGCAAAACAGAGTACCGCCGACAATCACCACAAGATATAGAATGACCCAGCGTGTCTTGGGACTTCGCTCGCGACGCATATTAGCGTATCGATCGGGCAGGGGAATTTCACCGTTCGAAGGCAAAGGCGTTACCGGCATCGTAAACACTTTTTGGCACGCGGGACACGTCGCTTGTTGACCAGCGAGTTGTGGTGCGAGTGACAGTAACTGGGTGCAATGCGGGCAACTTATTTGTGTTTCATTCATAATGCGAGTAGTTTTCAGCCCACCGAAATAGTTGAAGTTGAAATCAGCGAAAAGGGAACTCGTGATATTACTTGGCAGAATCAATTGCCTTGGTGACGGCACGGCGAAATTCCTCACGTGGATTATCAAATCCAGCAGATTGTGACAAAGCCATTCCAATAACTTTCCGCGTCGGGTCTATCCAGACAAATGTTCCTTCACTACCTGTATGTGAAAACGATTCGTCGTCATGTACTTTCCAACCGAGGCCATAGTAACTCGTTCGTTCCCGACGTTCCGCGGCCGTGTAAATCTCCTTGGTGACCGGAAACGTCGCTTGCTGAACACTCCGCCTCGAAAGAATACGCACACCCTGATACTTACCATGTCCCAGAAACATCTGGCAAAA
>Ga0302134_10001793_pt1 | contig 10212 bp, 6 predicted proteins | sample CB9_SCM_MG_FD_203123 | JGI IMG/M metagenome (GOLD analysis project Ga0302134, IMG submission 203123) | Marine microbial communities from Western Arctic Ocean, Canada - CB9_SCM | ecosystem: Environmental > Aquatic > Marine > Oceanic | place: Canada: Western Arctic Ocean | collected 2017-09-19
CAAGGGGAGCTGGGCGGGACATAATGACTCCTGATCTTTAACCATTAAATAGGTAGCACTGGAACACCACCATACAGAATCCTGCAAACCAACGCACTTCCCTGGCGGCACGTACTCAGGTCGAAGCCGGGCGATGATCCATGATAGTGTTATCGGTACCAACAATATCGCTTAACAATCACAGGCAACACTGGGTGACAAAAAATATGACGACCATAGAAACAAGACTCGGCAAGATTAACGGTATTGATACCGACGGTGCGCTGGCATTTTTGGGTATCCGATATGGCGAGTCGCCCACCGGGGCATTGCGCTTTATGCCGCCGGTTGCCGCAGGGGCATGGTCTGGAGTCCTTGATGCGACAGAGCATCCAAATCGACCGATACAGGGAAGACTCCTTGGCACCATGGGTCAGGAAACGCCAGGCGCGCTCAGTGAAGACTGCCTGTTTCTCAATATCTACACGCCGTCGGTAGTAGATGCCACACGACCCGTGATGTTCTGGATTCACGGGGGTGGATTTAGCGCCGGTAGTGCTAACGAATATGACGGTCGGGTACTCGCAAAGCAGAATGACGTCGTGGTGGTGACCATTAACTACCGCCTCGGACCATTTGGATTTTTGAATCTCGAACCACTCGGCGATGAATTTAAGGGTTCAGCATCTAACGGTTATCGAGACATGATCCTGGCTTTACAGTGGGTTAAAGACAACATCGCCGACTATGGTGGAAATGCTGAAAACGTAACGATTTTTGGTGAATCGGCAGGTGGTATCGCCATACTGGCTTTGTTAGCAACGCCCTCTGCAGACGGACTCTACCGTAAGGCAATCATACACAGCCCTGGCTCACCCAAGGCGCCTAACGGTGATAAGACGGAAATGATGGCGGAGAAGTTGGGCATCGATAGATCGCAACTGCTCGAGACCTTACGGGGGATGTCCGCGGAAAAATTACATGACGCTGGGCTGCCGGCGGGCTGCGAGATAGATGGTACGGTGGTAACCCGCGCCTATAATGCTGCCATTCTCGATCGAGCTAATAATGGTGTTCCCCTGATCGTCGGTACGAATCGAACGGAGGGTACCCTGTTCACACCGCCGGATACCGAGGATGAGGATCTCAGCGGTTACGAGAAGTCGTTGCATGGCGTCGCAAGGGGCGTGATGCAGGGTGCCGACAGCACGGCCTTTGTTGAAGGTATAAAGAAGGCACACCCGGATCAGAATGCGAAACGACTAATGGAAATGATCAGCACCGATAATTTTCTAAGGACCGCGATTGAAGCTGCCAAGTGCGCAACAGCTGCTGGCCCCGGGGGCTGGCTGTACCGTTTTGATCTTGCCACTACACTTGAATACAACGGCAAACTTACTGAGGCAACCCACGCCTGCGAAATGGCCTTTACCTACAATGCGTACGCCGATCCCGACTGTCATGTGTTCGCAATACATGACCCGGCAGCACCGGGCGTGCTGCAATTATCAGAACAGTGGTCACAAACCTTGGCCAGATTCGCCTGGACGGGAAATCCTAACGGTGCAGGACTGCCGCAATGGGAGCCCTACGGAGAGGAAAGCCGCCCAGTCATGCTGCTGGATGCGACAAGTCATGTAGCGCTGGACCCGGATGAAATCCATCGCAAACTATGGCTAGAGACTGCCTGAATCGTCGCTAGATACTAACAATTACACTTGGTATAAACTGCCGGGTTAATAAATGAACAGGAGAAATAAAATGGGCGATAGATTAGCAAACAAGGTCGCAGTCATAACGGGTGGAACTAGCGGAATCGGTGAAGCCACAGCAGAATTGTTTGTCAATGAGGGCGCCCGTGTAGTGCTGTCAGGCCGAACAGAGGACAAAGGCAACGCACTGGCAGACCGTTTGGGTGACAACGCAGTTTTTGTAAAAGCCGATGTCATGTCAGAAGATGATATTAAGAACACCATCGATATCGCTGTTGATAGATTCGGCGGGTTGGATATTTTGTTTAACAATGCCGGTGCAGGCGTCCATGGCACGTTAACTGACATAACCGGGGAGGATGTTCAGCACGCCATTCAGCTGCTATTCACCAGTACGGTTCTCGGTATCAAACATGCCATCCCACATTTGAAAAAAAGCGGCGGCGGATCAATCATCAACAACTCGAGCATTGCCGCGATCCGCGATAACCAGGGCTCACCGCTATACTCAGCCACCAAGGCCGCAGTCACGCACTACACCAAGTTAGCAGGAACACAACTCGGCGCCTTTGATATTCGGGTCAACTGTATTTCACCCGGGGCTGTCGCCACACCAATTTTCTGGGGTGGCAATGCCATTGAGCTTACGGAAGAACACTACGAGAAAAAAATGACTAAGCTACAGCGCAATCTGGCCAAAGCAACACCACTGAAACGTTCCGGATTGGCCGTGGATATCGCAACGGCGGCACTTTATCTAGCCAGCGATGAGGGCAGATTCGTGAACTGTCACGATCTCGTCGTCGACGGTGGACGCACCAGTATGTTCTTTGAGGCACCTGAGGACTAGAACGGCAAGCGCGGGCACCTTGCCCGCGCAGCTAGCCGGTGTTACCTATGTATTGGTCCTTAAAATTCGACCGGATCGATTACCCGTGTGTTCGTCGTTGCGCACGATTACCTCACCATTGACCATTGTTGCAATGTATCCCGTAGCGTTTTGAGTCAGTCGACTACTTCCAAGTGGAAAATCCTGCACCACTCTAGGTAGCTGTTCCTCTACGCGATCGACATCAATAACGTTGATATCCGCACGTTTGCCCGGAGCAAGAACACCACGGTCGTTCAGGGCGAGCACTTTTGCTGCCCTCGCAGTCATGCGATGAACCGCTGTAGCAAGATCCAATTTCTTTTCATCTCGAACCCAGTGGCTCAACAAAAATGAAGGCCAGCCAGCGTCGATGATCACAGACACATGCGCACCCGCATCACCCAAACCTGGTACCACCCAATCGCGATTCATCAGGTCCTCAACTTCGTCAAAGTCCATGTTGAAAAAGGGCATATGGAATACTGCCTTACCGTCGGTTTCGAGCATCATTCGTAGCCAGGTTTCAGCTGGATGTTCGCCCAATTCCTTGGCCATCTTAGCGAGGTTGTCCTCTTTGCTCTTGGTATAAATCGGTCGGTCACCAGCGCCTAGCCAGCGCAATCTTTCTGCGAAGGCAATACTGCCCGGGTTTGCTTTGGCGGCATCGATCAGTTCTGTGCGGAACGCATCATCACGAATTGCTGTCAGGCGATCCTCCGGTGCCATGGCGCGCAGTTTTTCCCAACCTGGGAACAGAATAACGGTCTGGATGTTAGAAACATTGCCGCCACATCGCGGCACAGTAGTGCCATAGATCTCACAACCCTCTGCCCGATATTTTTCAATAATGTGGTGCGGGTCATCAATACCAAAGGTTTTTGACTCCACCACGCTGAACAGCACTCGACCACCACCAGCCTTGGCTTGTTTGCCGATCAGATCCAGGTCACGCTCGATCGTTTCCTTTGTGTATGAGGGCACATTTTGCATCAACCCACCTTCAGCCGCGACAGCACGCGCAATAGCTTCCAGTTCTTCAGCTTCCGCATAGGTTCCAGGAATCGCTCGACCATCGGGCACCCGGTGACCAGGAATACGATTGGTGGAAAATCCGACCGCACCTTCTCTGACCGACTGTGCCGCAATCTCGGCAATCTGGGCAATCTCTTCGGCATTCGGATTTTCATCAATGCCACGCTCACCCATCACGTTATAGCGTATGGCTGCATGGCCCGCCATCCCCGCCATATTTATCGCAGGACGCATACGCTCGACAGAATCCAGATACTCACCATAGGACTCCCAGTCCCAGGGCAATCCGGTAAGAATTGCCTCTCTTGGAATATCTTCAACAGTTTCCATCATTTCGGCTAAAAATGTTCGATCGGCTTTCTTACAGGGCGCGAAGCTGACCGCGCAATTGCCCGTAAGAACAGTAGAGATACCATGACAGGATGTTGGCGTTAGCAGTGGGTCCCAGCCAACCTGCGCATCAAGGTGCGTATGCAGATCGATAAAGCCAGGTGTGACGGCGGCGCCAGCGGCGTTTATCTCCTGCTTACCTTTACCATCGACCTTGCCAACGGCAACAATCGTATCGCCATCAACGGCAACATCGCCGGCATAAGGTTCGCCGCCGTTACCATCAACAAGCAAGCCATCACGGATAATCAGATCATGGGACATTAGTAACCTCCAACAGGTTCTTGAATTTGAGAAAAGTTGCGCAGCTTACCACAACGAGACCTGTCACCTAAAATTACCTCGCCAACACATCACCCATATTTCAACCAGGTCAGGTTAGAGATGAACTGGTTTTCAGTCAGGGAGATCTGTAAAGATCTATACCTTGATTAATAATGCGGATACCGTCGAAACCCCAGACGTCACTCCCCGCTTCGCTATGCAGTATCGCGTGCAGGTAGACAAGGGCAAATTCCAGTATCGCAAGATTACGTATCCGATCGTAACCCAGCACTCGAATCTTCGAAAGCTGATGTCGTTCGTAATAACGTAATTTGGTGGACATGATGCGCCAACGTCTGCAATAGGCCTCAACAAGTGCGGTCAAAATAGCGCGGTTGTTCCGCACCGGTTCAGTGGTTAGCAACGTCACAGGTTCGGGCCAAACTCCAAGCACAACAACCAGCGACAATGATCGATCAGGCGCAACAGGTAGTCGTACCGGTCTGAAGCCAAAATGCAGGAACTCAGGCTTCGGCCCATGCTGCCCAATATTCACCACATTTTTGCCATAGGGTGTATCGCATCCGTCTGCGAGCTCAGACGCGGTCACTATTTGTCGCCCGAAAAGCAGCTCGGTGTGCCCGCGCAGACGCACGAGGTACCGGCTGTTACTATCTTTTGTCCAGGGGTCCAGCAGGCCCATATGATCGGCACTGCGGTCGGCAACAATTATCCCCCTATTCCCGCCGATGGCATTGCGCACGCGCGCCACCAGTTCCAGTGTGTGACCTAGAAAGTCAGCCTCTGGATTGATCTCTGGCCAAATCGATTGCGCGAGCGGCGTGATTTGGTCACTGCCGACTTCCGCTGCGACCACCTCAGCGAGATGGTATCCCCTGCCGACCCGGTTCCCCTTTGTGTCGGTAATGACATTTAGGTTCTCCATTTTCTCGGCGCGGTTCTTCAACAGATTCGGCCAGTCGAGAATCAGTAGCGTATCTTCATGCACACGACTTGCTGCCTGCTGGAGTAGATTGTCGGATAAGACCGGTGCCAGCCCACTTCGCGCCGCATTGCGGCTTAATCGCTTGTGTGTTGCACGCAGTCCGATCTTTTCTTCGAGCGCGCGAGCAATATCAGATAACCTGGGTGAATGCGCGAGCTCCATCCCGAAGAGCATGTCCTTTACAAAACCAGCTGCAACCTTGCCGAGACCGTGGCTCAGATCAGTGGCCAGAGAGTCTACCCGACATTCCAGATCCACCCTGGTTGTGGAATTCTTAACTTCTGTCATCTACTCCCCCTGTATCCAAGCCCAAAACCTTACCAAAAATGGGGTATTTCGTAAACCGCCCTTAGAACCCGCAGGCCCCCATCGGGTACTAAACCGGGAGTTGACGTAATACAATACTACTGCTGGACAAGCTGAACTTGCACGACCAACACAATCAATGGGAGATGAATAATAATGCAATCAAAAAACCGATTGAAAACAAGACTATATGGTCTGACTGTGGGAATCCTCACAGCAGCCCTTTCGACCGCGCCAACAATGGCGGCCGAGGACGAAGAAGAAAACAACGAAGAAATGGAAGAAGTCACTGTTATGGCCACAAGGCGCGCAACCAATGTCATGGAAACGCCTTTTGCGATGCAGGCCTTCAGTGGTGCGCAACTCGAAGAAGAGAACATACTGGATACCCGTGACCTATACGACCACATCCCGGGATTGGTCGTCACGGACGAGAACTCCAGGAATGACCATACGGTCCATATGCGCGGCAGCAGTATTACCAGCGCGAGCGCTGACGACGGGCAAAGTGCAGTGGGCTACTACGTCGATGATGTGCCCTGGGTCAGTGTCAGTAGTCAGGTATCGCCCAATATTGATTACTTTGACGTCAAGCGAGTCGAAGTCTTACGCGGGCCACAAGGGACGAGTTTCGGCCAGGACGCCATGGGAGGCACATTCCGGGTCTATACCAATGATCCGGACCTGAACGAACCCGGCTACAAGGTAAAGGTCGGTTACAAGAATAGGGCTCGGGCTCAAAACAATGGTTACAATGCCGGCTTCGTCGGAAGTTTTCCGGTCATTGAGAATACGTTCGGCGTCCGCGTGAATTACAATCGTTCGTACGACCCTGGTCATGGCGCCGTAGACGGGATGCCTGAGATCGATGATCCAACGGCTGTCACTGCTAACAACTGGCGAATAAAAGCACTCTGGCGGATAAGTGATGCTGTCGATGTTACTTTAACTCACTCGGCGTGGGACTGGGAGACCTCGTTTTTTATCAGTACTCAAACCATCTCTAACGTGGAGGGCAACACGCTATTGCGTCCATTAGGGAATCGGTCGACTGTCGCAAGATTCCCCAGTAAGGTACCCGATAATTCGGCCACCACCGATTGGACCACTCTTAATCTAAAGTGGGATCTCGGCTTTGCCGAGTTCTCGAGCTCAACGTCTCATGCCGAATCTATCGGCTACTTTAACTATGACAGTGGCGGAATAAATGTCGGGATTCTTTTCGACTGGCCCAACAACACTGATTCACAGGAGTTCCGACTTGTCTCTACGACGGACAGTCCGTTTCAATGGCTTGCCGGTCTTTATTGGCACGACTCGTTCCAGGAGTTTACCGGAATCGTCGACGTAGACTACAACGCCTCAAGAGATGGCTTCAACTATCAGTCAACCTATGCTGAAACCACTCTCAGAGCGTCTGAGGCCAACTCTATCTACGGAGAGGTCAGTTATCAGTTTAACGACCAGTGGCTTGTACTGGCCGGATTACGGTATAAGGAAGACGAACGCCGGCTTGGCAACGATCGCGTTAACCGCGATCCTGCCAACGATCCACCCGAAGGAAACTTCGGTGGTCAGCCCCTACCGTTTGGTTCCGGTACCTATACCGGCTCCACCAGCAGGGACCCATATGCCTTTACATACAGTAACTTGAACCCCCGTATCAATGTGACCTACTACCCGAGCGAGAATGGGATGGTCTATCTGAATGCGGCAACTGGTTTTCGTGCCCCCATCTTCCATCGATCGGAGCAGAAGATTAATCTCGAACTTGGCGGATTCAGCAATTTCGCGACGAACGAAGGCACAGAGGTGACCAGTACTGAGATCGGAACCAAATGGACGCTACTTGATAGTCGTCTGACTGTTCAGGTAGCAATCGCCAAGGCAAATTGGAACGGCGTGCCGATCGGCGTTACCTTCGGGATAGACGACAACGGTGACGGCGAGGATGACAGAACCGCCGGTGCTCCTATCCCGGGCGGTGATGTAGAGATTACTTCCTATGAGTGGGACCTTTCCTTAAATGCCACCGATCACCTGACCTTGAGCTACGCGGGTGCATACATTGATGGTGTGATCGTCGCCGATAAATCCGATGTGGTTACTTCATTTCCACAGATGCTTCTGGCAGGAAACCCGACTCCCAACGTCGCGAAGTGGAGCCATGTACTCGGCGCACGCTATTCGGCACCTCTGATGGATAGCGGCTGGAACTTCTACAGCTCCGCCAATTGGGCTCATCGGTCACGGCCGTACGCCGCTTATGCGGCGGCGAGCGTTCCCGCGGATGACAACTGGGATAGCGTTAGCCTAACGCTTGCTGTCAGCAAGGGGCCCTACACGATCGACTTTTCAGGAACGAACCTGACTGATCAGTACCGGGCATTTACACCCGGGTCCAGTCTCGATACGGTAAATGGTACTTTGCCAACACCACGGACATTCCAGCTCCAGGTGACCTACGATGGCTTTAGTATGTAGTAAATTCAGAGAGTTCATCTGATAACGAAGAGGGGTCCTTAGGGGCCCCTCTTTTTTTTGCTTACCTCATAAAATAGGTTCAGGCATTTTCCCCCATAAAGTTGCGTCGTATCCGTCGAACTAGAACAGGTGTATTCTGAGACTACATATTTTTCAGCCTTCACAAGGACTAGTTCATGACATGCCGCACCTCAACAATATTGCTAGCGGGTTCCCTGATGCTGAGCAGTGTTGCTTTCGCCCAGGGATCTTACTCCTCTAACGTCAACGCAGTATTCCCCGACAACGTCTATTGGGGCGATACGCACGTCCATACCAGTTTCTCGTCACACGACGCCAATATTGGCGGTAAGAACCGCGTTAGCCCAGAGATTGCCTATCGGTTTGCGCGCGGCGAGTCAGTAACCGCCATCAATGGCAGTACCGTGCGATTGCAACGACCACTGGATTTCCTGGTGGTCGCCGATCATGCAGAAGGCATGGGCGTCGCCTTCGCATTACAGTCCGGTGATCCCGATTTTCCCAGGAGCGAAACGGGGAAGAAATTCCGTGATGCCTATATACGGTATATCGAATCTGACGAAAAGGACCGCACCCTCCGATCCCTCCTATGGGGTACACCGATCGATCCACCCTATCGGCAAACACTGTGGCAACGCGTGGTGGGTAATGCAGATAAATTTAACGAGCCCGGAAAGTTCACCGCCTTTGCCGGCTTCGAGTGGTCGGCGGCAGGACTACTGAATCTGCATCGGGTGGTTATCTTTAAGGATGGCGCCGATAAGACAGCCCAGACCACACCTTTTTCCCAATCGGACAGTAACAAACCCGAGGACTTGTGGAATTATCTTGAGCGTTATCAAACTGAGAGCAAGGGTCAGGTGCTCGCCATTCCGCACAACTCCAATGTCAGCAGTGGCGAAATGTTTGCGACGCACAAATTTGGCGGTGCACCACTTAATGCCGATTGGCTGCGTCTGCGCAGCCAGTTCGAGCCGCTGATGGAAATCACCCAGTTTAAAGGCGACAGTGAAGCCCATCCGCTATTGTCACCCACCGATGAGTTTGCGGATTTCGAAACCTGGAACGGTTGGAGCGGTCGCCAGCCTGACGCGAAAACCGCTGCACGCTCACAGCAGGAAGAGCTAGAACTCAAGAAGGGAGAATACGCGCGGGAAGCCTTAAAAATGGGCCTCGCCCTTAAGGCGACAATGCAGGTTAATCCATTCAAGTATGGTCTTATCGGTAGTACCGATTCACACACGTCACTATCAACTGCGGACAGCAATAACTTCTGGGGCAAGTTTTCCCGTGAGTACCCCAGCGCCAAGTTGCGTCGTTGGGATTACTCAGCCGCTGGCTATGCGGGAATCTGGGCGACTGAGAACACACGACAGGCACTGTTCGCGGCAATGCAACGCAAAGAGGTCTACGCAACCACAGGACCCAGAATCAAACTACGTTTCTTCGCTGGCTGGGATTACACCAGCAACGACGCGGAACGTCCTGATCTTGCCAGGGTGGGCTATGCCAACGGCGTGCCAATGGGTGGCGACCTAACCCAGGCGCCTGCCGGAAAATCACCCTGCTTCCTGATCCGCGCAGTCCGGGATCCTGACGGTGCCAATCTGGATCGAGTGCAGGTCATCAAAGGTTGGCGGGACAAGGATGGGCAGCTGCATGAAAAGATTCACGATGTTGCACTATCTGATAGCAGACGTGCAGATGAAGATGGCAAGGTACCCCCCGTTGGCAGCACAGTTGACGTCACTGAGGCGACCTATGACAACAGCATCGGTGATCCGGAACTGGTCGCGGTCTGGACCGACCCGGATTTTGATCGCGATGAACTGGCGTTTTACTACTTGCGCGTACTGGAAATTCCTACACCACGCTGGACGGCCTATGACGCAAAATTCTTTGCGATGAAAGACCTACCGGAAGAAGTGGAGATGGTAACGCAGCAGAGAGCCTATACCTCTCCTATCTGGTATACACCTGGCAGTTAGAGAACCACGTTACCAACCCTCTCATGTCGTGGGTTCTGCATCCTTCGCGAGCAGGTGAATACCTGCTGTCACACCAATTCGCGGTTTGATGATGACACGTCGTCGTCCACTGTAGATGTCGACCGGTGTTACATCATTAACCCCAATGCGTTCAATGGT